>Ga0256408_1001859_pt1 | contig 11085 bp, 11 predicted proteins | sample PhyAR1_FD_185998 | JGI IMG/M metagenome (GOLD analysis project Ga0256408, IMG submission 185998) | Leaf surface microbial communities from alfalfa plants in UC Gill Tract Community Farm, Albany, California, United States - DLSL A.R1 | ecosystem: Host-associated > Plants > Phyllosphere >...
CGTGGTTATGGAACATCCGGATTTGACCTCTACGTTGTTACCTTTGGGTGATGGTGTGATTTTGATCACGAAAGAGGCAGAAACAATCGACTTATAATTGCCAGATTTTTTAGTAAAGATTCAAAAGAATGCTAGCTAAGCTAAGCGAGTAGCTAAGTCAATTTCATTGATAGCAAGGCAGAAGTTGAAAGTAGGGAATCTATCCAATCAAGTTCTGCCTTACTATGTTGAACGAAACAGACTTTCATGTTCCATGTTAAAATGACAAGTCGATCGTAGCAAAAAATTATAATATGAAAATCGTGGCTGTGTTTTTACAGTAAAATCTGTAAGAAAAAAGTACGATAAAATTTTTGTTTCATAAAATAACTATTTTGTATTGACATAAGCTTTCAATTTATCTATAATTATTTTTGTTCCGCTAAAGCTGTCATAGTAGCTCAGCTGGATAGAGCATCCGCCTTCTAAGCGGACGGTCGGGGGTTCGAATCCCTCCTGTGACGTAAAAAACCGTTAGAAACGTTTGTTTCTAGCGGTTTTTTTGTCTCTCGTGCTAAATAAGATTGATTCATCGCTGAGCGTTGAAGGTGTTAACTTGATCGGATAAAAAATCGATGGTTCAAATTCCAAAAAGTAAAATGATAAAAAGTAAAATCAAATCATATAAGATATGCGCAAGCATAGGGATCAATAAGTTTTGTGTTTTTAACCAGGCATAGAGAGAAGGGGCATGAGCCAAACCAATAACAAAAATACATTGATAGAGATTCCCATCGTATACGGCATAATGGCTGAGACCAAAAACCAATAGAGAAATCGTACTAGCGCCCCAAATAGAAAATTTAGTACGCATAAATGTAGAAAGTAAAAGAAAGATCAAAACAAAAATCGCAGCAATATAAAGTTCTTCTCCAATCAGGCTCACGCTAAGCTGTGATAAATATAGAATTATTCCACCAACGTTTAACCCTTCGTACCAGTTATCTCCACCAGCATTTGCGGCCATGGTTTGATTCAGCAGTTTTCCAGTCAAGATAAAAATATCTGAAAGTAGTGAACCAAGGATAAGGATAAAAGCAATCCAACGCCAATCTCTCTTATTGAGTTTTTTGAATAAAGTGTTTGTGTTGTTCCAACCAATCAGTATGATTAAAGCAAGCGCTCCCCCTATAGGTAAAAAGGTCCAATCTAACCTACCTGAGAAGATCGGATAAGATGTCATCATTCCCCAATCAGCAAAAATTAAAATAATGAGTGCTAAGAGTGACCGCCACAGATTGAATTTGACAGTTTTAAACATTGCGAACATTAAATAACTCCTCCTATAAATAAAATCAACAAAGGGCGATTGTAACATTGAGATGGAATATCGAGAAATAATTTGCTGTCATTTTTAGCGTTTGATTAGAGACATCATAAGTAGATAAAAATAGAATGAATACGAGTACTCACTAAATTAGCCTTTTTTGACAATAGAATAATTTGCTTTCCAAAAGGAAAAAAGAATTTTTTTAATCATTACCTATTTTTTTGAAGTTTTTTCATTTGGATCAATATAGGGAAAGTAGATATCTATGATAAAATAAAGTAACAACATCAACTGGACGATTAATAAGGACCGATGTTCCTTAGATCGAAAATCGAATGGGTGTATTTCAAGAGAGGAGAAAGGGAAGCGCTTATGTTAATCACCAAAAAATGGATGGATCGTTTAACAGGTCCGTATCGATCATCAGGAATGTTTCGCTGTTTAGCGGAATCTCAGAGTTTGGACAGTATCAGTAGTAAAGTGATTTTATTGATCGATGAGACCAAAGTGACGATTTTATTTTTGAATTTTTTTCAAACGAAGGTTATTGATCATCTCACGTATGAACGCACAGCGATCGAAGAGGAACAAGTCACATTAGGTGGCGGTTTATCAGTTATCTGGCGTTTTTCCACTGGCAGTAAACATTGGCGGTTTCGAATCATCAAAAAAATCATCCCTTTAGGTGATGAACAAAGAGAATTTTTGATGCAACTCGAGTAAGGATATCACTTACGAAAAAAGAAGAACACTAGCAACGATATTGTCGTTCCATAGTCGTTCTTCTTTTTTATTAAAACCGTGTGATGATGTCATCTAAAATAGCAATCAATTCTTCTTTCTCCACGTTTAGATTTCCATTGATCCACTCAGTCAGGACACTGGTAGTGCCGGAAATAGAAAAAAGAACCTCTACTTTATTTTTGATATCTTTCATATCTAATTGTTCTTCGTCCATGATTCTTTTTATCAGGATCTGCGTAAGTTGGACAGAGAGTTCATCATCCATGAAATCATTGAAGAAAAAGTGAAAAACAGCTTTGTTCTCATCTACATGATTGACTAAAGTATGGACGAATCGGCGAAAGTCATATTGCTCTTTGTTGGGGTAAGTTTGATCGAAGATATCTGTCAGTGTACAAATCGATTCTTCAATGATTTTTGAACGCAAATCATAGATATCCTCATAGTGAGTATAAAACGTCCCTCTCCCGATATCTGCTTGTTGTGAAAGCTCCGCAATCGTGATTTTATTGATGGGTTTTTCTTTCGTTAAATCTAAAAAGGCTTGTTTGATTGCGTACTTCGTTCTTTTGCTTCGACGATCCATTTGTATCTCCTTTTTTAGACAGTATCTTTCTAAGTGTTCATTATTGGACAGATGTTGAATCATTGCCTATAGGAAGTCACTTTTTAAGTAATTATAATAAAGTTACGTAAAGAAAGAAAGTTTTGTTTCAAAAGGAGTAGATGGATATGGAAAAATTAACGATTCGTTCAATTGATAGAAAAGACTTAAACAAAGCAAGTGAATTTGCAGCACAAGGGATGAATTTTTCGAGCTATACAGAAAATCCTATTGCACTTTATCTCTATCGTCAGTATGCATTTACAGGCGCATTGATGAAATCAACCGTCACATTAGGTGCGTATCTAGACGGTCAATTTGTCGGCTTTCTTTTTGCTCGCTTCGATGGGGAAACAAAAGTGCCTGTTGGATGGGGGAGACGCTTGTTTGTCAACGTAGCAGAAAAATTGATGGGATTGACCGGATATCGAGAGGCGATAGGAACTTATGACCAAGCCAATCAAACAATGTATCATGAATTTGCATCCACTTATCCAGAAGGCGAAGTCACTTATTTTGCTGTTGATCCCACATTGAAGGGGAAGCGGATTGGTTCACGCTTGTTAGAAGAAATAGAGAGACGCTATAAAAATAAGCGAATATTTCTCTATACAGACTCTAACTGCAACTACCAATTTTACTTAAAAAAAGGATTTACCATTTTTGGTCGCCAACCAGTTGATCTAGGTGGAGGAGAATCAATGACCTGTTACTTATTAAGCACGACCTTATGACTAAATAAAGACTACTGCTACAGGTCGGGACAGAAGTGTTTAGTCTTATTTCCGAAGAGGTTACTTCTGTTCCCGCCGTTTATTCAAGTTTTATAATATGCAAAAGGAGTAATATCCCCGTCACTTGTTTGTATTGTTACACTCTTGATTTTTGAGAGTAAGTTGCAGAAAAAAAACAACAGTTCCTTTATAATCAAAGAGAGATCGTTTTCGGTTGGTACTCATAGCAATGATCCAGCTAAAAAAAACGATCAATCACCGATTTTAGAAAGGAAGAAAATAGATGACATTATTATCTCAAATTTTAGTTACACTTGTTGCCTTGGAATTTCTTTATATCATGTATATTGAAACTTTTGCGACGGAATCTGCCACAACTAGTCGAGTATTCAACATGCCGAAGGAAGAATTACAACGTCAGTCAGTACAGACTTTATTTAAGAATCAGGGGATCTATAATGGTTTACTTGGTGTGGCATTGGTGTACGGCGCTTATTTTTCAAATGCACCAAAAGAAATCACGGGGCTATTGCTGATCTATATTTTGCTTGTAGCTGCTTATGGTAGCTTGACTAGTGATCGCTTGATCATCGTCAAACAAGGTGGGTTAGCAGCGATTGCACTCATTACGTTATTCTTTTAGGATATAATGGAAAAACAGCTGAAAAAATTATGAAAGTTTGTGAAAAAACTTACTTTAATCAACAAAATATGCTATCCTGTAACGTGCATTTCATCAATTTTTTATGAAAATGGGGTAGTAGTGTTGTTAAAGAATTATATTGGTTTATTGAAAAAAGAATTTTCTGGTTATAATCTTTCGGTATTTCAAAAAGATTTATTGGCAGGTATTACAGTCGCGGCGGTTGCCTTACCACTCGCTTTAGCCTTCGGTGTTTCAAGTGGGGCAGATGCAGCTGCTGGTCTGATCACTGCTGTAATTGCTGGTCTAGTCATTGGTGGTTTATCTGGTGGGTTCTATCAGATTTCTGGTCCTACTGGCGCGATGGCAGCAATCTTGATGTCGATTGCCGCAAAACAAGGAATGCAAGGTGTCTTGCTGGCTACTTTTTTGGCTGGAGTTCTTTTACTCGCTGCGGGTGTCTTGCGATTAGGAACGCTGACTTCATTTATCCCTGCACCTGTCATCACAGGGTTTACTTCTGGTATTGCAATCATTATTGCTTTAGGTCAGATCGATAATTTATTCGGTGTTCACTCAGAAGGGGCCAATGTGATGGAAAAATTGGCTAGTTATCAAAACTTAGGCTTTGAAATTTCTTTGCCAACGATTTTAATGGGAAGTTTGGTCATTATTGGGATGCTGATCTATCCTAAAAAATGGGGGCAAAAGATACCAAGCTCATTGTTGGCAATCATCCTCACAACTACGTTGATGATGATCGTTGATTGGCCAATTGCGACCGTAGGGGAAATTCCCCAAACGTTGATCAGTAGTAACCGTTTGGTACTTGGTGATTTTAGTTTGTCTGCGATCCAAACAGTGATTGTGCCAGCAATCAGCATTGCACTGTTAGGTATGATCGAAAGTTTGTTGTGTGGTGCCTCGGCAGGCCGAATGGCGAATCGTCAGTTAGATAGTAATCAGGAGTTGGTCGCACAAGGAATTGGTAATCTACTGTTACCATTTTTTGGTGGGATTCCAGCTACAGCAGCCATTGCTCGAACGAGTGTCGCAATCAAATCCGGTGCTCAAACCAGAGTAGCTGGAATGATCCATGCAATCGTATTGTTTCTATCCATGCTTATTTTTGCACCAATCATGTCGAACATTCCGATGCCAGCATTAGCAGGCGTATTGATCGTCACTGCTTGGCGTATGAATGAATGGGAAACAATCAAAGAACTATTCGCTAAAAGATACTGGTCAGCGCTTCTTCTATTTTTCTTGACGATGGGGTGTACAGTGATTTTTGATCTTAGTATTGCGATCGTTATAGGAATTATCAGTGGGTGTGTATTTTTTATTGTTAAGAGTGCAGCCATCACGATTTCAGTAGAGGAAATCGACTGGCAGCGAATGAGTTTGCCGGAAACGAAAAAGTTGGATAATTGGGCAGTTGTTTATATCAGTGGTCCTTTATTCTTCATGTCCGCCGAACGATTGAAAGCGACGTTAACAGAATTAGCAGATAAAGAAGGAATCATTTTTTCAATGCGCGGGGTGCCAAGTATTGATTTGACGGCGCAAAGTTTATTTGAAGAATTTCAAGAAAAAGCTGCTATAAAAGAACAAACGATTATTTACACCTCGTTACAACCAGAAGTGGAAAAGCAATTGCAACATCTTTGGGAAAAACAAAAGACAGAACAACATCTTACGGTGGCTCATGCGCTGGCCTCTTTACACAAACAAACTATGTTAGATAGTGAAATATAGTCAGTTGGTTCGCTAAAAAAATTGTGACTGCCGCCTGTTCTAAGGTAAAATAAGTTTATAGACGTTTGGGAGGTAGGAATGGATGAACATCAAACAAGTGAGTGAAGAAAAAGGAATCTCTGCGGATACGTTACGCTACTATGAACGAATCGGTTTGATCCCACCGGTGAACCGAACAAACGGAGGTATCCGGGATTATACTGAAGAAGATTTACGTTGGGTCGATTTCACCTTATGTATGCGTAGTGCGGGGTTATCGATCGAATCTTTGACTGAATATATTCGTTTATATAGCGCCGGTGATGAAACAATCCTTGCTCGTAGGGATCTTCTTATGGAAGAAAGTGAACAATTGGCAAAAAAAATTGCAGAGATGCAAGCTTGTCAGGAACGTCTCCAAAAGAAAATCGCGCGTTATAACCAAGATTTGGTCAAAGGAGATCCAATCTTAGCTTGATCTAGTCGCTAAAACCTAGAACCAACCAATCGATCATGATTTGTGAGACTGGTTGGTTCTTTTGCTGTCTTTACTTTTTTTCAGCAAGTATTTTTCCAAGTTTTTGCCAATCTTCTAAAATCGTTTCTGTCAGCGTTCGATTATAAAAAATGGCCGCTGGGTGGAAGAGTGGAAGAACACGATACTGTTTAGTGGAAAATTGATAAGCATCATGCGGTGGATTTAACTCTAAGACTGGTCCGGTATATAGTTTTCCGTGATTTTTTGAAATTGTATAGCCATTACCTAATAAACGTTGCAGTCCAATATTGCCTAGCGTGGCAATCAAAGAGGGCTGTATATGTTGTAGTTCGTAATCTAAGATTGGTGCATGAGCAAAAACTTCCGTTTTACTTGGCGTTCGATTCGGATAAACGATCTCTGATTTTTTTGTCCGTCCATTGATGCGTTGGACGATTCGATAAGGACGGCTTCTGACAGCGCTAGTAATATACACTTCATCCCGAGATAACCCGACTGATTTTAGTGCATTCATCAACTCTTTGCCAGCTTGGCCGCTAAATGGAATGTGATTCTCAATTTCTGTTTTACCTGGGGCTTCGCCAACTAACATCAATTTGGGTCGGATAGGACCTTGTCCAGCGACAAATCCTTCCACACGATGTCCTTGAATACGCCGAGTTGCTTCGTCAATCAAATGTTTTGGGTAATCCATAGTATCAACTCCTATTCTCATCCATTATAGAAAGAAATCGTTCAATTGACGAATGATTGGCAAAATAAAAAAGTTGTTGACTAATATAGTAGGATTTGTTATTCTAGTAATGTTGTAATTGTGGTCTCCACAGCTACAACCGCACAGAATGAGTTTGATTAAGTACAGGACACCCTGTCACTCTGGATGGCGAGTCTAAGTATGAAAATAAGGAGGTGCTTTAAAGCATGTACGCAATTATTAAAACAGGTGGTAAACAAGTAAAAGTTGAAGTTGGACAAACAATCTACATCGAAAAACTTGACGTTGAAGCAGGCGAAAAGGTTGTATTTGACGAAGTTATTTTAGTAGGTGGCGAAACTACGAAAGTAGGCGCTCCAACCGTTTCTGGTGCAACAGTTGAAGGTACAGTTGAAAAACACGGCAAACAAAAGAAAGTCGTTACTTTCAAATACAAACCTAAAAAACACTCACACCGTAAACAAGGTCACCGTCAACCATACACAAAAGTGGTTATCGACGCGATCAACGCTTAATCTGCGTTTGAGAAAGAAGGCCTAAACAATGATCAAAGGGACATTTAAACGAAATGACGCTGGTCAAATCGTTTCATTTACTTTGACTGGGCACGCTGATGCCGGTCCTTACGGAAGTGATATCGTTTGTGCAGGTGTTTCTGCCTTAGCGATCAGCACTGTCAATGGGATTTCATCATTAGCTGGTTTTGAACCGATTGTTGACATGAATGAAGAAGAAGGCGGCTATTTGTACGTCGAAGTAATTTCACGATTGACACAAGAGCAAAACAATATTGCGGAAATCTTATTGGAGAATCTCCTATTAGGTTTACAATCGATCGAAGCTGAAAACCCAGAATATATCCAAACAAAAACAATTAATGATAAATAGGAGGTGCAGACCATGTTGTTAACAATGAATCTACAATTATTCGCCCACAAAAAAGGTGGCGGTTCTACATCTAACGGCCGTGACTCAGAATCAAAACGTCTAGGTGCAAAACGTGCTGACGGACAAACAGTTACAGGTGGATCAATTCTTTACCGCCAACGCGGAACAAAAATTTATCCAGGTGTGAACGTAGGTATTGGTGGAGATGACACTTTATTTGCTAAAGTTGACGGTGTTGTTCGTTTCGAACGTAAAGGCCGCGACAAAAAACAAGTGTCTGTTTATCCAGTAGCTCAAGAAGCTTAATGAACAGTTGGCTCTATTCCTTGCCTAGCGAGGGATAGAGTTTTTTCATTTTTTCTGAATCACTAATGATTTCCGGCTCAAACAGAGTCAGGCTTTTTTTGCGTTGGGAGAATGACTGGCTGTAAAAATAGTTGGTTTACTATTTTCGCTAGTTCTAACTGGAAAAGATATCCCGCAAAGTAAAAAAGAGGTAATCGTTTTCTGTTATCTGAAAAAATAGTATACGTTTAGACTTGTCTAAATTGCTTAATAAATAAACAACAAATGTTCTTTTTTGTTTTAAGCGTATCTTGTTTTCTTTTTGATATAAATAGTTGACGAATAGTGATTAAATCAATAGTATTAGGTTTTAAGGACAAGAGAAGAGGGGCGAAAATATTGGCAAAACGAATTGACCGAATTTATACGTATGTCAAAGAAAAGACCGCTCATTTATCTATAGAAGAAAATGATCAAGGTGTAACGACCCAAGAGATTGCGGAAGTTTTGGGTATCCAGCGTACTAATAGCAGTAAAGATCTCAACAAATTGGTGCGTGAAGGAAAGTTGAAGAAAACCGATGGTCGTCCGGTTCGGTATGTCTATCAAGAAAGTCCAATCATTGAAAAGCCATTATCCAAATACGTACCTAGTTATAAAGAAGAATTGACTCACGTGAAAAAACCGAGTCTTCAAGTAGATACGAAAGATATTTTTGCCAAAATCATTGGAGCGAATGGTAGTATGAAAAACTCAGTGGAACAAGCAAAAGCCGCCATTTTGTATCCTCCCAGAGGGTTGAACTGTTTGATCACTGGACCGACTGGTTCTGGAAAGACTTATTTTGCTCATGCGATGTTTCATTTTGCTAAAACCAACCATGTGGTGGAAGAAGATACAGAGTTGATCGTCTTTAACTGTGCGGACTATGCTAATAACCCTGAATTACTGATGAGTCATCTTTTCGGGTATGTCAAAGGTGCGTTTACAGGTGCGGAAGAAGAGAAAATGGGAATCATTGATCAAGCGGACGGCGGGATGCTTTTCTTGGATGAAATTCATCGACTCCCACCTGAAGGACAAGAAATGATTTTTTATTTTATGGACCATGGTACCTATAGCCGATTGGGTGAAACAACGAAATCTCATGAAGCGAATGTTCGGATCGTCGGTGCAACGACTGAAGATCCAGGTTCGGCACTACTTGAGACATTTGTGCGCCGTATTCCGATCAATATCAAGTTACCTGCTTTTGATCGACGTCCAGCGAATGAAAAAATCGATTTAGTCAAGATCATGATTGCTCACGAAGCGAATCGTACGCAAAGAAAAATTTCTTTAACAGAAGATGTTGTGAAAGCGCTAATAGGCAGTGTTACTTATGGAAACATTGGACAGTTGAAGTCGAATATCCAATTGGTATGTGCACGAGGATTTCTAAACCATATGAACAAACCTGAAATATCGATTACGATCGATGATTTAACTGAAGGGATTCGTAGTGGGTTGATTCAACTAGCAAGTAATCGAAAAGAGATGGCAGAGTTATCCAAGATACTTGATCCTAAAATCACCGTTTTTCCGAACGATGATGTGATGCAGTTACAGGCAGACTCTTATGAGTTGCCTTATAATCTTTACGACATTATTGGTGATAAAGCTGCTTTGCTCAAGTCAGATGGCTTGGACCAAGAAGCAATCAATCATTTTATCTCAACAGATATCAATATCCATTTAAAGTCATTCTATAAAGATCACGGTTTTTCATTTAATGCAGATAATAAGTTGGCGGAATTTGTCGATCCTAAAATCATTGAAGTAACGAATCAGATTTATCTCATGGTGAAGCAATCTTTGCCATACGAGTTTCAACAAAATTTTATTTATGCGATGAGTCTGCATATCAGTTCTTTTCTAAAACGAATCCATTTAGGAGAAGAACGGCATACGAATGATAATATCCGAGAAATGGCCATTGATTTTCCTGAGGAATACGCACTGGCGAAAGAAGTACGGCAACATATCGAAATGTATTTCCAAGTGGAGATCCCAGAAAGTGAAGATTACTATTTGACTGTATTGCTTGTTTCATTACGAGCCAATCAAGCAAGTGGTCGAATCGGGGTCGTTGTGGCTGCACATGGCAATAGTACCGCAAGCAGTATGGTCCAAGTGGTTCAACAGTTGCTAGATGCGGATAACGTCCGGGCGGTGGATATGCCACTAGACATGGACCCGAAAACTGCTTTAAGTCGGATTGAGCGGAGTGTGCAAGAAGTAGATGAGGGAAGTGGTACGATTCTTCTGGTGGACATGGGTTCGCTCGCGTCTTTCAATGCTCAGATACAGCAAGATACGGGTATCCCTGTCCGAACAGTCGATATGGTCACGACTTCTTTAGTTTTAGAAACAGTACGTAAAGTGTCGGTGCTGGGAACAGATCTTGACTTGCTTTATGAATCCTTGAAGAATTTCCGAGGGTATGCTGAAGTCTCAAGTGGAAATGTTGCAGAAGCGGACGACAAGCAACGAAAAGCCGTAGTGGCCATCTGTGCCTCAGGAGAGGGAACAGCACAGCGAATCAAATCGTTGATCGAGCGTGCAGTCAGTAAAAGACAAGAAGCTCAATTGGAAGTGATTGCTTTGTCTATCGTCGATTTGAAAACTAAGCTACCAAAGATCCAAAAAAATTACCAAATCATTGCGACGACTGGGATCACGGACCCGCATATCGATGCACCATTCATTCCTTTGGAAAGATTTATTGATCAAAACATTGAGGTGATTTTAGATCAATTACTGTTAGAGTCAGAGTTAGATGAAACCGAAGATGTTTTATTAAATGAAGAAACAGCCAAAAGTACATGTGTGTCATTTATCGCAGATAATTTTACATTTATCAATGGAGAAAAGTTAATCGATCCTCT
>Ga0256408_1001874_pt1 | contig 11042 bp, 11 predicted proteins | sample PhyAR1_FD_185998 | JGI IMG/M metagenome (GOLD analysis project Ga0256408, IMG submission 185998) | Leaf surface microbial communities from alfalfa plants in UC Gill Tract Community Farm, Albany, California, United States - DLSL A.R1 | ecosystem: Host-associated > Plants > Phyllosphere >...
TGCTAATAAAATGAGGCTGCAGCATTGTACCATTGTTTGCAATGGAAGAAAAAGCTCTCATCATTTGGAGGCCAGTTTCTGCCGTTGCTTGGCCAAAAGCTGACATCGCCTGATCGACATAGTTGTCAGTTGGTAATTTACCAGCCGATTCATTTTCTAAACCGGAATTGGTGCTAGTACCAAAGCCAAATTTCTTCATATAATTAACCCAGGCAGCACCGCCCATTTTTTGTTCCAGTCTAACCATACCTACGTTACTAGACCAGGAAATTGCTTGACGATACGTCAAGTATTCCTTACCAGCTAAATTAGAGAAGTCATGGTCATTAATGGTTCGATCGCCAATTTTGATACCGCCCACTCGAGAAAAGGTTTCATTTGCATTAAACTGACCTAACTCCATGGAAGCAGCTGTTGTAAAGAGTTTCATGGTAGATCCCGGCTCGAAAGCATCTTGAACCAGAATATTGCGCCAAAAGTCCAAGCCTTCTTTTGTTTCAGGATTGAAGCTTGGACGCTGCGACATCGCCACTATATCGCCTGTTTTGGCATCCATTAAGGTTGCTGTTACTTCTTCTGGTTGATATTTTTCTACAACCGGATCCATTAGTGCTTCCAACTTACTTTGTAGGCGACTATCTAACGTCGTGTAGATGTCCTGACCATTTTCAGCTTTCTTTTCTTCGGCTACAGTACCTGGCAATGGATTGCCATAAAGATCTTTTTGGAAGTATTTACGGCCATCCTTTCCGCTTAAAATATCATTATAAGCTTGTTCAAGACCCATTGCTCCTACTAATCCGGATTGCTCTTTTTTCGGATCAGCCAAAGTGGTGTAGCCAATAAAATGTGAAGCAAAAACTCCGTTAGGGTAGATTCTAGCCGGATGCTCATTAAAGTATACGCCAGCTATTTTCTTTTCTTTTAAGGCAGCTTCAATTTTTTGTTTGATTTCAAGAGTGATGTTTTTGCCAGCATTCCCGAATTCCACTTGATATTTGGTTGAGCCATCGTCATTAATTCCGTTGTTTAAATGTTCAAGTGCTGACTCTTTTGACATTTTCGTATTTTGGGAAAGAATATCGGCAATCGTATCAAAATCTTTTTTTTCTGCATACAATTTTTTCTTATCAATTCCTACGTAGGTGTTTGATAGAACCACATATACAGAGTATGAAGTAGCATCTTCAGCAATTACATTGCCATAACGATCGTAGATGGTACCTCTTTTCGCTTTGATGACACTGCTTCCTTCATATAAGTTAGCGGCTTTATCTGCTAAAGAAACACCAGCTACTTTGTCGGTCACCACAATATAAGTCAATCTAAAGGCAAATAAAAAGAACAATCCAATACTCGTAGCAAATAACATGATGCCTACTTTTTTACGATTGTTCATCGGATTTAAGTTTTTCTTCCTGATAAGTTGTTTAATTTTATTTTTTATACTCATTATTTCACTTTCCTTATATTGCCATCAATATCTTTTAAGCCTTGTTTTTTTGCGACATCTTTGATTCTGTCGGCTTTAGAAAGCTCGCTTCTTTCTTGTTGCAGTTTTTGTATGTCTTTTTCTTGTCCTTGAATCGTGCCTTCCACATCTGTAATTTGGTTAGAAGTTTGGACGATTGCCGTGCGGACTTGAATGGTCGCTACTGCAATTCCGATAAAAGATATTAGTAAGAGTAGGCTAATCAGTTTTTCTAGTAAAGAGACATTTCTTAAATGTTTTTTTTGAGTTAGAGGCGGCACAGGCAATGAATCCCCTTGGATGATCTTTTCTTGCTCTGGTGCTATGACTGGTTCATCCATTACAGGTACTTCATAATGAAAGTCTTCCATCTTTTTCAACTCAGCCATTTTTCTGCTCCTCTCTTTAACTAATTTTTATTTTTTCTGCTACTCTTAATTTTGCACTACGGGAACGATTATTTTCTGCTAATTCCGCTTTAGTGGGAACAAGCGGCTTTCTGGTTATTACTTTTAATTCCGGTTGAAATTCTTCAGGTACCACTGGCAAGCCTGGCGGTAAGTCCTGAACCGTACTGAATTCTTTAAACATATTTTTCACGATGCGATCTTCTAGTGAATGGAAAGTGATCACGCTGATCCGGCCATGCAGATTTAACAATTGAATCGCTTGTTCTAATGAAGTTTCTACAGCTCCCAACTCATCATTGACTGCAATTCGAATCGCTTGAAAAATCCGCTTAGCAGGGTGGCCTCCCTTGCGTCTTGCCGGTGCTGGAATCACCGCTTTAATGATATCTACCAGCTCACCAGTCGTGGCAATCGGCTGTTTGGCACGCACACGCTCAATTTCTCGAGCCACTTGCTTGGAAAACTTTTCTTCACCATAACGGAAAAATATTTTTACTAAATCATGATAATCATAAGTATTCACCAGCTCATAGGCACTGAATGCAGCTTCTTGATCCATACGCATATCTAATGGAGCATCTTGATGATAACTAAATCCACGTTGGGCTTCATCCAACTGGGGAGATGAGACGCCTAAATCATAGAGAATGCCATCAACTTGATGGACATGCTGTTGCGCTAATTTTTCATTTAAATCACGAAAGTTGGCTTTAATAAACGTCACCATTTGTTTGTCGACGTATTTTTTCAAACGAACAGCCGCGTGATCCAAAGCTTTTTGGTCTTGGTCAAAAGCATACAGATGACCGGCTTGGCTTAGTTGTGAAAGCAAATATTCACTATGTCCGCCACCGCCTAAAGTACAATCCACATATACCCCATCTGGCCGTATGTTCAAGCCATCAACAGTTTCTTTTAAAAGAACAGTGTAATGGTGAAATTGTTCTGTCATGTTCTGCCTCATTCCTAAAATCCAAAATCAATCATTGTTTCAGCTAGTTCATCGAAATTTTCTTCTGCTTCTTCTGTAAACTCATTCCAGCGAGCTTCATTCCAGATTTCAATCCGGTTTGATACGCCGATAATTGCACACCCTTTTTCTAATTGGGCATGCGTTCTTAGATTAGTGGGTATATTGATACGACCTTGTTTGTCAATTTCACATTCTGTCGCTGCAGAATAAAAGAAACGAACGAATGTGCGGGCGTCTTTTTTTGCTAAGGGCATTTCTTGAAGCTTGGCTTCAATAGTCTCCCACTCGCTCAAAGGATAACCAAATAAACAGCCATCCATTCCTCGTGTTACTACAAATTTTTCACCTAGACCTTCGCGAAATTTTGCAGGCACAATGAGGCGGCCTTTGGCGTCAATATTATGTTGATATTCACCCATAAACATGGCCAATTCCCCACTTCTCCATTTGATAAAACAAGTCTACCACATTCCACCACTTTCTACCACCATAAAACTAAAAACTTTGATATTTTTCTGTTATTTAAATAAATTGTAATATTTCAAGTGGTGATGCGGCGTTCAGAGAAAGCGTTATAAACCTTTATAAATCAAAATTTTCTTGTAAAAAAACCACCCATTCTATCAAAAAATAAAAAATCCCCACAAATGGTGGGGAGAAGTGGAGGACTTCGGTACTGACCTCAATTTTCCCCTATTCGCTACGGAGTATCAGCCTAAAAAATGACCGATATTGAACAAAATCAACAAAATATATAGCAAAAGCGTTAGCAAGAACGCAAGTCGCCAAAACATTTTGAAGTATCTGCCATATAAAATTTCTCCGTAGTAATACGCTTGAAAAAAAGCGACGCCAATGCCTAATAACAATACTGAAATAATTACATAAGGTACAATTGATTGATTGTAACTATCTTTTGATAGTTCGTGTAAACCGATAAATAAAAAAGGGATCGCGATGTCAGGTGCCTTTATTTTAAATCGCTTCGTCAGCGAAAAAGTGGAAACTAAGTAATTACATGCAAACAGTACGATAATCGGGAATAAATACCAAAATACTCTAACAATTGATGGTGACACCATTCTTACAACAATTCCTTTCACTATACCTACCATAACTATACTTGATCAACGTTACACAGATGTTTCATTTCTTTTAAAAATTGATACCTAATTACAATAATATTGCATAACCAAGCATTTCTATCCCTTTTGTAATAATTTTTTCGTATAATAAAAGTAGCCTTAAGATTTTTGAACGGAGTGAAGAGCCTTTGATTAATTATTTAACAATGAAGAATCAACAGCTGGTGACAGTTAACCAGCCGAGTACTGACGTTAAGTGGATTCGTGTGGAACATCCCAGCGAAGAAGAAATCACCCAATTAATTACTACTTATAATTTGCCAAGAGACTACATTACTGGCGCCCTTGACGCCCAAGAAAATGCTCGCTTTGAAGGTCTTTATCAAAACCAACAGGAACAACCATTGTTAATGCTAATGCGCTACCCGAAAGCCAGTGTTAGTCCTAGCGGTTATATGCAGTTAGAAACCTGCCCATTTGCAATTATTCTCACAAATAATGGACAATTGCTGACAGTCTCTGATGATACGGCAGACTTTGCCAAACTTTTATTAACGCAAACATTTGTCTCCAGTACAATCTCTGTTGAACAAACATTATTTTTACAGCTTTTGTGGGAGATATCATTATCTTTCAATTTATACTTAAAAGAATTAACCAAACAAACAGCCAAGTTGGAAGGTGAGCTACAAGTATCTACTGAAAATAGCCAACTCTACCAAATGATGGATATTCAAAAAAGCTTAGTTTATTTTGAATCAGCGCTTTCAGCAAATGCGGAAGTATTAAAACGTTTATATCGCATCAAATTAGTAAATGATCCCAAAGAACATCTGCCTCATTTACACGATATTCTGGTTGAAACGAAACAAGGTTTAACTTCTACTCAGATTCAACTGAAATTAGTTGACAATATCAGTAGCACCTTTTCGGCGATTGTTTCTAACAACCTCAACAATGTAATGAAAATTTTAACTTCTTTAACTATTGTTTTAACAATTCCAGCCATTATTGGTGGCGTCTTTGGGATGAACGTGAAATTGCCTTTTGCTGAGCGGGCAGACGCTTTTTGGTGGATTTTCATCATTACAGTCGTTTTGTGCATTTGGGCGATCCGCAGCTTAAAAAAGAAGAACTTACTTTAATTTTTAGTTGCTGTTTGCCGCAAAAAAAGGTAAACTGAACACAGTAATGACAAAAAGGACGTGGAATATATGAACGACAAACAACAAAGTAAATTTTCCAAAATCACCAAGATTGTTGTTTGGTTGATGTTGTTAGCGATTGTCGGCTCAACTTTACTAACTGCTATTCTCAGTCTCTAAGACTAATACCTGCAGTCATTTCAGCCCGCAATATACAACAAAATAAAAGGTAGGATAGTCGGCTTTGTAACCTTCTATCCCACCTTTTATTTTTTTTGTGCCATGTTTAATAATTCTTTGGCATGTTCGATTGTTAATTTGGTAATTTCACTACCGGCCAGCATTCTGGCAATCTCAGCAATCCGCTCGTCAGGCGTAAGAACCTGAACCTTGGTTTCCGTCCGCTCACCTACAATCTCTTTGGCAATAAAATATTGTTCGTCCGCTACAGCGGCTACTTGCGGCAAATGCGTGATACAAAGCACTTGTGAGCCTTGGGAGATCTGATGGATTTTATCTGCGATAGCTTGAGCCACACGACCACTGACACCGGTATCCACTTCATCAAATACGATGCTGGTAATACCCTGAGTTTTGGAAAAAATTGTTTTTAACGCTAGCATCACTCGGGATAATTCTCCACCTGAAGCGACTTTTACCAATGGTTTCAAAGGCTCTCCCGGGTTGGTCGTAATATAGAACTCTACGTCATCCAAGCCATTTTCCGTCAACTGTTCTGGCGTATGCTTTGTAAAGCGAACTTCAAATTCAGTACGTTCCATGTACAGCTCTTTTAGCTCACGTAAGATATTTTCTTGTAGCTGGCCGGCGATTTGTTTTCTGATTTTACGCAATTGTAACCCTTGATGAATCACCGCTTTTTGCTTTTCCTGGAGCAACGCTTCCAATTCACCTGTGCGGCCTTCTAAAAAATCAGCATCAGCTAGCTCTTGCGTGATCTCTTGATAATAAGCTAGAATCGTTTCAATAGAATCGCCATATTTGCGTTTCATTTGTCGGATGAGTTCCAATCTTAATTCCACTTCATTCAGCCGATCTTCATTCAATTCAAGTCCATCTACTTGCCTAGATAAATCACCACTAGCTTCCTGTAATAAGTAATAGGCATTTTGAACTGTATCGGCTAATGCCTTATACTCAGGATCCAGCATTTCAACTGAAGCCAATTCATTCATTGCAAAACCGATTTTATCCAAACTGCTATTTTCTTCTTCGTTAATCGCTGCATAGCTGGCTGCCAGTGCATCGGCAATCTTTTGAAAATTGCTTAATTTATTCCGTTCTTCCATGAGCTGTTCTTCTTCTCCCGGAAGTAAATTGGCTGCTGCAATTTCGTCACTTTGAAAATGCAGCATATCCATTCGTTGCGCAAATTCTTTTTCATTTTTTTGTCGATTTCGCACTTTTTGCTCCAGCAAGCGATATTCTCCATACAAGGTTTGATACTGCTGTTTAATCGCCAACAGTTTTTGACCACCAAAATCATCCAACATATGAATATGGCGTTCGCTTTGCATCAGTTCTTGGTGTTCATTTTGGCCATGAATATCCACTAAATATTCACCCATTTTTCTTAGATTTGCTATAGTGACTATCCGACCATTAACACGACAAACGTTTTTTCCTGAAGCAGTGATATCTCGCTGAATAATCAATCCCTCGTCTTGTGATTCAATACCTAAGTCATCTAGCAATTGAGTCAACTCCGGATTTTCAGGTGGTGTAAATAATCCTTCTAGAGTACACTTAGCAGCTCCTTGACGTATGTAATCGCTTGAGCCGCGTCCGCCTGTTAAAAGACCCATTGCATCAATAATGATGGATTTCCCAGCTCCTGTTTCTCCCGTTAAGACGGTCATTCCCATCTGAAACTCCAGATGCAAGGCCGAGATTATGGCGAAGTTTTTTACTGAAAGTTCTTGTAACATCCTCATCTACCTCACGATCTATAAATACTCCAAAAACTCTTGGTACAATTCTTGCGCAGCTGCTTCTGTTTTCGCAATCATCAGTACGCTGTCGTCATCACTAATCGTTGCGAATAAACACTTCTGATGTTTTTTTTCAATTAAGTTTGCACAAGCGGCAGCATTTCCTGGAATCGTATGTAACACAACGTACTTTTCCATCTGATCCGTTGAAATAAAGGCATCTTTTAGCAATTTATCTAACTTGGCGCTAGTATCTGCTCGGCTGACTGCCGGCAAACTATAACGATAGCCGCCTTCAACAGAAGGTACTTTGATTAGCTTCATATCTTTAATATCACGGGAAATCGTCGCTTGAGTAACCGTGACTCCTTTTTCCTGTAAATAATGGACGAAATCATCTTGTTTTTGGATATTTTTTTCAGTAAGCAAGCGAGTGATTAACCGATGCCGCTCTTTTTTTCTCAATCTCATCTACTCCTTCACGACGTTTCTCTTGTTTTCATCATAGCTTATTTTATTGCATTTTGAAAGTAGGAATATCAAGCGTGTTAGCGTCAATGCCATACTACTGATCAATCGACTGATTTCCACAGCTTCCCCAACGAACTTGCTGACAGCACGCTCATCTATATGAAAGCAAAAATAAGCCAGAAACATGGCTTCATTTCTCTGACCAAGCCTGTTCATACAAGCGTTAGTTTAAGAAACAAACTGCTTCTGACTTACTGCTAGTTACTTATCTAATTGCTCATGAGCAAAAGCGACAACTGCCTCAATACTCGTTGAACTTTGGTAACTTCCCAATTCCGGGACGGAAATCAAATGAATTAAAAATTCAATGTTTCCTTCACCTCCAGTAATCGGAGAAAAATCTAAGGCTTTTACACCATAGCCATGTTGCGTTGCAAATGCAACAATCTCTTCAATTACCAGTTGATGAATCTTAGGATCACGGACAATCCCTTTTTTACCCACAAATTCTTTACCTGCTTCAAACTGAGGCTTAATCAACGCCACCACAGACCCCCCGGACCGTAAGATTTCATGTAAAGGCGGCAAAATCAATCGTAGTGAAATAAACGACACATCAATAGTGGCCATTTCCGGCAGCCCGCAGGTAAAATCTTCTGGTTTGCTATAACGAAAATTAGTGCGTTCCATCACGACTACCCGTTCATCCTGGCGAATTTTCCACGCTAGCTGATTATAGCCAACATCTAAAGCATAGCTTAAACGAGCGCCTTTTTGTAAAGCAACATCGGTAAACCCACCGGTAGAAGCACCAATATCTAAAATTATTTTGTCTGTAACATCCAATTGGAATACTTTCAGTGCTTTTTCCAATTTCAACCCACCACGGGACACATAAGGCAGTTGATGACCTTTAATCTGTAACAGTGTTTCGATTGAAATTTTTTCTCCCGGCTTGTCCAAGCGTTCATTTTTGTCATTATATACTTGCCCGGCCATAACACCGCGCTTAGCTTTTTCTCTAGTTTCAAATAATCCTTGAGTAAACGCCAGCACATCCACCCGTTCTTTTTTCATAAAGGCCTTCTTTCTACGTCAATTGCAATTGCTGTAATAATTGTGCCAATTCTTCCGGCTGAAAGTTCGGCACTGTTGTTTTCAAAATCCTTAAAACCTCAGTACCTGATGAAAGCTGTTGAGCCAAAGCTTCCTTAGCGCCCGCTAAACCCAAAAGGCTCGGATACGTACTTTTATTCAGCGCTTGATCACGTCCGACTTTTTTGCCTAGAGCTTGTTCAGAACTGGTCACATCTAATAGATCATCTCTTATTTGAAAAGCTAGTCCATAATGTTTGGCAAATTGCGCCAACAATGAAATAACAACTTCCGGCTGTTGAGCTAATATGCCGCCTGCCACTAAGGCAAACTCAATCAGAGCTCCGGTTTTTCTTTCATGCACTGCTGCTAATTGAGCCAAATCCAATGCTTGACGTTCTCCTTGTATATCTCCGGCTTGGCCAGCAACCATTCCTTGGGTTCCAGCTGCTCGACTAAGCTGTTGTAGCAACAAAACCTTTTCAGATAAACCTATTTGACTTAATGATAATAATTGAAAGGCTCCCGTTAATAAGCCATCCCCTGCCAAAATAGCGTGAGCTTCGCCAAAAACCTTATGATTGGTCGGCTTGCCCCGACGCAAGTCATCATTATCCATTGCAGGTAAGTCATCGTGAATCAAAGAATAAGTGTGGACCATTTCCAAAGCACCTGCAACTTGATACACAGCCTTATCCAGCTCTTTTTGAAAAGCCGCAACTGTTGTTAAAACCAACAAGGGCCGCAACCGCTTGCCGCCTGCATGAATCGAATATAGCATTGCCTCTTGCAACAACTCGTTGTTGGTATGCTCGCAAATAAAAGCTTCCATCTCTTGTTCAACCTGTACCAACTGCTGCTGAGCCAACGTCTGCATCATTCAGCCTCGCTCTCTTCAAACAAGATTTCACTGTTGCTTTCAGTCATCATTTTCGTTAACGTTTTTTCGGCTTTTTCCAAAGTATCTTGACATTGTTTGCTTAAAGCCATGCCTTCTTGAAAGGCTTCCAGTGCTTCTTCAAGAGGTACATCACCTCGTTCCAGCCGTTGGACAATTTCTTCTAAAGCATTTAATGATTGCTCAAAAGTTTTTTCTTCTGCTGCCATTCTCCACTACTCCTTCTTTTTCGACACTACTGATTGAACTGCGGCTTCAATCGTGCCATCTGCATAATGAATCGTAACTGTATCATCGGTTGACAATTCAGCTACTGATTTAATCACTCGTTCTTCTTTGGTAGTGTAACTATACCCACGTCCCATGATTTTTAAAGGGCTCAACAATTCTAATTGCTGAACTGTTGAAGCAAATTGAACTTGCTTGTCAGCCATTATTTGCTGAATGCGATCCAACAAGGTTTTATTCAGGTAATTTACTTGCTGTTGCAATTCTCGTAACTGTCCTTTAGGTGACTGCTGTTGCAATTCAAAGATAATAGCCTGCGCTTTCCGTTGACTTTGATGATAAATAGTTTCCATTGCTTTCATTAAACGTTGAGTCGTTTGATCCAACTTGATGGACTGTCCTTCGTAAAGCCGATTAGGCTGCTTAAAAACATAGGATTCTTGCAAGCGCTGAAAACGCTGAGCCCTTTGCTGTAGCACATGGAGAAAGCTTTGCTCCAAGCGGCTTTTGCGATCATTAATCTTCAATAACTCTTCATTGAGAACCGGCACCGCTAATTCAGCAGCAGCCGTTGGTGTAGCTGCCCGAACATCAGCAACAAGGTCAGCGATCGTCACATCTGTTTCGTGCCCAACAGAAGAAATTACCGGTGTTTTGGCAGCATAAATCGCTCGAGCTACCCGCTCTTCATTAAACGGCCATAAGTCCTCAATCGAACCGCCACCACGTCCAATAATCATTGTATCAAAAGTACCCAAAGCTTCAACTCGTTGAAGGTTTCTAACTAGATCATCTGCCGCCTGCTCTCCTTGAACTAAAGTCGGGAAAAGAACCAATTGCGTGATTGGAAAACGTCGTTTCACAGTTGTAATAATATCTCGGATGACAGCACCGCTGGGACTTGTTATTACAGCAATTCGTTTAGGATAACGAGGTAAAGATTTTTTTGGTCCATCAAATAAGCCTTCTTTGCTTAATTTTTCTCGCAGTTCTGCTAAAGCTTGATATAAAGCACCAATTCCATCAGGCTCCATATGCTCCACGTAAACTTGATAGGAGCCGCCACTTTCATATAAGGACACTCGTCCAACCACTAAAACTTTCATGCCCTCCTTAGGCTGAAATTTAAGCTTTTGAAAAGCGGATTTGAACATAATCGCCGAGATCTTGGCATGATCGTCTTTCAGACTGAAATACTGATGAGCATTTGCGCGCAAACGAAAATTAGAAATTTCGCCAGTCAAATAAACTCTTCCTAAATATGGATCTGCGTCAAATTTACGCTTTAAATACTTCGTCAACGCCGTCACCGTT
>Ga0256408_1001879_pt1 | contig 11028 bp, 8 predicted proteins | sample PhyAR1_FD_185998 | JGI IMG/M metagenome (GOLD analysis project Ga0256408, IMG submission 185998) | Leaf surface microbial communities from alfalfa plants in UC Gill Tract Community Farm, Albany, California, United States - DLSL A.R1 | ecosystem: Host-associated > Plants > Phyllosphere >...
ATCACCATCCAGAACGGGATCACCGTCAGGATGATCGACAGGATAAAACCTGTCATGTAGGTTTTTACGCTACCGTGGGAAGCGCCATGATCGTTTGAATGACTCATTACATCGCCCCCATCAGATACACAACAGAGAACACACAGATCCACACCACATCCAGGAAGTGCCAGAACAGGCTCAGGCACATGATACGGGTGCGGTTAGTGCTGGTCAGGCCGCGACGGGATACCTGGAACATCAGTACCGCCATCCAGATCAGACCGGAGGTCACGTGCAGACCGTGGGTACCAACCAGCGCGAAGAACGCTGACAGGAAACCACTGCGATCCGGGCCGAAGCCTTCAGCAATCAGGTGATGGAATTCATAGATTTCCATTCCGATAAAGCCAGCACCAAACAGCCAGGTCAACGCCAGCCAGGAGACAACCTGGCTTTTGTTGTTCTTATACATGGCAATTGCGGCCATGCCGTAGGTGATGGAGCTGAATAACAGCAGTGCGGTTTCAACCAGAACGAACGGCAGCTCAAAAATGTCCTTACCGGTCGGGCCGCCCGCTGTGCCGTTCACCAGAACGGCATAGGTTGCGAACAGACAGCAGAACAGAATGCAGTCGCTCATCAGGTAGATCCAGAAGCCGAAGACTTTCATCGGCCCTGTATCATGGTGCCCGTGTTCATGCGCATGGGCAGTCGCGTGGGTTAAAGTATCAGTTGCCATTTTTCAGCCCCGCTTTAGCAATCTCGTCGAAATGCTGTTTTTCCAGGATTTCAACTTCACGGACTGGTACGTAGTAGTCCACGTCCTCATCAAAGCTCTTCACAATCCAGCTGATCACGATGCCAGCAAAGCCGACAATCGCAAGCCACCAGATGTGCCAGATCATGGCGAAACCAAATACCGTAGCGAAGGCGGCGATAACCATACCCGCAGCGCTGTTTTTCGGCATGTGGATCTCTTCGTAATGCGCTGGCTGTTTGTACGCTTCGCCTTTCTCTTTCATTTCCCAGAATGCGTCACGCTCATGAATGTGCGGCACAACGGCAAAGTTATAGAACGGCGGTGGAGAAGAGGTTGCCCACTCCAGCGTACGGCCACCCCATGGGTCACCGGTCAGGTCACGGTTCTGCTCACGGTCACGAATAGAGACGTAGAACATAATCAGCTGAGACGCGATACCACAGGCAATCAGCGCTGCACCGACAGCTGCAACAACCAGCATTGGGTGGAACTGCGGATCGATCTGCTGGCTCAGACGACGGGTCATACCCATGAAGCCCAGCACGTACAGCGGCATAAATGCTACGAAGAAGCCGATGATCCAGAACCAGAACGCGCGTTTACCCCATTTTTCATTCAGCGTGAAGCCGAACGCTTTTGGCCACCAGTAGGTTACGCCAGCGAAGCAGCCGAAGACGACGCCGCCGATGATAACGTTATGGAAGTGCGCAATCAGGAACAGGCTGTTGTGCAGAACGAAGTCAGCACCCGGTACGGCCAGCAGTACACCGGTCATCCCACCAACGGAGAAGGTGACGATGAAGCCGATAGTCCACAGCATTGCTGAGTGGAACTGGATACGGCCCTGGTACATGGTGAACAGCCAGTTGAAGATCTTAACCCCGGTTGGGATCGCGATAATCATGGTGGTAATACCGAAGAAGGCGTTTACGTTCGCGCCCGCACCCATGGTGAAGAAGTGGTGCAGCCAAACGATGAACGACAGAACGGTAATACATACGGTTGCCCACACCAGCGAGGTGTAACCAAACAGACGCTTACGTGAGAAGGTCGCTGCGATTTCGGAGAACACACCGAAGACCGGCAGAACCAGGATATACACTTCAGGGTGACCCCATGCCCAAATCAGGTTGATGTACATCATCATGTTGCCGCCCATATCATTGGTAAAGAAATGGGTGCCCAGATAGCGATCCAGGGTCAGCAGCGCGACGGTAACAGTCAGAATTGGGAAGGAAGCGATAATCAGGATGTTGGCGCACAGAGATGCCCAGGTAAATACTGGCATCTTGAACATCGTCATACCTGGTGCACGCATCTTCAGGATGGTCACGAAGAAGTTAATACCGGTCAGGGTAGTACCGACACCGGAGAGCTGCAGCGCCCAAATCCAGTAATCAACACCTACGCCTGGACTGTATTCAATCCCTGACAGCGGCGGATAAGCCAGCCAACCGGTCTGCGCGAACTCACCTACGCCCAGAGAAAGGTTAACCAGAATCACACCGACAACCGTGAACCAGAAGCTCAGGTTGTTCAGGAACGGGAACGCAACGTCGCGCGCGCCGATTTGCAGCGGCACAACCACGTTCATCAGACCGATAACCAGCGGCATCGCCACGAAGAAGATCATAATCACGCCGTGCGCGGTAAAGATCTGGTCGTAGTGGTGCGGTGGCAGGAAGCCTGCTTCACCCGCAGACGCAAGAGCCTGCTGGCTACGCATCATGATTGCATCGGCAAAGCCACGAATTAACATGACGATACCGACGACGCAGTACATGATACCGAGTTTTTTGTGGTCAACCGAAGTCAGCCACTCATTCCACAAGTAGCTCCACTTACCGAAGTAAGTGATCAAGCCCAGTAAGGCTGCGCCACCGATGACAATGGCAGCAATCGTAACCATGATAATCGGCTCATGGTACGGCACTGCATCCAGTGTTAATTTTCCGAACATTTTCTTCCTCGGCCCCTTAGTGAGAGGTTTCCGCGTGGCTCATGTCCATGCCTTCCATCCCTTCGTGCTTGCTATGCTCGCCTTCAGGTTGGGTCAGGTCCATGCTCTTGCCGTGGTCCATAAATTTGCCAATAACGTCTTTGAACAAATTCGGTTTCACGTTAGAGAAGTACTCCACCTTGTTGTATTCGCTAGGTGTTGCCACTTTGTCGAACGTAGCCATGTCAGACATGGTGTTCGGAGACTGTTTCGCTTTAGCAACCCACTGGTCGAAAGCGGCACGGTCCGGCGTGGCAATGGCTTTGAACTTCATACCAGAGAAGCCCGGGCCACTGTAGCTGGCGGAGATACCATCATAGGTGCCTGCTTCATTCGCGATCAGGTGCAGGTTGGTCTGCATACCGGCCATCGCGTAAATCTGGCTACCCAGACGCGGAATAAAGAAGGAGTTCATCACGGAGTTAGACGTTACTTTGAACTGCACCGGGACATTCGCCGGGAAGGCGATTTCATTCACGGTAGCAATGCCCTGTTCCGGGTAGATGAAGAACCATTTCCAGTCCATGGAGACGACTTCGATCGTAATCGGTTTCTCATCGTGAACCAGCGGTTTTGCAGGTTCGAGCGCGTGAGTGGTTTTCCATGTCAGTACGGCAAGGAACAGGATGATCAGAATTGGCACCGTCCAGACCACAGCTTCCACTTTATTGGAGTGTGACCAGTTAGGGCTATACTTCGCATCTTTGTTGCTCGCACGATACTTCCAGGCGAAACCAACAGCCATCAAGATGGCGGGAATCACGACGATCATCATCAGGCCGAAAGCCGTCAGAATGAGCGAACGTTGCTCCAGTCCAATCTGTCCTTTGGGGTCTAGCAGCGCAGAATCACAGCCACTGAGTAAAACAGTGCCTGCAAATAACGACAACCATCCCAAACATTTATTGTATTTCCTAAGTGTCATTTAACGACCTCAATTCCACGGGGACCTGGTGGCGTTTAAAGTGTGCGGGCATTTTACGGGAAGGTTACATTACTGTAAACATCATTAGACCTGTGTCAGGAACGTGTTACCGGGTTCTGCCAGGGAAGTCACAGTTGTTACAAATTATAGCGGTTTTCCAGACGCAAGCACCGTCAGCCGGGCTTTATAACGAAACAGACTCTGCGGGAGGGGTAAAAAGGGCAATTGGTATAACCATTGCTAAAAACATACAAATAATTAACAAATAATCATCAATAAAGAGACAAATAAAAAACGTAAAATTAATGTTTCGTTTGCTGAATCGGTTAACGAAAAATATCTTTTATTCCCCGTTCCAGTAATTTCCAGAATTCTAAGAGGCACGAAACAACAAATATAATTTTGGATTGAGCAAACTTATTCGGCGTTATAATTTACCAGGGTGATTACAACAGGAAATAACATTTTGTGAGGGTTTTACGCATTTTGAGTTCCACGCATTGCCAGGTAGTCCAGAAGCGCCCCGGTCAGGATCCCGGTTACCGCCAATAGCGCGCCAATGTCCAGCAGAAGCAGGCTAAACGGCAGTGCGAGGGCGGTGGTGGCATTAACAATCGCCACGATGAGCCACAGGGCCAGGGTCAAACATCCTACCAGCAATATTCCTGACGCGAAGCGATAAGCCGCCGGGAAACGCGTCCTGACCATAAAGTGTTCTGTCTGCTGAGTATATTCCAGCGAGCGACGGCATATTAACAGCAACAGTAGCCCAGGAATGGCCGCAAAGACGGAGAAGAGATAAAACTCCGCCCAACCGTGCGCTTCCACAAACCAGCCCGCAATAGGACCGACGTAGACCCGCCCTACGGCAGAGAGCGCAGAGAGCAGGGCGAACTGGGTCGCGGAGAAGGATTTATTGCACAGCGTCATCAGCAGGGCGACGAAGGCTGCCGTTCCCATCCCGCCGCACAGGTTTTCAAAGAACACCGCCGTCGCCATGCTGAGCATATGCTTATCGGTGATCGCGAGCAGCCAGTAACCGGCATTCGACAACCCCTGCAGGATGCCGAAAATCATCAGGGCACGGAACAGGCTTAAGCGCTGCATCAGGACGCCGCCATACAGCGCGCCGATGATAGTAGCAATCAGCCCCAGCGTCTTATTCACCACGCCCACTTCCCCCGCATCGAAGCCCACGCCGCGGATCAAAAAAGTGGTCGTCAGGCTCATGGCGAACGCATCACCGAGCTTATACAACACAATCAGCAGCAGAATGAGCCAGGCATTGTTGCGGCCAAAGAAGTCGCGCAGCGGTTCGGCAACGGCCTGCTCAAGTGAGCGAGGAACGGGAATAACATCGCTTGGTTCAGGCGCGAGGAAGGTGGCAATCATGCAGGGGATCAGCAGGACGGCCATCAGCCAGTACATACCCTGCCAGCCGAGATAGCGGTCTGCCAGCCATAAGGCCAGCCCACCGGAAACCAGCATCCCCAGACGATAACCCAGAACGCTGATTGCAGCCCCGGCGCCACGCTCTTCGGCCGAGAGCACGTCGGTTTTCCAGGCATCGAAAACGATATCCTGGGACGCAGAACAAAAGGCAATCACTACCGCCAGCGCGGCCATCCAGCGAAGCTGCGACGTGGGTTCAAGGAAGCCCATCGCGGCAATCGCCAGCAGCAGCATCGCCTGAGTCATCAGTAACCAGCCACGACGCCTGCCGAGGAAAGGCGGGGTGTAGCGGTCCATCATCGGCGACCACAAAAACTTAAAGACATAGGCCTGGCCGACCAGTGAGAAGAAGCCGATGGTTTTAAGATCGATATCTTCTACGGTCATCCAGGCCTGTAACGTGCCCGATGTCAGTGCAAGGGGTAAACCGGAGGCGAAACCGAGGATCAGCAGGATAGCTGATTTGGGCTGCTGGAAAATACGTAAGTATTGACTGGACATGAGCAGGCAAACTGACCCGACCGGGCGTCGGGTCAGCAGGCAGTATTAACGTGCGTTCTGCTTGATGAATTCGTGAATGCTGGTGTCCTGCGCCATATCGGCGATGGTGTCGGTCAGCACGCTGTTCACGGCATTAGCGATATTGGTGTTGGTGGCCTGGAAGGCACCTTCAACAGAATAGCTTGCACGGTAGTTCTTGTTCATCTTGTTGCCGTTTTTCGCGGTGGCGATGATGGCGATATCGGCTTTGGTCGCAATGTTGTAGCGCACGTTGCCCTGCGAGACGTCAGCGTACAGGTTGTTAACGATGATCTGCAGATCAACTGCACCGCTTGGGCCAACCATGTAGCCGCGTGACGTCATTTGCTTCTCGAGCACTTCCTGCAGCAGGAAACGCAGATCGCGGGAGGCGGTGAGCGTCACCAGCTGGTTATCACGGGTTACTTTCGCCAGCGCCTGGTCTTTACGCTGATCCGCGCCGTTGATGCTGACAGTGACGCCCATCAGGCTTGGATCCTGCTGCGGCAGCGTGATCTTCGGAGAAACATCAATGGTAGTCGGTGGGGTTGCACAGCCGGCCAGCATAAACAGGGCGACCATCGGGAAAAGAAGTTTTTTTAACATGTTCTGGCTCTCAACGAATCGTAGACATATATAGAAAAAAATTGCCGCCATCATAACATCGCCAACGGCAAGGGGAAGTGGTCAACGCATGTAAATTCATCGCCTTGTCTGAAAACTGACCACCTGAAACGCTTTTCCGTTATCTGAGCGACAAAACGACTCTCCCCTTATATGACTTCATACGGTTGAATGAGAAAATCAGATGAAAGCTAAATTTTTGTTGTCTTCTTGTTATGCAAGCGGTAAAAGCGGCTAATATTTAAAGGGATGGGTGACATCTCAGCGTTGTCGGAGGAGTAATTTCATGATGATACGTGAACAGATTGAAGATAAGTTAAGGGCGGCCTTTGAACCTGTGTTCCTTGAAGTCGTCGACGAAAGCTATCGTCATAACGTACCGGCAGGCTCTGAGAGCCACTTCAAAGTGGTGCTGGTCAGCGATCGTTTCACTGGTGAGCGTTTTCTCAATCGTCACCGTATGATTTACGGAACCTTGACGGAAGAGCTTTCGACCACGGTCCATGCGCTGGCGTTGCACACTTACACGATCAAAGAGTGGAAAGGTCTGCAGGATACGATTTTTGCATCGCCACCGTGCCGGGGAGCCGGGACGATCGCCTAAGAAATCCAGTTTGCAACAGCGGGAGCTTTTCCAGTATGTTGCATAAAGATTACGTCAAAACGGCCTGCGGGCCGTTTTGTTTTGTCCGGGTTTAAGGCCGGTGGCGCGATTTTAAGGCCGAAAATAGCCTGAAATTGTGAAAAAAGCCGCAGCAACATGCGCCAACCGTTCTCGACTCACTAAAGTGATGCCGCTATAATGCCGCGTCTTAATATGAATGTCTTCGGGATGATTCTGGCGACAGGGAATGTGAATCTGCTAAGAGAGCATCCCGGTATTGCGAGGCAAATTCAGAGTTGACCGAGCACTGTGATTTTTTTGAGGTATAAAGATGCAAGTTTCAGTTGAAACCACTCAAGGCCTTGGCCGCCGTGTAACGATTACAATCGCTGCTGACAGCATCGAAAACGCTGTAAAAAGCGAGCTGGTCAACGTAGCAAAGAAAGTCCGTATTGACGGCTTCCGCAAGGGCAAAGTACCGATGAATGTTGTTGCTCAGCGTTATGGCGCTTCTGTTCGCCAGGACGTGCTGGGTGACCTGATGAGCCGCAACTTCGTTGACGCGATCATCAAAGAAAAAATCAACCCAGCCGGTTCCCCGACCTATGTTCCGGGCGAATACAAAATGGGCGAAGACTTCACCTACGCAGTAGAGTTCGAAGTTTACCCGGAAGTTGAGCTGAAAGGTCTGGACGCGATCGAAGTTGAAAAACCAATCGTTGAAGTCACTGAAGCCGACGTTGACGGCATGCTGGACACCCTGCGCAAGCAGCAGGCGACCTGGAAAGACAAAGACGGCGCTGCTGATGCAGAAGACCGCGTCACCATCGACTTCTCCGGCTCTGTAGACGGCGAAGAGTTCGAAGGCGGCAAAGCGTCTGACTTCGTACTGGCAATGGGCCAGGGTCGTATGATCCCAGGCTTCGAAGACGGTATCAAAGGCCACAGCGCAGGTGAAGAGTTCACTATCGACGTGACCTTCCCGGAAGAGTACCACGCTGAAAACCTTAAAGGTAAAGCCGCGAAGTTCGCGATTACCCTGAAGAAAGTTGAAGACCGCGAACTGCCAGAACTGACTGCAGATTTCATCAAACGTTTCGGCGTTGAAGATGGTTCTGTTGAAGGCCTGCGTGCAGAAGTGCGTAAAAACATGGAACGCGAGCTGAAAGGCGCTGTACGTAACCGCGTTAAGTCTCAGGCGATCGAAGGTCTGGTTAAAGCTAACGAAATCGAGATCCCTTCTGCTCTGATCGACAGCGAAATCGACGTTCTGCGTCGCCAGGCTGCACAGCGTTTCGGTGGCAATGAGAAGCAAGCTCTGGAACTGCCTCGTGAGCTGTTCGAAGAGCAGGCTAAACGCCGCGTTGTTGTTGGCCTGCTGCTGGGCGAAGTCATTCGTACCCACGAGCTGAAAGCTGACGAAGAGCGTGTTAAAGGTCTGATCGAAGAGATGGCTTCTGCCTATGAAGATCCATCAGAAGTGGTTGCTTTCTACGGCAGCAACAAAGAGCTGATGGAAAACATGCGCAACGTTGCACTGGAAGAGCAGGCTGTTGAAGCCGTTCTGGCCAAAGCAAAAGTGTCTGAAAAAGCCACCTCTTTCAACGAACTGATGAACCAACAGGCTTAATTCTGCCTGCTTCGTTTAAAGTTTGAGCAAAAAACCCGTTGCCTTCCGGCGGCGGGTTTTTTTTATCACACTTATAAAACACGAAGCGTGATAAAACGCCTTTTCAGTGTTAGCGTTAAAACAAAAGATTGTTATGCTTGAATTAGGGCTGAGCCGTCCCCATTAGTGGGAAAGGTAGTATTAAAGAGACTGGCTGATAATCCGTCCACAAGGTTACAATCAGTACAGCAGGTATTTTCATTTTTTTATCCAGGAGACGGAAATGTCATACAGTGGCGAACGAGATAACTTTGCACCCCATATGGCGCTGGTGCCAATGGTTATTGAACAAACCTCTCGAGGTGAACGTTCTTTTGATATCTACTCCCGTCTGCTTAAAGAACGCGTTATCTTCATGACTGGCCAGGTGGAAGACCACATGGCGAACCTGATCGTAGCGCAGATGCTGTTTCTGGAAGCGGAAAACCCGGAAAAAGACATTTACCTGTATATCAACTCCCCAGGCGGCGTGATCACTGCCGGGATGTCCATTTACGATACCATGCAGTTCATCAAGCCTGATGTGAGCACCATTTGTATGGGCCAGGCGGCATCGATGGGCGCATTCCTGCTGACTGCAGGGGCAAAAGGCAAGCGCTTCTGCCTGCCGAATTCGCGCGTAATGATTCACCAGCCGCTGGGCGGGTACCAGGGCCAGGCGACAGATATTGAAATTCATGCCCGTGAAATCCTGAAAGTTAAAGGGCGCATGAATGAACTTATGGCTCATCATACGGGTCAATCATTAGAGCAGATCGAGCGCGATACCGAGCGCGATCGCTTCCTGTCCGCACCAGAGGCAGTAGAGTACGGCTTAGTCGACTCCATTTTGACCCACCGTAATTGATGCCCACGGCGCGGGTGTGCCGCTATACTATGGTAGGGCGGCACCTTGCTTACGAGCAGCCTGCGTCTGAGAATGGCATTTGCGTCGTCATGTGCGGCACAAAGAACTTAAAAAGAGGTTTTGACTCATGACAGATAAACGCAAAGATGGATCGGGCAAACTGCTTTATTGCTCTTTTTGCGGCAAAAGCCAGCATGAAGTGCGCAAACTGATTGCCGGGCCATCCGTGTATATCTGCGACGAATGTGTCGACTTATGTAACGACATCATCCGCGAAGAGATTAAAGAAGTCGCACCACACCGTGAGCGCAGCGCGTTACCTACGCCGCATGAGATCCGTCATCATCTTGATGATTATGTCATCGGCCAGGAACAGGCTAAAAAAGTGCTGGCAGTGGCGGTGTACAACCACTACAAACGTCTGCGTAACGGGGATAACAGCAACGGCGTTGAGCTGGGCAAAAGTAACATTTTGCTGATCGGTCCAACCGGTTCCGGTAAAACCCTGCTGGCAGAGACCCTGGCACGTCTGCTGGATGTTCCGTTTACCATGGCGGATGCCACCACCCTGACCGAAGCCGGTTATGTGGGTGAAGATGTGGAAAACATCATCCAGAAACTGCTGCAGAAGTGCGATTACGACGTACAGAAAGCCCAGCGCGGGATCGTGTATATCGATGAGATCGACAAAATCTCACGTAAATCCGATAACCCGTCCATCACCCGTGATGTATCCGGTGAAGGCGTCCAGCAGGCTCTGCTGAAACTGATCGAAGGAACGGTTGCTGCTGTTCCGCCGCAGGGAGGCCGTAAGCATCCTCAGCAGGAGTTCCTGCAGGTTGATACGTCTAAAATCCTGTTTATCTGTGGCGGTGCATTTGCTGGCCTGGATAAAGTCATTGCTAACCGTGTTGAAACCGGCTCGGGTATTGGTTTTGGCGCAACGGTGAAGGCGAAGTCTGAAAAAGCAAAAGAGGGCGAACTGCTGACCCAGGTGGAGCCAGAAGATCTGATCAAGTTTGGTCTGATCCCTGAATTCATCGGCCGTCTGCCGGTTGTCGCCACGCTGACAGAGCTGAGTGAAGATGCGCTGATTCAGATCCTGAAAGAACCGAAAAACGCCCTTACCAAACAGTATCAGGCGTTGTTCAATCTGGAAGGCGTTGAGCTGGAGTTCCGCGACGAAGCGCTGGATGCGATCGCTAAAAAAGCGATGGCGCGTAAAACCGGTGCACGTGGTCTGCGTTCGATCGTTGAAGCAGCCCTGCTCGATACCATGTACGATCTTCCTTCAATGGAAGAAGTTGAGAAAGTGGTTATCGACGAGTCCGTCATCGCCGGCCAAAGCAAGCCGCTGCTGATTTACGGTACCCCGGAAGCCCAGCAGGCCTCTGGCGAATAATTCACCAGGGCATACAAGCAGTTAATCAAAAAGGGGGGATTTTATCCCCCCTTTTATTTTTCCGTAAACATGGCGTTGAATGTGTGGGAATCATCCCCATATACTGGATTACATGTTTATGGTTGCATGAAGCACAGTCCTGCAACCTGATTACCTGGCGGACACTAAACTAAGAGAGAGCTCTATGAATCCTGAGCGTTCTGAACGCATTGAAATCCCCGTATTGCCGTTGCGCGATGTGGTGG
>Ga0256408_1001887_pt1 | contig 11000 bp, 4 predicted proteins | sample PhyAR1_FD_185998 | JGI IMG/M metagenome (GOLD analysis project Ga0256408, IMG submission 185998) | Leaf surface microbial communities from alfalfa plants in UC Gill Tract Community Farm, Albany, California, United States - DLSL A.R1 | ecosystem: Host-associated > Plants > Phyllosphere >...
AATCATTGGTGAAAGTAACAGCTGCCGTAAAACGAGATGGTGAATACAAAGAAATTCCTATGGAGGAAATTGTTTGTGGCGATCAAGTTCGTTTGTCAGCGGGAGATATGATCCCAGCAGACATGCGATTGCTTTCTGCTAAAGATTTATTTATCTCACAAGCGGCATTAACGGGTGAAAGCTATCCTGTTGAGAAACATGCGACTGTGTGCTCTGGAAGAACACAAAGCGAAACGAGTTATGAAAATATTGCATTCATGGGAAGTAACGTGATCAGTGGTAGTGCAGAAGGTATCATCATCTCTGTCGGGAACGACACGATGTTTGGACATGTGGCACAAAACTTGTCACAAAAACCGATAAAAACAAGCTTTGAATTAGGTATCCAAAAAACCTCAATGTTGTTGATCAAATTCATGGCATTGATGGCACCAACTGTGATCGTGATCAATGGATTTACAAAAGGAGACTGGTTAGAAGCATTCTTGTTTGGCTTATCAGTCGCTGTTGGGTTAACACCAGAAATGCTACCGATGATCGTTACGACAAATCTGGTCAAAGGTGCCAGTGCCATGGCGAAAAAAGGAACAGTCATCAAAAATCTGAATGCCATTCAAAATTTTGGCGCGATCGATGTCCTTTGTACAGATAAAACAGGTACATTGACTCAAGATAAAATTATTTTAGAATACCACATGGATTGTGAAGGAAATGAAAATGACCGAGTACTGCGCCACGCCTATTTGAATAGTTACTACCAAACTGGATTAAAGAATCTTTTAGATGTTGCCATTATCGATGAAGCAGTTGAGACGTTAGATACAGAGAAGATTCGTTATCAAAAAGTAGATGAGATCCCCTTTGATTTTGAACGTAGAAGAATGAGTGTCGTGGTGGCTGACCCAGCTGGGAAAACGCAAATGATCACAAAGGGTGCGATCGAAGAAATGTTAAGTATCTCTTCATACATCGACCTTGGTGGTGAAGTCAAACCATTGACTGCTGAACAAAGAGAAACAGTTTTGGCGAAAGTGAAGGACTTGAATGAAGATGGTTTGCGTGTGATCGGTGTCGCACAAAAAACGAATCCAAGTGTGGTTGGAGAATTTTCAGTGAAAGATGAGTCAGAAATGGTCTTGATTGGCTATCTTGCTTTCCTTGATCCACCAAAAGAAACAACCAAACAAGCCTTGAAAGCTTTGAAAGATCATGGTGTTGCTGTAAAAGTATTGACGGGTGACAACGAGTTGGTTACACGTTCTGTTTGTCGACAAGTAGGCTTACAAATCAATGAATTGATCACTGGCGAGAAAATTGCTGAGATGTCTGATAAGGAATTAGGAAAAGTTGCTGAGGCACATGATGTCTTTGTCAAATTGAATCCGCAACAAAAAGCACGATTAACCACCGCCTTACGTAACAATGGCCACACAGTAGGTTTTTTAGGCGATGGTATCAATGATGCACCAGCAATGAAAGTGGCAGATATCGGTATTTCAGTAGATACAGCAGTAGATATTGCGAAAGAATCAGCGGATGTTATCTTGTTAGAAAAAGATTTGATGATTTTAGAAAAAGGATTATTGTCAGGTAGAGAGACTTTCGGCAATATTATGAAATACATCAAAGCAACAGCTAGTTCAAACTTTGGAAATATGTTTTCTGTCTTGGTAGCTAGTACATTCCTTCCATTTTTACCTATGCTACCGTTACAAATTTTATTTTTAAATTTGATTTATGATGTATCTTGTATCTCATTGCCATGGGATAGAATGGATAAAGAATATTTGCATGAACCAAAAAAATGGGAAGCATCAAGTATTGGCAAATTTATGGTGTACTTCGGACCTACGAGTTCCGTTTTTGACATCACGACCTATCTGTTGATGTACTTTGTGATTTGTCCAGCAGTGGTTGGTGGAAGTTACCATACGTTGACTGGCTCACAACAAGTTCTATTTATCGCATTGTTCCATGCTGGTTGGTTTGTTGAATCTTTATGGACCCAAACCCTAGTACTACATGCGTTACGGACACCTAAAGTGCCTTTCTTGCAAAGTAATGCCACTTTTATTATGTTTTCAATTACAACATTAGGCATTCTAGTAGGTTCGGTTCTTCCATTTACTAATTTTGGTGAAGGACTAGGTTTGTTACCATTGCCAGGTAACTATTGGATCTGGTTGATCGTGACAGTTATTGCATATTTAGGACTAGTTACATTCATGAAAAAAATCTATATCAATAAATTTGGAGAACTATTGTAAAAGAAAGTCTTTTCTGCACTTTAGTACGAGGATTTGAGCATCCTTCAGGTAAAATTTCAATAAAAAATCATTCTCCATTTAAATGTTTCAATTATTCTATAAAATTCTCGTGAATCGTTGCATAGTCACATCAATAGTAAAACACTGATAGATTAGGTATTTTAGATACCTGATCTATTTTTTTATCTGCGTTACTACAAAAGTCAAGCACTCGCGTAAGTTATATTTAAATGATTTTTCAAAAAAGAATAAATTATATTTAAATATAACGGAAACAAGCGTTATACAATATGTTTGAACGATTGTTTAAAAGCAATCTATTATTACCCGTTGTTAGCTATTGTTATGTTGGATAAAGAAAATCTATGATTCGATGAAGACTCAAAATGCTTGATTTTAAGAAACACTAGATAACGATAAACCATTGATATAGCAGTTCGATCAAACATTGAATCAAATGGATCATTTGTCTCATTTCTTGACTCGCAACGGGATAAGGGGGCGAAGAATGGATCAATTGAAGCAATCCGACGGGGAAATACTCTTGGAAAATACGATCATAAGAGTATGCTGGGAATCGTGGCTTCAATAGAAGCGGGAATGATATATTGTCGCAGTTACTCTAAGCAGATTTAAGCGAATAACTAATTATTAGTGAGTGTAGTTGGGGTTGCGGTCACGAATAGTTGTGCTATCGTTTTTAAAAAAATAGCTGTTTGTTTAGATCAGTAGCTAATACTGTTAAGACAGGTAGATAAAATTTTTGTTACAGAGGTTTGAGTAGAAAACAGTGGAGTCTAAAATTGATCCTTTGAGGTCGGAACATAAGTGTCTAAAAGAAATAAGCCATCATTCATGAAAAATTGTATTTTACAAATTTTTATGAATGATGGCTTATTTATGAAAATGGTGTTTGGGAATAGGATGTATTCATTTTTGAAGAGATGACGCATGGCTATTGGCGAGAAGAAAACAATTAGAGAAAGTTGATGAAAGAAATTTAACTGTGATTTATTATGCTTGTTCAAGCAAACACTAGCTTCATAGTAAAGCGAGCATGGTGATTCTATGAGTATAAACAAAAAAAGTAAGATTATCATGCGAAAATCGAAATAAAAAAACAACAAAAAACACTCTGGAAAATAGCCGTTGAAAAAATGGCGGGTTCTTTACTACATTATAATTCATGAAAATTTCATCCGTTTTTCATGACAGAAAATTAAATAAGAAGAAAAAGGGAGATCATGCGAATTAGTGACACGTGATTAACGTTGATATAACAGCTTTTTTCACTTTCAAGCGAATTATTAAAATCACTTGTTATTTTTTAAAGTCAAATAATATGCTCTGAAAAAAGTTAATCGTTTTTCAGTAATCAAGAAATATTTTTTAAAAATAACTTGATTTTACATTATACAATACAAAAAGAATCAAGCAAGCAATAATAATTATCAATAAGTTAATTTTGTTGTATGAAGCAGAAGGGAAGATAAAATGAAAAAAAATATTGTTATGTGTGTTGCCGCAATGCTTCTTTTTTCAGGGATAACTTCTCCATTGTCAATCGTCGTGCAGGCAGTGGATGCTGAAAATGATGCAGTCACTCTATCACCCACAACTGAAACAGAAGAGTCGATTGATCAAACCATGCAAAGTGAAGAGACAGTCACACAGACAACAGAATCAGTAAAAGAGGAGGTGAAACAGTCAGAGGCACAGACACAAGAATCGATGACTGAAGAAAAACACTTTACTTTAACTTTTATGACAGATAGCACTCATTTATTCGAATCAGGAGCGGAAGTTAAAGAACTGACAGTTAAGGAAAACGAAAAATTAGCAAGTAATGATATCCCGATTTTTGCGGATGAGCAACCATTGAACGGTTGGGAAGTTGAAGGCAAACTCTATACAAATGAAGAAATCAGCGAATTAACAGTGACGAAGGATCTGCAACTAAAAGCAGTATTCAAACAACAGGCATTCCGTTCTTTAAAAAGTACAGATGCTTCGATCAAAGATACGATTGCTACAGCGGATAAGATGAAAGTACTTGTTGTACCAAATCCCACAGATAGCACGCAAGCTTACCAAACATATGCTGCATCAGATGCCGGAGTAAAAGCGGCATTAAATGATTTGTATCATGCGGGCAATATGCAAGATTACGTCATGTATATTGGATCAAACGTCACATTAACAGCTGCTACAGTCGCTAACAATATTCCAAGTACGGTCGATGCAACTAACGCTACGTTTGCCTCATTAAAAGATAAAGTAAATCAACTAGTGATCACTGGCCATTCAGATGATCCAATCACACAAGATTTAACGGTACCATCTGGTGCAAAAACACTTGCTTTTACAGCGAATGCTTACTTTGGTTCAACGATTACTTTACGAAATATTAGCTATACCGGCTCTTACTTCTATATGAATGGACACAGCTTGAATTTGAATGGAGGAGCAAACGGTAACGGTATTTCAATTTATGGTGGAACCAATTCAGGAGATGTCGTAGGGAATCCGGTGATCACTATCAATACGACAGGTTCTTATACATGGAATATCTTTGGTGGTAATCAAAATGGTGGCACGCTGAAAGGGAATACGAGTATCGTTATCAACAATACGAATAATGGGGGAATCAATACACTAGCAGGAGGAGCTAATATTGGTACCATTGATGGAAACGTCTCTACGATCATCAATAATGCTGGTGGACGAATCACGAATTTGTACGGTGGTGGAAATGGAACCAGTGCGACAAATACAGCAAATGTTACGGGAACTGTATCTACTACTATCGGGATTACCAATAGTGCAACAGGGTTTCAATTAAGTACCTTTTATGGTGGTGTCATCTACGGGAATATTGTTGGAAAAGTAACCAATAACATTTCTGGTTATGGTCGTTGGTACGGCGCAGGGGAACGATTCATCGGTGGGTCCTCTCGAGGAAATATCGGAACCAATCGTTCAACTGACGGAATCGAAACAAATTTGGATAGTAGTTTATACAGTGCTGGACGGGCAGAATTTGAAGGTGGCAATCGTTATACCGGTACGGTCACTGGGAATATCACAAATACGATCAAAGCAGGAACCCCATCTGCCGGTGGAATCAATGACTTCAATGGGGGCGCCGGCAATAACGTTGTTAAATTCAATAAAAGTGGGATTGGGGCATCAAATGAAACAACCTATGATGCGTATACACCACAACAAAGAGCTGATTTAGCCAAAGCTGCGGCAGAGTTCAAAGTCTTCGGTAACATCACCTCAAAATTAGTCAGTGGTTCATTCAATAATGGCGCCATTTGGACAACAGCAGCAGGTCGCGGTGGCTACATCGAAGGCAACACAACGATTGAAGTTGGGACGGCTAATGCAGATGGTTCAATCGGCGGAGCTGGCTTTGCCTATTCCGGATCAATGCCAACCGATTTAGCCTATTCGACCACGAAGAAAAATCGTGGAGAAGCTTCGGTTTGGGACGTTGTAGGTGGAGGTGGCTATCCTGCTTCAAATGATACATGGGACATCTACATTAAAGGAGATACACAAACGATATTGAATAATACCGTAGCGCGATGGACATATGGTGGTTCTTATTCGGGGGTTATTGAAGGAAATAGCTCAAACATATTGAATGGTGGAATCGCTGATACGTTAGAAGGTACGGGCTATGCAGGGACACGTGTGTATGGTAACGGACAAACCATCGTCAATGATGGTCAAGTAGACTGGTTCTTATCTGGTGGCGGATGGGATGACAAAAAAATTGTCGGAAACGTAGGAGTGACCGTTTATGAAGGAGTCATTAATGCTTCAATGGGTGCATCCTATGGCGCAAGTGCTGGACATACTGTTACTGGGAATTCAGATAATCGCATCTATGGTGGGAACTTCTCTGGTACTCCTCGAACTGGTTCTAACGGCTTTTCTGGTGGTATCACAAACTATGGGTCACTACTTGGAAATGCTAGTTTACTCATTGATTTACGAAACTATGACGGTGAATTCAAGTTACCAGGTAACACATATATCACAGGGGGGCGACCATATGGACAAAACACGAATTTGGGGACAAATACGGACAATACGATTACGCTGAATATCTTTACCAAACCAGGTGTGGATTCATTAAATGGTGCGAGCATTTATGGGGATGGTGGTAGTTATGCTACCTACACCCAAAATGGTTCGATCCAGATGAATATCCAAGCGGAGGGCTCTAGTATTGGTAATCTGTATGCTACACAGTATTCCAATATCAGCAGTGGGAAAATTTTGAGGAACGTTACCGCTAATGTTCAAGGAGCTGTTAGTATCAATGGTTTATCCGGTGGTTCAGCCAGTGATAACTTTACGAATACGATTGCTAATGCCAGTACAAACAAAGTCGTGTTCAATTTTGGTGAAAATGTCGATGGTACAAACAGCTATCAAACAGATCCAATCAATCTTACTGGACTAGGCATCGTCAATTTCACCGAATTAAATGTAACAAATGGATTGAAATTAATGGCAAATGGCGGAAATATCAAAAACGGCTTATCTGCGACTGCTGCCAATCATGCAACGACCTATCATTCATTTGGAAACATCCATTTGTCAAAAAATGCTGGGATCGGCGTTTCAACTTCTAGTAACTTAATTTCTGCAGCTAAGTTGACTATAGAGGATGAAGCCACTTTAGAAACGATTCCTGGAACAGGAAAAGTCAATATTTCAGATGTCGAGTTTCCTGATCCTGCAAAAGATGAATTAGTCTGGATCAAGTCAACTACTGGAGATTCAACAACGCAAGTAGATAGTACCGGTACATGGTTCGGCGCAACTAAAGCCTATCAAGTTTTGACAATCAATCCAACGATTGCCAATGCAACAAAGCTAACACCTTTGAATTTCAGAGGAACTGAAAAAGCAACTGGAAAAAGCTTCATCGGGGATAACGATGTCTCAAAATCCGGTAGTGGTTATGGTATTGCAATACCTGGTTCAGTTATCGATTATGAAGTAGAAAATCCTGGAATCGCTCAAGGCGAAGGAAGTATTTTTCATAACGTTAGTGAAGTGAAAGAAGGGAATGCGCCATTAGTCTTGAATGCATGGGGAACAGAAACCGCAGGTACAAAAGTTCAAAAAGGACGCTTGGTGATTCCATCAGGAAAGGGTATCACGCCAAAATTGAGCTTTGCGCCAGAAACACAAATAACTGGTTCATGGTTGTACCAAGCAGAAATCAACAGTTCAAAAATTGGCGACACACCTACAACGATTGCTGAACAAAAAGATTCATCAACGATCGATTGGCAATCGCCAGATAGCGAATACAGTTATGAGGTCAAAGTGAAGTATTCGAATGCTGCTGAGCTTTCTGCTAGAAATGTGATCATTTCTGAAAAAGAAGCACAAGATTTAGTCGATCAACAATCAGTTTTATCATTGATGGAGGCAGAGGGACGTCCATTCTTTACGGATTCGATCACCGCTGATGTAATGGACGAAATCAAGCAACCGCTAGCAGCAGATGAAGTTTCCAGAAAACATGTCATTGATTATAAAGTCGGTACGACGGGGAATGAAAAGGAACAACAAGCAAACTTGATCGTTGTAAAAAATGAAGCAACGATTTCGACTGATCGTAGTTTTGCAGTCTATGCAAAAGATGTTCGGATGAGTTTATCTGATGCCAATGCGTTGACGTCTCAACAAGAGTTGAATCAACGAACACTGGCACAAGTGATCTTAGCCGATGGCAGTGCGAATCTAGTACCAACGTTGACAGACACAACGTTTTCAGCAATCAAGGATACGACAGAAGCGGAAGTTTTAAAAAATGTTTCAACGACGTATAGCTATCGACTAAATGGAATAACGACAGAAAAAATAGTCAATGTAGCGATTACAGGGACTTTAGAACTTAAAGAAGTCCCAAACACGATGAATTTCGAGACACAAAAAGTTAAGACAACAACTCAAACGTACTGGCCACGGATCGAAGGTGGTTTGATCGTGAAAGATACAAGAGGTTCTGAACGGGACAATTGGCAATTGACAGTTACTGAAAAGCAACCTTTGACTTCTGGGACAATCCAACTTTCTAATGCACTTTCATTTACAGACGGTACAACGAACACAGTACTCGGTCCAAATGCAGTAATCGTGGAAGAAAAGACACTAACGACAAATGGGGAATATCTTGTCAATCAAGAGTGGGGACAAGCGAACAACAAAGGAATCAAGTTAACTGTTCCTCCGGAAAAACAAAAAATCGGAAGTTATCAAGGAACGTTATCATGGTCATTGGTTGCAGCACCCGGTAACCCATAGAAAAACACGACGATAGAGAATAGGTGAGAAAGATGAAGAAAAAAAGGTGGAAGATCCTTGTGTTGTTAGGATTTCTTTTTACACAAACGCCAATTGGTTTAGCAGAAGAAGAGCAATCGTTTAAAAGTGAGGGTGTCACAGGATTTTATGGCACCTATGAATATCCTGAAGCTGGAAGTAGCAGTTCTGATGAAGGAGTGGGCGACCCCACTTTACCCAACTCTACTCAAGACGATCAAACGCCCTCTGGAAAAAATGGAACAACTGTGGATCAGCAAGAGGCGATACAAGGGGATAGTAAACAGTTACCAAAAACTGGAGAATACAGGAGTAAACAATTTACGATCATTGGAAGTTTCCTTCTTTTGATCGTGTTGATAATAATTGGTATAAAAAGGAGAAGAAGAGAAAAATGAAAAAGACAACATTGTTAACAGCTGGAATTATTTTATTTAGTACATTAGTAGGAACAAGCACAGTATTTGCTGCGGATGAAACTGCAAGCTATGAGACAAATGGTGTGATCGCATTTGAAGCAGATACCGATCCAACAGATCCGGTTGACCCAACTGATCCCACAAGTCCGGTAGTACCAGTAGATCCAACTGATCCAAATGGGCCCAATCCAGGCACGAACGGACCATTATCAATTGATTTTGCTTCAAGTTTCCAATTTGGTAAACAAAAAATCACTACTGTTACTAAAGATTACTATGCGCAAGTCCAAACATTCACAAATGGTACAGACGGACCTAACTATGTACAAGTAACAGACAAACGTGGAACACAAGAAGGTTGGAGCTTATCTGTCAAGCAAGATACGCAATTCCAAACTGCCGCAGCAGAAGAGTTATCAGGTGCAGTACTATCCTTAAGTAACGGTGCAAGTGCATCGATCATGGATGATCAATACAAACCAGATCTAGTGACACAAAATACATTGACTCCTGGAAATGAATCAGTCTTGATGACTGCTGATGCAGGTAAAGGGATGGGAACGTGGATCTACAAATTTGGTACAGATGCAACAGAAGGCGCAACTGCTGTAAAACTTAACGTACCAGGTAAAACGGTCAAATTAGCGAAAGAGTATAGCACCACATTGACATGGAGCCTAAAATCTACTCCAGCGCCATAAAAGAAACATGTGAAAAAGGAATCACTTTGGGGGATCGTATGAAAAAAACAGTAAGTGGTTTAATGATCATTAGTCTTTTGACAGGAGTAACGGGGACCGTCCAAGCCGTCGATCAAGCCAAGTATACAAGTAATGGTACGGTCAATTTTATACCTGATACGGAACCAACCGATCCAGTCAATCCAATTGACCCTGATCCAGATAAACCGGTTCATCCAACTAATCCAGATGGAACGGACCCAGAACCAGGAACAAAAGGACCACTATCAATCGACTTTGCTTCAAGTTTTGATTTCGGCATGAATAAGATATCGAATAAAACAGAAACCTATTATGCTAAAGCACAGACTTATGTAAATGACGATGGCACATTTTCGGATCTAGTTACGCCAGATTATGTCCAAGTATCTGATCACCGAGGCAATAATGCTGGTTGGACATTGAAAGTATGTCAAAACGGTCAATTTAAGAACGATGACACATTAAACAAAACGTTGACTGGCGCGGTAATAAAATTGCAAGATCCGGTAGTCAAATCAAATGCAGAAGGTGTGGCTGCACCGACTGCGACCACTGAAATCAGCTTAGATCCAAACGGTGCAGAATCGATTGTTCTAAGTGCTGGACAAGATGCAGGTTCTGGCACATGGATCGAAGCATGGGGTGACAAAGTGGAGACAATCACAATGAAAGACCAAAAAAATAAAGACGTATCCTCAGTGGTTACGAAAAGTGTTTCATTGACCATCCCAGGTAAAACACCGAAAGATGCAGTTACGTATTCAACAATATTAACTTGGAATCTATCCGATACACCAGGAAATTAAGAATGGAGAAAATAAAAATGAAAAAATCACAAATGATCTTATTATCAACAATGTTATTAGGCGGAGTATTCAGCACAGTTAGCGTAGCGGCAGCTGATGGTGGGGAATATACTTCAAACGGTGTGATCAATTATGTACCGAATACAGAGACGACTGATCCAGTTGATCCACTTGATCCAGAACAACCAGTAACGCCAGTTGATCCAACAAATCCTGATGGTAAGCCAAATCCAGGTACAAATGGTCCATTATCGATCGACTTTGCTTCAAGTCTAGTCTTCGGTGAACAAAAAATCACGTCAAAAACGCAAACATACTATGCTGCAGCACAAAAATATAAAGATGCAAGTGATGTTGAAAAAGAAGGACCAAACTTTGTTCAAGTATCTGACAACCGCGGAACTGAAACAGGTTGGACATTGAAAGTAA
>Ga0256408_1001890_pt1 | contig 10982 bp, 10 predicted proteins | sample PhyAR1_FD_185998 | JGI IMG/M metagenome (GOLD analysis project Ga0256408, IMG submission 185998) | Leaf surface microbial communities from alfalfa plants in UC Gill Tract Community Farm, Albany, California, United States - DLSL A.R1 | ecosystem: Host-associated > Plants > Phyllosphere >...
TCTGGCGAAATCATCGATATGTTGCTCGGCAAGCGCCCGGTATCTGGCGTCGTTCGTCCACTCCCAGGCCAGCCATAATTGCCCGGTCCAGAAACTGGTAGTCCATTCGGTATTATCGATAATCGGATAAAGCCCGTCCCGGCAGGCTGCATCGGGAAACCGGTTGCCGAAATACGCTATATTGGCATCGATAGCTTTTAACAGATGCTGCTGACTTTTCCTGATGGTGCGGGTAATCTCTTTCCGCTCATCATCATGCAGTTTGTGCAGACCAATATTTTCTTTTTTCATGTTGTCAGACATGCTCATCCCTCTGCTGGTTTAATGAGTGGTGACCTCGTGGCCGCTCTCAGATACGGCTGACGATGTAATATGGTGATAACAACGGGAAAGGGTGAACGCCGATACGATGGTGAATACCAGCGCAACGATCCCCATGATCAGATACGTTTGCTCAAAGCCTATTTCCTGATAGGCATAGCCCGCAGGTGGTGCAACCACAACTGCACCAACATAGATCATCGCCTGATAGCCAAGCAGATACATAGTGGCATTGATGCGTTTATCAAAATGTTCTGCAATATATTTAAAGACCGATACCAGTAGCAGGGCCATTTCCACGCCGTACAGCGGTTTGATGATACATATAATAATTGGATCACTCGTCAGACCGGAAATAACCAGCCGCAGGCTGATAATCACACCGGTTAACAGCATGCCCTGTTTAGCACCAATGCGGTTGACGATCACAGGTGCCAGCATCATGCTAAAAAACTCTGCGCACGATTGCGCGGTGCTCATATAACCAAACATAGCGTTACCTTGCTCTTTGGTCGTAAAGAAGGTCACGAAGTATCGTGAGAATTGTTGTTCGGCAATAAACATCATCCATGCCACACCTGCGATATATAAAGCAAACATCCAGAACTTTTTATTAGTGAACAGGCTAAATACATCGCTTAAAACGATTTTTTCTTTCGACAGTACGTTATTGTCTTCAGTGCCGAAATGATCCACTTTTAGCGAAAACAGTACGGCAAAGACGCACAGCGCGGAAATGCTGCTGATCATAAAGTTGATTTCCGGAGAAATATTATAAAAATAGCCGGAAAACGATGAGGCGGTAGCCCAACCCAGTGCGGCCCACATTCGGATGCGGCCAAACTCCATCTGATAAAGGCGGCTAAACCGGTCGACATAAGATTCTTCCGCCGCGACGCCTGCGTACCAGCCAAAGCTGAAAAACAGTGCGCCAATAATCATACCGCTGATGAAATGCGCCTGTAATAACGGTAAGTAACACCAGATAAAAAAGGGCGCCATTAACGCTGACACGAGAGCGACAAAATAGAGCAGGCGTTTATCCATGCCAATTTTATCCATGATGTAGCCGTACACGGGTTTAATGGCGACGGCAAAAATACCGTTTACCGCAAACACCGTTCCAATGGCAATAGCATCAAGGTCCGCTTTATCACCCAGCCAGATGGCGTACATCCCAAAACTGGCCGCCCAGGTGAATCTGAATAAAAAGACAAACAGGCTCAGCTTAATATAGGCCGAGCGTGTCGACTGAATAGATTCTGACATCCTTTTCCTCCTGACGGCTGCAATCGCACGTCGTTAATTAATTTCAATGGTTCTTCCATCTACATAAAGCTGTCGCCGGGCGCGGTCGAAATGCACTGCGTCGTGGGAAACCTGCAAACTTCCCGGCGTGGCGGCGACCCAGGTTGCCAGCCAGTGCGTTCCGGTGTCTAACCTGGTGACCAGGCAGGGAATGATCGCGGGAGGGGCAAACAGAATATTACTGCCCGGCGGTGTGATCACCGTTGAGACCTGTCGCATACCCAGCAGGTCAACAATCTGGCTGATACCGCTGGTGGCGTAGAGGGCGATGCCGCTACTTTCAGAAACGATGGTGGTAAGCGTATGGTGATTGACAGGGAAGCCGCCTTCACCGCACTCCAGCGGTTTGGGTGTGCAAATATGATGAAGTCGGATATGCGCGTCCGGTACCGGAATAAGCCAGGTGGTGACCAGTACATCATCCCAGGGCCACCACTCACTGCGCAGGAAATCAGCGGTGATCACCACTCGCTCACACTCACGCCGCCCACGGAAGTATTCATCCCCCGCGCTGAATAACAGCATCGAATCACAGGCCGCGTGGTTCAGACCGTAGCGCCCCCTTTCAAGCGTAAAGCCAAAATGGCTGGAGTAGGCGAACTTGCTATATTTTTGCTCAAAATTAACAAAGTTATTGCGATCAAACTGACCCGACATCAGCAGAAAGGCGTGGTTATCCGCGTCGTTGCGGATAATAAACTGACCGGCTTCTTCAATCTGGTGGATAGAAGTTAGCGCAGGCAGCGGCTCGCATTCTGCCTGCCAGAATTCACTGTGATCCGGCAGAGCCAGAATGAGCATCACTTTTAGCGCCCAGTAAGGGGAGCCTGGGCTGTTATAGTCCTCTGCCATCAGCAGATTAGGGTAGTGATAACCAATGCTGAAAAGGCCATCACGACTAATAAAAGGTTTATTCAGCCATTCATTCACATGCCGGGTAATTAATCCTTTAATGATGCCTGGCGTAAAAACATCGAGGCCGGTAAAGGCAACCGCACTCCAGAAAGCGGCCTGTACAAAGCGATAGGTCAGGCTGCGACCAAAGGGAATGGCAACACCTGTCGGGGTAAAATAGTAAATATAATCCTGAGCAAACTGCCGCGCCCGCTGACGATAACGCATACACCGCTGCGGATCGACATCCTGCATAAAGTGGCTATACAGTAAACCGTAAAAATGAAAACCACTGGAAATATAATAATCACGCGGCTTACCTGTACCATCAGAATACCAGCCATTGCCGAGGTAATATGCCTCAATAGCATCCAGATGCTGGTTAATCACCATCATGTCATAATCAGCCCCGACGCATTTTAAGCCCACCTGAATAAGAACCGGGAAAAAATTCCAGTTATTATCCGGGATACGAATGGTTGCGCTCTGGCGTAACCAGCGCACCAGGTTATCCTGTTCTGTGGGTGTTAATGAACTCCATAGCGGACTGCCCGGTAATGCCAGTCCCAGCCCGAATACAGCCATTTCCACACAACGCTGATCGTTATCAAGCAGATCGCCCCAGTATTCATGATGCTGTGGATCGGTGCCGTGGCGAATACCGTCTAGAAAATCTGACCATAGCGGCGTCTGACTGCCGCCACTTAGCAAGGGAAACAGGCCCCACAGCAAACGAGAAAAGCCCTCCATCCCGGCAACGCTGGCAGGATATTGTGCGCTGGTTTCACCCATTTTTATTTGCGTGTGGCCCGGGGAAAAACCGTGGGTTGCTGCGGTGAGCCACTGCTGCGCCAGCTCACAATAATCATTTTTTGTCCGCATAATCTCACCTGATTCAGGAAGTAATGACCGGCGGATAATAAAAAAACGTTAAGGTTTACGAATGTGACTTGGGTCGTGTTTGTTATCAGGCGGGATCATCAAAATAAAGATTTACCCTGAATATCATCCTGAAATTTAATTGAGATGATAAAAATTTAAGTTTGTTAACATTCACAGAAAGGAAGCACGATGACAGACCGCGCGCAGAACAGTAAAGAAGTGGATTATCTTGAATATATAAAGCTCAATGAGAAGGCGATTTATTTTAATCGCATGACCGATATGCCAGCCAATTATTATCACTGGCATCAGTGCGTCGAAATCCTGTCGGTGTCGAAGGGAGTGGGGATCGCGCTGATGGAGCATCAACAATATACGGTAAAGCCCGGGCGTCTTTTTATTTTTCCGCCAGGAAAGTTGCATAAGGTCTATGTAGAGCAGGATGATCGTAACCGTTATCACCGCACCACCATTCATTTTAACAGCACCCTACTGGAACAATACTGCCGGGACTTCCCAAGGCAACTGGCGCTGTTAAGACAGTTATGCGGGCGGGGCGAGAAAGCCCGCGTGTTCGATGTTAGCGCGGAACAAGATGCCATTGAAGCACTCTTGCTGCGTTTTGAAAAATGGAGCAATGGCGAGTTATTCAGCACCAGCGACAGCGCTTTTCTGGTGATGCAATTGCTCAGTCTGTTGCCGGAACAACAGCAGGCCAGCGGTAAAAATACCTTTTCGACCCGGCTCATCCGCTGGATTGAAGAACATTATCAGACATCATGCTCGTTACAACAGATGGCCGATGCGATGGGCTGCTCGCGGGGGCATGCCTCCCGACGCTTTCATGATGAGACGGGTGGCACGCTTCAGGAATATCTGGTGATGCGCAGACTCCGGCAGGCTTGTGAGTTGTTATTACAGCCCCGCCTTTCGGTGCGGGAAATTGCGCGGCTTTCGGGCTTCACCGAATACGCCTGGTTTATCACCTGCTTTAAGAGAAACCTGGGCAAAACACCGCTGCAATACCGTAAAGCCCATCTGACCAGTCAGGTATCCCGGGACACCTCAGAGGTGCGGATCGCCGGACGCCGCAGACTCAGCCAGGAGTAGATCACGTTAAACGTCACCACCGAGGCGGTGACGAAAAACACCGCCCGGAAGCCATAGCTGGCAGAGACCGCCGCGCCGATCAGCGGCCCGGTCACGTTGCCGATATCACGGAACGACTGGTTATAGCTGAAGATGCGCCCGGCAATCTGATTGGTTGAGTTATACACCAGCAGCGTCTGTACCGCTGGCAGCAGCGCGCCGTCTGCCGCGCCAAGCAGAAAACGCAGCACGCCCAGCTGCAACGGTGTCTGCACAAAGGCCATCGGGATCAGCAGCAAAACCGACACCATCAGCGCGGCGATAAGAATTTTTTCCGGTCCAATGCGATCGCCCAGTTTACCCAACCGTGGCGCGCTTAACAGGGCCGCCACGCCAGGTACCGAGGCGATCATGCCGCTGATAAAAGCGATGTTACTGACGTCTCCCGCCAAATCGCGCACGTAGAGCGTCAGTATGGGCGCAATGGAGCCGGTGGCGACCTGGATGATTAAGGTGGTGATAAACAGGCTCAGCACCAGTCTGGGGCTTTTCAGCGAGCCAATCACTTCCCGGGCGTGCAGCATCTCTTTCTTCGTTACCGGGGTAAAGTTTTCGCGGATGCAGAACAGGGTGAGTAAAAAGCAGATGAACAGCACGGCGGCGGTAATGAAAAATACCGGTCGCAGGCCGTAGCTGTCCGCCAGCAATCCACCCGCCAGCGGGCCTAATAACGCACCACTCACGCCGCCCGTTGACAGCGTACCCAGCGCCCAGCCGCTTTTATTGCGCGGCATTTGTGTGGCGATCAGCGCATTGGCATTAGGAATAAAACCGCCCAGCAGGCCCAGACAGGCACGCAGTATGAGCAGGTGCCAGATATTCTGCGCCAGACCCATCAGCATCATCACAATCGCCATACCGAGCGCTGAGCGCAGCAGCATCAGTTTGCGGCCTTTGCGATCCGCAAGCCCTCCCCACAACGGCGAGGCGATGGCCGAGAACAGAAAGGTAATGCTGAATACCAGGCCGGACCAGATATTGAGCGCGCTGTGGCCGCTGACGCCCAGTTGCTCAATGTAGAGCGGCAGAAAAGGCATCACCAGGCTGAAGGCAGCGCCAGTGAGAAAACAGCCGATCCAGGCAATGGCAAGATTCCGTTTCCAGTTGAGAGGCGTTGCTGAGGGTGACATAGCCGTCCGGTTGCAGGCGTTAACAGGTTTAAATAGTAAGCCTGCTAATCATACGCCTGCCGAAAGAGAGCCGCAAACCGGAGAGCGCTTAAAGCTTAAAGGGGGAAGATGCCGGGTGGCATTGTCGCTTACCCGGCCTGGCGATGAGTGTTAATAACGCGAAGGGACGCCTGCCGGGCGGGTCTTGAAGCGGCGGTGCAGCCACATGTACTGGTCCGGAGCCATCATGATGCATTTTTCGATCACGCCGTTCATCCAGGCGGCAGTGGTCTCGGCGTCATCAAGCGGCGGATCGTTTTGCGGATCCAGCATCACCAGCTCATAACCTTTACCGTCAGGCTTACGGCGCGGTACGAAAGGCACGATACTGGCATTGGACATGCGCGCCAGCATCCAGGTGCCGGAGGTCGTTGCCGCCTGCTCTACGGCGAAAAAGGGCACAAACACGCTGGCGCGCGGGCCGTAGTCATGATCCGGTGCGTACCAGACCACTTCGCCGTTTTTCAACGCCCGCACCATGCCTTTCAAATCTTTACGGTCGAGCATGGTTTTATTGGAACGCAGGCGTCCCCAGGTTTGCAGCAGGTCGATCACCGGGTTGTCGTTCGGGCGATAAACGCCTATCCCCGGCGTCTGCATACCAAACATGCGCGCGCCCAGTTCGAGGGTCAAAAAATGTACGCCGATCAGCAAAATGCCGCGTTTCTGGCGTTGCAGCTCGTACACCGGCTCAAAATTGATGATGTCCGCCCAGCGAGCAATACGTTTGTCCGACCAGAACCAGGCCATGCCGGTTTCGAACAGCCCCATGCCGACTGACTCAAAATTCTTCACCACCTGTTCATGGCGCGCCGCTGGACTCATTTCCGGGAAGCACAGCTCCAGATTACGGGTAGCAACATGCACACGACGCTTCATCACGCGCAGCGCCAGATGACCCAGCCCCATGCCCATTCGGTAAATCACCGGGTACGGAAGTTGTACCAGCAGCCACAGCAAGCCAATACCAAACCAGGTTAACCAGTAGCGAGGATGGAGTAGGGCGGTGGAAAATTTAGGTAGATGTGTCATGTCATTCCTGTGATTCGACAAGTTGTGCGTTAATGCCTTCGCACTAAGTGAAATTCACCGACATTCATGCCGGAAAATACGTCCTTTCCAGAACGTCATGGTCTGGTATTTTTTCTGATGAGTGAAATGTAGCGCAAAATGTATGGATGTAAATTAACAGTAATTGCTATATGATGCTGCCCGTTTTTCATCCATCTCATATGATTGCAGGAAAAGTACACCATGCCAGTGTTACACAACCGCATTTCGAATGAGGAACTGAAGGCGCGTATGCTGGCGGAAGCCGAGCCGCGCACCACGGTCTCATTCTATAAGTATTTCACTATCCACGATCCGAAAGCGACGCGCGATGCGCTTTATCAGGCATTAACGGCGCTTAATGTTTTCGGGCGCATTTATTTAGCACATGAAGGTATCAATGCGCAAATCAGCGTGCCACAAAGTCAATTTGAGGCGCTGCGTGATTGTCTTTACGCCTTCGACCCGGCACTGGACGGCCTGCGCCTGAACGTGGCGCTGGACGATGACGGAAAATCCTTCTGGGTACTGCGCATGAAAGTGCGCGACCGAATCGTCGCCGACGGCATTGAAGATGAAACCTTTGACGCCAGCAACGTGGGCGATTATCTGAAGGCGGCGGAAGTCAACGCCATGCTGGACGATCCCGACGCGGTGTTCATTGATATGCGTAACCACTACGAATACGAAGTGGGGCACTTTGAAGATGCGCTGGAGATCCCGGCGGATACCTTCCGCGAGCAGTTGCCAAAAGCCGTCGAAATGATGCAGGAGCATAAAGACAAGAAAATTGTCATGTACTGCACCGGTGGTATTCGCTGTGAAAAAGCCAGCGCCTGGATGAAACATAACGGTTTCAACAAAGTGTGGCACATCGAAGGCGGTATTATTGAGTACGCCCGTCGCGCCCGCGAACAGGGGCTGCCGGTACGTTTTATCGGTAAAAACTTTGTTTTCGATGAGCGGATGGGCGAGCGGATTTCTGACGATGTGATTGCCCACTGCCACCAGTGCGGCACGCCGTGCGACAGCCATACCAACTGTCTGAATGACGGCTGTCATCTGCTGTTTATTCAGTGTCCGGCCTGTGCCGAGAAGTTCAGCGGCTGTTGCAGTGTGCTGTGTCAGGAGGAGCGGGCGCTGCCGGAAGAAGAGCAACGTCGCCGTCGGGCAGGACGTGAAAACGGTAATAAGATCTTTAATAAATCACGTGGTCGTCTCAATACCACGCTTGGGATCCCCGATCCCGAATAAGGCAATCTGCCGGGTGACGCAGGTGCGCACCCGGCAGTAGCGCATTACTTCTTACGCACACCTTCCACCGAAATAATCAGATCCACATCCTGAGACGCCGGACCGAGATCGGTAGTGATGTTGTAATCTTTCAGCTTGATTTTACCTGCCGCTTCAAAGCCTGCGCGCACGCCGCCCCACGGATCGTCGCCCTGACCAATCAGCTTCGCTTTCAGCGTAACGGGTTTGGTTACGCCATTGAGCGTCAAATCACCGGTAATATCCAGCGCATCCCCGTCTTTCTTCACGGCAGTCGAGGCGAAAGTCGCCTGCGGGAATTTCGCGACGTTCAGGAACTCCGCGCTGCGCAGGTGCTTATCACGCTCGGCATGATTGGTATCCACGCTGTTGGTGTTGATGGTGACGTTGACTTTATCTGCCGCCGGGTTTTTCTCATCGAAAGTAAAGGTACCATCGAAGTCTTTGAACGTACCGTACAGCCAGCTGTAACCCAGATGCTGAATACGGAAGTTAACGAAGGCGTGCTGGCCCTCTTTATCAATTTTATAGTCTGCAGCGACGGCAGAACCCGTGGTGAACAGCAGGGCGCTCAGGGCCAGGGCGGTAAGGCTTTTCTTCATCATTGTGCTCCAGAGTCAGGGGATGATTTACCCAGCATGCGCTTAAGGGTGTCATCTTTATCAATAAAGTGGTGTTTCAGGGCGGCTAGCGCATGCAGCGCGGAGAGGATCACCACGCTCCAGGCCAGCCATAAATGGATCTCACCTGCCAGGTCGGCCTGTACGCCCGCGTCGGCAAAGGTGGCGGGGATATCGAACCAGCCAAAGACGCTGATGGGCTTGCCGTCGGCGGTGGAAATCAGATAGCCACTGAAGACAATAGCGAACAGCAGGCCGTACAGGGCGACATGCCCGGCAACAGCGGCGAGACGGGTGGTACGGGACCAGGATTTCAATGCCGCAGGCGGCGGGGAGATCCAGCGCCAGAGCAGACGGATCACCAGTCCCATCATCAGCAGAATGCCGATGCTTTTATGCAGTTCAGGTGCCTGGTGATACCAGCCGTCATAATAGCTCAGCGTCACCATCCACAACCCAAGGGCAAACATCCCGTAAACCACCAGTGCCATCAGCCAGTGGAGGGCCATCGACAGCACACCATAACGGCGGGGAGAATTACGCCATTGCATATAAATGTCCGTTTTAAATAACAAGGTGAAGGTAAAATGGCGTGGCGAAAATAATATTGCAACTTATAAATAACAAAAATAAACAATATTTTCACTTGTTCAGTTTTGTTGTTGAAAACAGGCGGGAGGCGTTCAATGGTTTCGTAGTAAAAGACGTCATCAGGCAGCAATGCCGTGATAGCGGGGGGTTATAAGTTATAACTTTCATTCAAAAATACTGCGCAGAAAAGCGCTTATCTTCAAGAATTGTCAATTTTTGTCAGAGCTTTTTAATCGAGGAAAAAGAGATAGATAATATCCAGCACCCCCAGCAGCAGCCAGAAAGCGATATAGAGCATAAAATGCTCGCGAATATTATTCATGAAAAATTCAAATAACCGACGCATAGCGTTCCCTGCGGTCGAATAAGCAGAACAGGCCCACCTGAGCGGGCCTGTATGGTTTACCTTTTGTCGAAGCGGCTTAACGCGAAAGGCGTCAGATCAAACGACGATGTCTTGTTTGCCGCGAACTGGGCGGCGATCTCTCCCAGTACCGGGGCGAACTTAAAGCCGTGTCCGCTCAGGCCGCTGATCAGCAGCGTGTTGTCATGGCCTGGCAGCGTGTCGATGATAAAGTCCTCGTCCGGGGAATTATCATAGGTACAGGCTGCGCCATGCAGGCAGCAGCCTATGCCAGGCAGGAACTGACGCAGGAAAGGAAAGGCTTCAGAGCCATCGGTGGCGACGCTGCCAAACGGGGTGCGCTCTTCTTCCGTGGTGATACTCTGTCCGCCGTTATGCTTGCCGATCTTCAGTTCGTCATTCTCGGCCGGGAAGCCGTAAAACTGCTCGCCAGACGGCATTTCGCCGGTGAAGGCCGGAAAATTATTTTTGGCGCTGTAACGGCCATCGGCCTGATACCAGGCGAAGATCTTACGTACCGGCTGCACCGGCAGGGACGGGAGCAGACGGGTCACCCAGGTACCGGCGCTGACCAGCAGTTTTGCGCCGCTGTACTGACCGTCGGCGGTATCAATGGTCACGCCGTCATCATGATGATGTATGGCGGTGACCGGGCAGTTAAACAGTTGCGCGCAGCCCGCTTCACGGGCGAGGCGGATCCAGGTTTTGACCGCCAGTTCACTTCTGAGCAAGCCTGACTGTGATTCAAACAGGCCGATATAGCCCTCCGGCACGCGGATCTCCGGCCAGCGGGCCATCAGCGCGTCGGCATCAAGGCGTTCAACCTCAAGGTTAAATTCACGGGCGCTATGGGCGACATTGGCGAGGAAAGCGGAATCCGCAGGACCAAGATTAATTACGCCGGTGCGCTCAAAGACCGCTTCTCCACTGTCAGCGGCCAGCGCATCCCACAGGGATTGCGCGCGCAGCACCAGGGGAACATATTTTTCCCCCTCGCCGTAGGCGTGGCGAATCAGTCGGGTATCACCGTGGTGGCTGCCATGCTGATGGGGCGGCAGCCAGGCATCGGTCATCAGGACGTTCAGCCCGGCGCGCGTGGCATAGTAGCCTGCGGCGGCTCCCACCGAGCCACTGCCGACGATGATCAGGTCATATTTCATTACGCTCTCCTGGCAAATTCTTCACCCGGCAGAGTAAATAACCTCTATACGATATACAAGCGCAGAAACAAATCAGGCACCCCTGAGGGTGCCTGTAGGACAAAAGATACGCATGTTCTAGTGTCGGCGATACTCGTCCGCCTGAAAGTCGCCGGATTCGATTTTGGCGATCCCTGCTTCCAGAATCGAAATAAACTGACGG
>Ga0256408_1001892_pt1 | contig 10978 bp, 7 predicted proteins | sample PhyAR1_FD_185998 | JGI IMG/M metagenome (GOLD analysis project Ga0256408, IMG submission 185998) | Leaf surface microbial communities from alfalfa plants in UC Gill Tract Community Farm, Albany, California, United States - DLSL A.R1 | ecosystem: Host-associated > Plants > Phyllosphere >...
GTTCAAGGCAACGGTAATTTAGTTAATACAATGTCAATTGCTACGGTTTCTTTATTTTCATTAGTGATTTTCCTGCTTTTCTTATTATTATCAACAAAAGGCTTGACGACATTGAAAGTTATCGGCGGCATTGCCGGAACCGCTACTTTTGTGATGTCTATTCTCTTTATTTTGTTAGCGGTGGGTGCACCGATGATCAACGCTTCTGTGGAGTTTGCTACACCTCACATGAATCAAGTAAGTACGTACATTCCTAAATTTAATTTTAGTTACTTTACGACTGTTTCCATGTTAGTTTTTGCCGTAGGAGGTGCTGAAAAAATTTCGCCTTATGTTAATGCTACTAAAAATCCAGCGAAAGAATTTCCAAAAGGAATGATTTTTTTAGCAGCGATGGTTGGCTTATCAGCCGTTTTAGGTTCTTTTGCTATGGGAATGCTTTTTGCCAGCAACAACATTCCTAAAGATTTGATGGCCAATGGTGCTTATAGTGCTTTTCAAATTTTGGGACAATATTACGGTGTCGGTAACTTGTTGATGATCGTTTATGCTTTAACAAATGGTGCCGGACAGATTGCGGCGCTTGCATTTTCAATTGATGCACCATTAAAGATTCTTTTAGCAGAAGCTGATCCGGAATACGTACCTGCTTGGTTACGTAAGCGGAACAAGAAAGGGACACTGGTTAATGGTTATATGTTAACGGGAATCTTGGTAAGTATCATCATCGCTTTGCCAATGTTAGGGTTAAAAGATATGAACGAAGTGGTGAAATGGTTGACCAACTTAAATTCAGTTGTGATGCCAATGCGTTATTTATGGGTTTTCCTAGCCTATATGCTATTAAATAAAGCCTTTAAAAAATTCAATTCTGAATATAAATTTGTGAAAAATCACAAGATCGGCTTTATCTTTGGTTTATGGTGCTTCTTATTCACTGCTTTTGCATGTATTTTAGGTATGGTACCAAAATTTACGTATGCCAGTGATCCTAAAGGCTGGCTATTCCAATTGGCTTCCAACATTTTAACACCAATCGTTTTAATCTTATTAGGTATGATCTTACCGGCTATTGCCCGCCGAGACAAGAAAAAGACAGCTTAAGTGGTAAGTGAATAGCCACTATTTCAGTATTGATGATAGGTCCTCAAATTGAGGGCCTTTTTTTGATATATAAGATTTGGTGACCGTGCGCAGTGCTTCCAATTAAGAACCGACGGTAAAAGATTGTTTGTTTTTTTAAAAGGGTCGTGCTATCGTATGAAATTGTAGTATAATTTTCAAAGATATAAAGAAAGGCGTGAGGTTCATTGGAAGAGCAGCGCATCTATGCCGTGGTGGATCTGGAAACGACAGGGACTGATCCGACGACTGATCGGATTATCCAATTTGGCTGTGTTCTGATTCAAGACGGTAAGAAAATCGCTAATTTTGCCACGGATATTAATCCAAATCAAGTTATTCCCAAACAAATCCAAAGGCTTACAGGGATAACCAATACGCGTGTACAAAAAGCGCCTTACTTTGAAGATGTTGCATTTACCATCTATAATTTGTTGACAGAGACTGTTTTTGTGGCACACAATGTTCATTTTGACTATTCCTTTTTGGCTCATGAACTCAGTCGTTGCGGCACGCCGCAATTAACGATCCCAGCAATTGATACAGTGGAGCTAGCTCAAATATTTTTACCTACTCAAAAGAGTTTTCGTCTAAGGGATTTGGCGGAAAGCTTCGGACTGACACATGAAAACCCTCATCAAGCTGATAGTGATGCCAAAGTAACAGCGGATTTGTTGTTGTTGATTCAAGAGAAAATGCGTGCGCTACCGTTGGTCACGATGGAACAGATTGCTCTTTTAAGTGAACAAACGGCGCGAGAAACGAGTGACTTTATTCGACAAACTTATGAAAAAATGAAGCAAGAGATTCAACCACTCGACCCTAATTGTCAGGTTATTGGCGGAATTGCGTTACGTAAACAAACCGTTCCGCTGTTTGAAGAGCCTTTATATGACACGAAACCTTATCCTAAAACCAAGCAAGCCAAAGAAAAATTGTTTGGTGACCAATTGGGCTATCGTAGTGAACAAAGTCGAATGATGAATTTGGTTTATGATCATTTTACTACCAGTGAGGAAAAAAATTTGTTTATTGAAGCGGCGACAGGTACTGGTAAAACGCTAGGTTACTTAGTACCTTTAAGCTACTTAGCCACGCCTAAAGCGCCAGTTATTATCTCAACAGTATCTATTGTCTTACAAAATCAACTGCTGGAAAAGGATCTGCCTTTGGCCAACCGTATTTGTCCACGACCTTTGCAGGGAACAGTTGTTAAAAGTCACCGTCATTACTTAGATTTGCAACGTTTTAAGGCCACTTTGGCTCATCCGCTTCCTCAAAAACAATATGCCTTATACCAAATGGGCGTGCTAGTTTGGTTAGTCAAGACCGAAACGGGGGACTTGGATGAATTACAGTTAACGAGCTTTAATCATTTGTTTTGGAAAGAAGTCACTCATCGTGGCATAGCTTATCTTTCTTTACAAGATGAATTCTATCAAGTAGATTTTGTTAGGCATCTTTATCATAAAATGGCGCAAAGTAATGTGCTGATTGTCAATCATGCTTTTTTAGTACAAGAATCCCTTCGGCCTGAACCGTTATTGCCAGCCAGTCCGTATTTAATTATTGACGAAGCCCATCACTTGCCAGATATCGCTGGCCGTCTTGCTAGCGAAAAAGTTAATGTTACGCTTTTTAAGCAACAGCTGATGCATTTGATGGAAAAAGAGCATTTATTTGACGAAATATTCACTATATTACAGGCTTTTCCAGAACAACAGCACTACTTGAAAATCTATCAACAAGCCCTCTGGGAGCTATTGGAAGAATGGCCGGACTTTTTGTATGAGTTAGGTCGACTTTTTCATAAAAATTATAAAAAAATTCGTAAGCAAGAACTGCTAGTTACCAAAGAACAAATGGATCATCTATCCTTAACCGGAGAAAATCATTTACAAACGATTCAGTTGCTTTTACAGGAATTGTTGACAATCCAAGCGGGGTTACAGCAGACAATGGTCACTCATTTAGAGACATTTACGCAGGAACAGCGCTTAAAGCTGGTACGTTTTAGTCAATTTTGTGATCGAATTGCAGTTATGCAGCATTGCTTCATGATATTTACAGAAAATTGGCAAGCACGTTGGGTGAAGGAATACATTCCTGATGGTCCTCAGCAAGGAACCATTGCCATCAGCGATTTAAAAGCTAGTCTGCTGCCAAAAACCCGTTGGTATGAACGCTATCAAACCATCTTATTCACTGGGGGCACCCTGAAATTTGGAAATAACAAACGCTATTTACCACAACGTTTAGGGCTAGCGGAGACCGTGGTGAAAACTTTGCCCGATCCTTATAACTATCAGGAAAATGCCCGGCTTTATATTCCAGCGGAGGCTTTAGCAATTCAGCCTGCCACTCCTCAAAACTTTTCGGCGTATATTGCCTCTGTTGTTCAACAGCTAATGGCTCAAGAACAACGTCCAATTTTGGTTTTGTTTACGGCTCATGAACTGCTGAGTCTTGTTTATCAGCACTTGCATCAGGCGTTTATGGAGCAGGGTTGGGACTTGTTGGCTCAAGGTATTAGTGGAAGCCGAGAAAAACTGTTGAAACGCTTCTTTCGTAGTCCGGCGAGTGTTCTTTTAGGAGCAGATAGTTTTTGGGAAGGTGTGGACTTACCTGGAGAAGCCTTGCAATTGCTGATTGTAACCCGCTTACCTTTTGAAAATCCTAAGCGACCTTTCGTTCAGGCTCGCTATGCTTATCTGGAAGAACAAGGGCTGGATCCGTTTAAACAAGAAGCACTTCCCAAAGCTGTTTTGCGTTTACGTCAAGCCTTAGGTCGCTTAATCCGTTCAGAAAAAGATCGAGGCGCTTTGATCGTTTTGGATCGTCGTTTGGTGACTGCCAAATACGGCAAGCGTATTTTAAAAGCTTTCCCTAAACAGCTGCCAGTCAAAGAAGCACCTTTAACAGAAATCTTATTGGAGCTAAAGGAATTTTTAAAGAATGAAAACAAAGATTTTACGGGTTAACTATTAAAATACTAGATTTTTCTGCTATAATAATACCCAGTAAGCATAGAGAGGATGGCAAGAAGTTGGCAGAAAATGAAGAACTGCAAGAAAAAAAGAAGATCAAGCTCCTGCTAAGTTTGATGGTCGTGTTATTAGCAATCATTGTTGCTATTGTTATTTTTTATGTACGTGCCAACCAACCGATGGTTCAAGCTCGCAAGGAAGCAATTGCCATTGCCCAAAAATCAGCTCATTTGAAATCAGCTGATCATTTTTATTGGTTTACTCGTCAAAAAACTTACTTTAGTGTGACCGGAAAAGATGATAAGGGCACGGAAGTCGCTGTTATCATTCCTAAATCCGGTGAAAAAATCACCGTTTTAAATCAGCAAGATGGAATCACAGAAGCTCAAGCTCGCAGTACAGTGGCGGCTGCTCAGCCTCAAGATGAAGTAATCAAAGCAACGCTGGGGCTCTATGAAGACCGACCAGTCTGGGAAGTCATGACGAAAAACAGCCAAAAAGAAGTGACTTATTATTTATTGTCTTTTGATAAAGGCGAGACGATAAAAGAAATCCAAAATGTTTAATTGAAAGTAAGACGAAACCTAATTGAAGTCAATCAGTTAGAATGGAGGCGTTGTATGAAATTAGCAACTCGGGCCCAACAGCTTGAGCCTTCTGCGACCTTAGCCGCCGCTGCCAAGGCCAAAGCATTGAAAGCCGAAGGGGCGGATATTTTGAATTTAACGGTGGGAGAGCCGGATTTTCCTACTCCTGAAGCAATTCGTCAAGCGGCTATTGCGGCAATTGAAAGCGGTAAGGCCAGTTATTATACGCCGGCTGGCGGTATTTCACAACTGAGGACAGCTGTTGTCAATCATTTGGCAACTTATTATGATTTAAACTACGAAACGAATCAAGTCATCGTCACTGATGGAGCTAAGTTCGCTTTATACTTGCTTTTTCAAGCTTTACTAGATGAAGGTGATGAAGTCATCATTCCGGCTCCTTATTGGGTTAGTTATGGTGAACAAGTGAAGCTGGCTTTAGGTAAACCAGTCTATATTTCCAGTCAGCAATCTAGTGACTTCAAAGTAACAGTGGCTCAGTTGGAAGCTGCACGAACGGCTCGTACTAAACTATTGATTTTGAATTCACCCTCTAATCCAACAGGTATGATTTACACAAAGGATGAATTGTTGACTATTGGTAATTGGGCGGTGGAACATGACATTTTGATTGTTTCAGATGATATTTATGGCCGATTGGTCTACAATCAAAATGAATTTACTGCAATTGCGACATTGTCAGAGGCAATTCGGCGCCAGACTGTTATTATCAATGGTGTTTCTAAAACGTATGCCATGACTGGCTGGCGCATCGGCTATGCAGTCGGAGATGAACAGTTGATTCAAGCCATGAACGCCATTGCTTCTCAATCGACCAGTAATCCTGTAGCAGTTAGTCAATACGCAGCAATTGAAGCTTTAAGTGGTGATCAAACGGCAGCGGCTACTATGCGGCAAGCCTTTGAGGAACGCTTAAATACCATTTTTCCAAAAGTAGCTGCTTTACCAGGTGTGCAGATTAAAAAGCCACAAGGTGCTTTTTATCTATTCCCTAATATTAAAGAAACCATGGCACTTTGTGGCTATGAGCAAGTTTCTCGTTGGGTAGAAGATTTGCTGCTGGAAGCTCATGTAGCTGTTGTCAGTGGTGAAGGATTTGGAGCTTGTGAGCATATTCGAATCAGCTATGCAGCGGATCTGGCAACTTTGGAAGCGGCCATTGAGCGGATGCATCAATTTATTCAGCGGAAAATTGCTCAAAGACAGATGTAGTTAAGTATAAATTTAAAGAAACGGAGAGACAAACGTGGAACAAATTCAAATTATTGATTCAAAAAAGCATGTCGGTGAAACGGTCAGAATAGGCGCTTGGGTGGCGAACAAACGCTCAAGTGGAAAAATAGCCTTTTTACAATTGAGAGATGGAACTGCCTATTTCCAAGGTGTGGTAGTAAAAAGTGAAGTGCCAGAAGCGGTTTTTCAATTAGCGAAAGGTCTGCATCAAGAAACGTCTGTCTGGATTACTGGTGAAATCCGTGAAGATAATCGTTCAAAATTTGGCTATGAAATAGGCATTTCAGAGATTGAAGTAGTGGGGGAAAGTGAAGAGTACCCAATTACGCCCAAAGAACATGGCACCGACTTTTTGATGGATCATCGTCATTTGTGGTTACGGTCTTCTCGCCAACATGCGGTGATGCAAATCCGCAATGAAATCATTCGCGCAACTTACGAATTTTTCAATGCTAACGGTTTTGTAAAAATTGATCCACCGATCTTAACGGGATCAGCGCCGGAAGGTACAACTGATTTGTTTGAAACCAACTATTTTGATCAAAAAGCGTATCTATCTCAAAGTGGTCAGTTATATATGGAAGCTGCCGCAATGGCCTTTGGCAGAGTTTTTTCATTTGGTCCAACCTTCCGAGCTGAAAAGTCAAAAACACGCCGGCATTTGATTGAATTTTGGATGATTGAACCGGAAATGGCTTTTACACATCAAGAAGAAAGCTTGGAAGTCCAAGAACGTTATGTGGCCTTTTTAGCACAAAACGTGTTAGATCACTGTGATTACGCATTAGATGTGTTAGAACGTGATAAAGAAACCTTGAAGCAATACACGCAATGGCCGTTTCCGCGTATTTCTTATGATGATGCAGTTGAATTGTTGAAGCAAAATGGCTTTGACGATATTGAATGGGGCGATGACTTTGGTTCACCGCATGAAACGTTTATCGCAAATTCTTTTGAAAAACCTGTTTTCATCATGAACTATCCAAAAGCGATTAAACCGTTTTATATGAAGCCTCATACAACTCGGGAAGACGTAGTGATTTGTGCGGATCTAATTGCACCAGAAGGCTACGGCGAAATCATCGGTGGCTCAGAACGGGCGACGGATTATGAATTCTTATTAGAGCAAATCAAAGCTCACGGATTGGATCAGCAAGAATATTCTTGGTATTTGGACTTACGCAAGTACGGTTCTGTTCCGCACTCTGGGTTTGGCCTTGGTTTAGAACGAACTGTGACTTGGCTAGCTGGTATCGATCATGTGCGTGAAGCGATTCCATTCCCACGTTTGTTAAATCGTATTTATCCTTAATTACAAAAAAGAGCAAGCCGACCTTTCAAGAGGTCGCTTGTTTTTTTAGGTTCATAAGAGGTGGAAGCAAGCTCAAGCAAAGAAAAATTAGGCAAGTTCTTTAGAAAAAAAAGATTGTATGGTAAAATGTCAGAAAGCAAATAGAAAAGTAAATAAAAGGAATGACCTGAATGGATAATGCACAAGTCAAAAGAAAACATTTTCGTTTTCCAGCATATGATGACGAAATAGGCGTAAAAATGCCTAGCCAAAGCAACCGTATCCTCTTTCAAGATGAATTTAAAAATGATAAATCGGCAGCTCCAGCAGCACAGACGGCTCCGCCTCAACAAAAAACAAGCACTAATCAACGCCATACAGAGCAACAAAAAACGCAATTAGCACGCCATAAGTCCAATTTGCCAGATTATGCCTTACGTTCCAAAGAGAATAGTTCCGCTGCTAAAAAGAACCCCTCTTTGTTTGGCAGTAATTCCAGTAATGGTTGGACCCAAACATTTCATAAAAAAGAAACATCTCGGTCAGCAGTTGCGCCCAAAACACAATCAAGTACTTCTTACAGCAGTTCTTATTTTGTCCCTAAATATATTCCCGCTTCGATCATTCCGGAAGAAGATGCAACGAAACCTACTTTTTCTGAAGCGGAATTACTACAAGCGATGAAGAAAGAACCTGCTTCTTATCTCGTTTTAGACGATGAACCTGCAGCTTTTCAAGTAAAACAAAATGAAACGGATCCAACCGTCAAAAAATTTAATATTCCGACCAATGCGCCGGAAATACCTGTAACTAGAAGACAATACCAAAAGCTGAAACCGGAAATGGAACGCTTTGGCGGAGAACCATTGCCTCGTTCTCGTACGGAATTAAAGCACGCCAAGAAAAACGCTAAAAGTCAGACCGCTTACGGCCAAAAGGTAGAAGCAGCTAAACAGGAAAAAAAACGCGGTATTTTAGATAAACCCCTCAGTGGCATCATTGAAGATTCCAGTTCACGGCTAGAAAACAGCAAATACTTCAACTGAGGAGTAAGGAACCACGGTTCTTTTTAGTTAAGAAGCAAGTAGGGTGGGCAAGTTCAGCTAATAAATCACCTACCTGTAAGCTTCACGTAAGTTTCATTAAAAGCGCTCAGAAGTGCAGGCAACGAACTAAAGCGTGCCTGCTCCTTTTTTTCAGCCATAGTTATGGTTGATTATTTTTTCTTTTTATACGATAATGGTTTTCGTATGACGAAAGAATCTAAAAAAAACAAATGTTTTATTTATAAGAGAAGAGGATATTGATGGGAAATCAAGCAAAAAAATTATACCATTTCGTTGGAATTAAAGGTTCCGGCATGAGCTCTTTAGCCTTGGTTTTATTTCAAAAAGGCTACCGAGTGCAAGGCTCTGACGTGGAAGAATATTTTTTCACCCAACGGGATTTGGAAAAAGCCGGCATTCCTATTTTGTCGTTTGATGCCGATAATATTACCAAAGATCTGGTTGTAATCGCCGGTAATGCGTTTCCTGATACACATGAAGAATTAGTGCGCGCTCGTGAATTAGGGGTTGAAATTATTCGTTATCATGATTTTATCGGACGCTTTATTGAACCTTATACAAGCATTGCAGTGACTGGTTCTCACGGGAAAACTAGTACCACTGGTTTATTGGCTCATGTATTAAGCGGAATTAAACCAACCAGCTACTTAATTGGAGATGGTACCGGACACGGCGAACCGAATGCTGAGTTCTTTGCTTTTGAAGCCTGCGAATATCGGCGGCATTTTTTAGCTTATTCACCTGATTACGTAATCATGACTAACATTGATTTTGATCATCCTGATTACTATCAAAGTATTGAAGATGTTTTTTCAGCATTTCAAACAATGGCTCATCAAATAAAAAAAGGCATTTTTGCTTATGGCGATGATCCTTTTTTACGTCAATTAAAAGCCGACGTACCGATTTACTATTATGGCGTTCGTGCAGACGATGATATTCAAGCTAGAAATATTCAACGTACGACAGCTGGTTCTTCCTTTGATGTATATCACCAAGATGAGTTTGTCGGACATTTCGTTTTACCGGCATACGGTCATCACAACATTATGAATGCTTTAGGTGTGATTGCGGTCGCTTATTTTGAAGAATTAGATATGACGCAAGTGGCTGCTGAAATGTTGAGTTTCAAAGGAGTCAAACGTCGTTTCAGTGAAAAGAAGGTGGGCGATGTTATCATCGTTGATGATTATGCGCATCACCCTGCAGAAATTAAAGCAACTATTGATGGCGCTCGTCAAAAATATCCTGACAAAGAGATCGTGGCGGTCTTTCAACCACATACATTCACTCGAACAATTGCTTTAATGGATGAGTTTGCGCAAGCCTTAGATTTAGCCGATCAAGTCTTTTTATGTAATATTTTTGGATCAGCCCGTGAAAAACAAGGTGCAGTTCGGATTGAAGATTTAGGAGCAAAAGTTCAAAAAGGCGGCCAAGTATTAACCGAAGAAAATGTTTCACCGCTGTTGGACTATGAAGAAGCTGTTGTGGTCTTTATGGGAGCTGGCGATGTACAAAAATTCGAACAAGCCTATGAAACGTTATTGAGCAATACTACGCGGAACGTTTTATAGTTGAATCAATGCAATAAGTTTAGCAGGGTACTTTTGAGGAACTGGACAGTGTCGTAGTGGCATTTAGCTCAGTTCCTTCTTTTAAGATTAAGCTTGTTTTTTAAACATAGTTTGGTACAATTAACGTAACATTAATGGAGGTGTACAAAGTTGAACTTCGGTAAATCGAGAAATTTAGGGAAAACTATTGAGGAGATTGAAGAAGGCGATTCGTTGTCTTTAACGGAATCAATTGAAGATAAAGATTTATTATTGTATTTGGGGTTAACAAATGACGCAAACCCTTTATACATCCAACACGATTACGCACAAAAGACAGAATACGAAAAGCCGATCGTGCCATCAATTATGTTGATGGGAATTATTACCAGTGCTATTTCAAAACACTTGCCTGGTCCAGGTTCTCACGTGGTGAATTTCGCTGTGAATTTTGTTGAACCGGTCTTTCATTATGAAACATTAACCTTTCATTTCGAAGTGATGAAAGTAGATAAGATGAAAGATGTTGTCACGATTTCTATTGAAGTAGTCAATGAAGCTGATAATCGTGTTTTGGATGCTGTTGTGATGGTTCAGCCACCAAAATTAATCGTTGAAATTGAAAAATAAATAAGGAAAGAAGGGTATTTTATGAATCGACAAGATACAATGCAAGCGAAAACTGGGTTAAACACTTTTTTCGCTAAAATTTACGGATTCTTGGCTTTAGGAATCGGCATTAGTGCGTTGGTGACTTTTTTGTTATTTAATGTTTTTACCGGTTTTTTTGCTACTATTTTAAGTTCTACTGGCTTGTTTCTCAGTCTATGTGTACTTGAATTTGTATTAGTAATTTACTTAGGAGCTAAAGCTCAAAAAAATCCTTCATTGGCTATTGCTGGTTTTGTACTTTATGCAGTTGTCAATGGCATAACGCTTTCTGCTGCTTTACTGCTTTATACCCAAACGTCTATTTTCGGAGCATTTTTAAGCGCTGCGGCTACGTTTGGAGCGATGGCTTTAGTTGGGATTTTCACTAAAAAAGATCTTTCTCGTCTGGGTCATGCAGCCTACAGTGCGTTAATCGGGATTATTATTGCGATGCTGCTCAATG
>Ga0256408_1001901_pt1 | contig 10948 bp, 9 predicted proteins | sample PhyAR1_FD_185998 | JGI IMG/M metagenome (GOLD analysis project Ga0256408, IMG submission 185998) | Leaf surface microbial communities from alfalfa plants in UC Gill Tract Community Farm, Albany, California, United States - DLSL A.R1 | ecosystem: Host-associated > Plants > Phyllosphere >...
GAAGTTCAGGGCCTGATAAGAACCAAAACGGGGCCAGGTGGCGGGGCATTTATTGACTCCATGACCGAATCGCGCGCTATGAGCCTGTTATCTAACTATCTATTTACGCGTGAAATTTCCATTAAAGATATTTATACCCTGCGTAAATTGTTGGAGCCGGTGGTTGCGGTTAGTGCGATGGAAAACATCGATAGCGCCGGAATTCAAAAACTGTACGACATCATTGCCATCTACGATCATGAACCGGCAGATGAAGATGAGCGTTGGCAGCAGCGTATGGCTGAGCTCGATTTCCACACGGTCGTGGCCAGCTATTCAGATAACGTACTTCTCGTCTTTATTTGCCATTTTCTTCAGCGCTTACTGAAGGATTTAGCCGTCTGTAAAGACATTTACTTAAAGCCTGAACCGGTTGATCGATGCCAGGGCATTGAATATCAATATCAATTGATTGAAGCCCTGCGCCGAAAAAATGCACAAAAAGTGCAGGCCGTAATGGAAGCCCACATGAATTATGCGGAACACGTCATGCTGGAGCTACAGGCCACCTTGCAAGAACGTTTTTTAAGTGAGGAGAGGTAACAGACATGATCGATACAGCATATCTCACTCAGGTGTTGCGCACGCTGCTCAAGACGCCAAGCCCGGTAGGAATGACAGAGCAGGCGGTTGCACGAACTCATCAATGGCTTACGGAGCTGGGTTTTACGCCTCAATATACCCGTCGGGGCGTACTGTATATCACCGTGGGGGAGCAACAACCTCAGCGCGCGCTTGCTGCCCACCTGGATACATTAGGTGCGATGGTCACTCAATTAAAAGCGAATGGCCGCTTAGCGCTACGCAATACCGGAACTTGGGCAGCGCGCTTTGCCGAAGGCGCAAGAGTGACGGTGTTCAGTGATAATCATCAGTATCGCGGCACAATTTTACCCCTCAAAGCGTCCGGGCACCGTTTTAATACCGAAGTTGATACCCAAATTGCTGACTGGAACAATCTGGAAATTCGTTTAGATGCCCCCTGCTACACAGAGGCGGATCTGGAGGCCCACGGTTTAAACGTCGGGGATATGGTTGCGGTAGATGCACAGCCCGAATTCATCGAGAACGGCTTTATTGTTTCCCGCCATTTGGATGACAAAGCAGGCTGTGCGGTAATCCTGGCGGCCCTGAAGTCGCTGGTGGATGAGGGTGTTACTCCGGCCGTGTCGTGCCAGGTGATGTTCACCATCTCTGAAGAAGTCGGGATCGGGGGGACGCACGGTTTTGGCCCCGAGGTCCAGGAGCTTTTAGCCATTGATAATTCCGTATCAGGACCGGATCAAACCACCCGGGATGATGCGCTGACACTGGCTTATCGTGACAGAACGGGGCCGTTTGATTTGGCAATAACCCGCCACCTGCTACAGCTATGCCAACAGCACGACATTCCCCATGTGCGGGATACCTTTAGACATTACCGCTCAGACAGTGCCGCCGCGATTGATGCCGGATGGGATATCCGCGCGGCATTAGCCTGCTTTGCCCTTGACAGTTCCCATGGCTGGGAAAGAACCCATATTGATTCTCTGATAGCCCTGGCCACGCTGGTGAGGCGCTATATAGAAAGTGATTTAGTCCCATTGCCAGGACAATAATGGATGAACCCCCTTTGACATGACGGGGGTAGGATCAGTGGTGCAACGCCTGGCATCGCTCAGTCCGGTTGGAGATAGGAGTGATGGGCGATGGGTCAGATCGCTCAATCCGGCCGGACTGAGTTCCCCCAAGGTGAACGATTATTAGCAACAGCTATGTAGTCAAAACCTTTAATTGCAAAGATTTTGTAGGATCACTCTATTCTTACAACCTATTTTTTGCATGATATTTCTACGGAAAGTATAAATGGTTTTCTCTGTGACTTTGAGCTCATCAGCTATATATTTACTTTCGTGTCCGTTACAGATGAGATGAATTAATTGTTTTTCCCGCGAAGTCAGCGAGTTTTTCGGACGATAAAGAGCGGCACTGGATCTGGAAGTAAAAAATACGATCAGATCCTTTAAAGAACTTCTTTTATCCAGCACGAAACGCACGCCCATTTTTTCCGCCTTATAGAATGAAATATCATTGGACGCAAATCCAATTAATTCCTTGTCTAAAGGGAGTTCGATAGGCGGAGTGCGTAAAGTGACAAAGTCAAAGTCGATAATAAAAAAATTACTTCTTTCAATAAAATCAAAGCCAAATAGGTTCTTAATTCCATTAATAAGAAAAATGTCATCAGTAATAATGCAGTCTGACATGGATTAGTCCTTTAGATAATTGTCCAATATACTTAAATTAATTTTCACCCTGTCCTGGTGATTACTAAGTTAGCATTATATTATTTAACAAAGCAATGACATCCTAAGGCTATGCGAGGCAAGTGAAATTCGGAATAATTGAATTTAATTTCTATTTTTACTACCAGGCACAGAGTTAATATCTTTGTTGCCTGTGAATTACAGTTTTTTATTTTGGCTTATTTATTTCAACCGATTCCATCTGATGTTTTAATCGAATATTTTAATTAATAATATTGGGAAATGGTGTTTTTATAAGAAAAAACATTGTTTTTAATAAAGTTTGAATATCTACATGCCGTTTCACTATAGCACTGCACTTGTTGGCGAAACATCCAGCCGGTAGTGGATCCATAGGGTGGGGAAAAGTGAAGCATTAATGTGTAAAGCCTCTAAGATCGTATACCTCAGGAGGTTTCCCTTTCGACGCGATAAAAATAAATCTCCTACACACAGAAGAGGATGAATGAATGTTTCCTCTTGAGTAAAGTCATTTGGTTAGAAAAATCCACTAGTGAATGTAATAAGCATGAGGAAGTAGCATCCACATGTAGGGCATTGCTATGCACGCAACTAGACGTCGATATGGAATGCTCAGAGTTTATGATGAATCTGGCATGAGTTTTATAACAAACTTATAACAATAAAAAAGTAAATATTCAGTTTCTGATTTTTTAGATGGCTGGAGCTGATATGGAAATTGATAAGTCAATATGAATTAAATTTATTATGTATTGTAATCGTTAATATTTTTCTTGAGTAATGGTGTTTTATGCTGGTTTTGTTTAGTTATCTAGTTTTATGTGCCTCAATGCTTGTACATTGCGATATCAGTATCATTTGTGTGGGTTAATCAATAATATTATTGGCATTGCAAGATTGATGATTCACACAGGTTATTTGCGCAAAGCAAAAACTTGTTAGACATGAAAGGAGAAGAGAAGAGTTTCTATAAATTAAAAGCTATATAGGTAAAGGGGAGTCATCGATACTAACCAACATAATAGATTCAGGTGCCTGAAAGAACTAGCTATTAATTTTAATATAGTTCTTCCAGTTACTTACTTGTACTGGATAATTTAATTCTACAACATAGGACGTATAGACAAATGTTTTTATCAAAAAGGATTGTTACCATTGCTGTTGCCGCAACTATTTTTTCTGGCATGAGCAGCCTCAGTTATGCAAGTGATGGTAATTTAAATTTCACAGGAGAAATTACTAATAATCCGTGCACCGTTGTCGGAGACTCTGGTGCAAACGTGAATGTGATGCTTGGAAAAGTTTCACAAACTTCCTTTGCTAACGCTGGCGATGAAGCTGCTGCTACAAGCTTTGCACTTAAACTGACTAACTGTAGCAATGTTACATCTGCACAGGTAAGTTTTGATGGTGCATCTGATGCTGTTAATAAATCCCTGATTAAACTGTCTGCTGGTGCTGATGCAGCTACAGGCGTTGGTATCGGTATCTATGAAGCAAATGGTTCTACTCTTATTCCTCTCTTCAGCAAATCTAAAGAAGTAGCGGTTAAAGAAGGCGCCGCGCAGTTTGATTTCGTTGCTAAGTATGTAGCAACATCTAAAGATGTTAAAGCTGGTTCTGCCAACGGTAGCGCAACATTTACTGTAGCGTACAAGTAATAAACTAACCTGCTCACAAGGTTTAATTAAAAGGATAGCAATGAATGCTATCCTTTATAATTATCAGGAAAGAAAATGAAAAAGTATTTCTCATTTGTTTCTCTTTTAGTCATGTTAAGTTCTTCGGTTTTTGCAGATCCTGGGATCCAAATCGGTGCAACTCGATTAGTTTATAACGAATCTGACAATCAAACTTCTGTAGATATTAATAATACAGATAACAAACCGTACTTAATTCAGTCATGGTTAACAAATATAAATGGCGATGAGCATGTGAGTAACAATAACTTTGTCACGACACCACCGCTTTTTAAGCTTGAAGGGAGTTCATCTAACTCCGTGCGTATCGTGCAGACAGGAAACTCGTTGCCCACTGACAGGGAAACTGCTTTATGGCTAAACGTCAAAGCTATTCCTTCACAGGAAAAAACTGAAAACAACACACTAACAATCGCTATAAAAACAAAAATTAAGGTTTTTTATAGACCGGAAAAACTGAAAAATTTAAAAAATGACGCATGGAATAAAATTTCATTTCGTGAGAAAAATGGGAAATTGAATATTGTTAACCCCACTCCGTTCAATATTTCATTTAACACGGTAAAAGTTAATAACGTTGAAATTCCAGATATGATCATGGTAGAGCCTTTCAGTGTAAAAGTGATTGATAAAAACATAAAGGTTGGTCAGGCGGTTTCTTGGAATGTTATAAATGATTATGGCGGAATTACAGAAGAGAAAACTGTAAAAATAGAAAACAAATAAAAGTGAATACGATGTCTACTCAATCTTATAAGAAATTACTTTTATCTACCTTTATATTTTCAGTGATGATTGGAAGAGTCACTTATGCTGAAGATTACTTCAATCCTGATTTCATTGAAGGGCAAGGAAAGAAAAATAAACGGATAGATCTGTCTGTATTTACAAGTAAGAACGGGCAGCTTCCGGGTATTTATTATACAAATGTTTTCATGAACAATACTGTTGTTTTAAAGAAGGAAATAAAATTTGAATTAAACGATAGAAATGAATTAGCCCCAGTGCTCACTAAGAATGATTATATTGCTATGGGTATATTACCCAATGCCACAAAATCATTTGAGTCTCTCGGTTCAGATGAAATTGTGAAAAACATATCAGATCTTATTCCAGATGCAGGGTTTAGTTATGTTTTTAATGAAAAGAAGTTAAACTTTTCAGTCCCTCAACTGTATGTTGATAAAACAGCTCTGGGTGATGTTCCGCAAAATTTGTGGGACGATGGTATTAGTACGTTATTTTCAAACTATTACTATAGCGGCTCAACCGCACAAAATGAAAAAAACGCCAACTATAAAAACACTTCTTATCTTAACTTAAGAAGTGGTGTGAATTTTGCAGGGTGGCGATATCGTAACTACAGTATATACAGTCACAGTAATGAAACAAACCAATGGAAAGGATTAACGAACTATATTGAGAGAGATGTAAAAAGTATCAGAAGTCATTTGACACTGGGTGATGCTTACACCTCATCAGAATATTTTGATGGCTTTTCATTTAGGGGAATAAAGATAGCTTCTGATGATGCGATGCTTCCATCGAGTCAAAGAGGATTCGCTCCAAAAGTTCGGGGTATCGCACAAACAAATGCGATAGTCACGATCCGCCAAAATGGGGCAATCATTCGGCAGGAAAATGTCTCTGCCGGGCCTTTCGCGATCGATGATTTATATCCGACATCAACGAGTGGCGATCTTGAGGTGACAGTAGATGAAGGTAATGGGAACAAACGAACTTACATACAACCTTTTTCTTCTGTACCGGGTATGTTAAGAGAGGGAAATGTCAGGTTCTCAGTTTCCGCCGGTAAGTTTCGTACAGATAATGATAATGAGACCAGACCATTTTTCCTCCAGCCGGTCTTCTCATATGGCATATCTGACCTGAACACTGTCTATGCCGGAAGCATTGTTTCTGAGAAATATAAATCTTTTCTTATAGGTTTAGGGCGTAGTTTCGGAAGCTATGGTTCATTATCGCTGGATGGGGCTATTGCAAGATCGACCATTAATAAATCTAACAATACCGGCACCTCTGTCCGTATGCAGTATGCAAAAGATTTTACAGAGACAGGAACAAACATCACACTTGCCAGTTACAAGTACTCAACTGAAAAATATAAGGATTTCTCAGAAGCTAATCAAAAGAAACATGATTACTACTATATGGATAACGCTAAAAAGGATACCTTACAATTAAGCATTAACCAGAATCTGTCTGATATTAGTGGTAATAATATGGGGAGCTTGTTTGTTACAGCATACCAGCAACGCTACTGGGGGCGTGATAATAAATCGAGGAGCTTCAATTTTGGATACAGTAACTATTATAACGATATTAGTTACTCTGTAGCTTATTCTTATACTGAGGCGCGTGAATACTCAGATAAAGATCAGATATTATCATTGAATGTATCAATCCCACTTGGGTCAGCTACATCAGATTCAAATCTGACTTTTTCTACACTCTCGGATAAAAGTAGATTATCCAATGCTATGGTTGGCCTGAACGGTTCCGTTTTAGAAGATCGCTCTCTAAACTATAATTTGCAAACGGGATATACACCGGATAACAGGAGTAATAATTATCTTAGTTCTAGCCTGGATTATAAGGCTTCGTTCGGGGAATATCAGGCAGGCTACGATCGAACTAATGATAGCAACAGATATAATTACTCTACCAATGGTTCAATCGTTGTTCATCCATATGGGGTGACTGCCGGACAGGCGATGGGTGAAACCTCTGCCTTGGTTAGAGCTGTAGATGCGAGAGATATCAAAGTTAGTAGTAATACAGGTGTTTATACAAACAGGTTTGGTTATGCAATCGTTCCTTATGTTTCACCTTACAGCAGAAATTTCTTATCTCTTGACACGAGCGTACTTAATGACAGTACAGAAATAACAAATAATATCAAAACCGTTGTTCCTACAAGAGGCGCTCTTGTATTAGCCGATTATCCAACAAGAATTGGATTGAAGTTGATGGTAAGGCTGACTGGAAGGGATATACCTTTTGGTGCCATGGCGTCAATAGAAAATAATGGTGTGACTTCAACGGGTATTGTTGATGATTCAAAAGTGGTCTATCTCAGTGGTGCACCTCACGAGGGTACGATCAATGTTGACTGGGTAAATGGAAAATGCAAGGCCCACTATAAACTATCAAATCCAAATGGTAAGGTAATAAATGTTTCTGCAATATGCAATTAAAAAGCCTGGGAATGTATTCATTTTTCCTGTTCTGGTGGGGATGAGTTTATTATTACCTGGCATATCCTATGCTCATGACTGTAAGGTTGATTTTAGCACTAATTATCTTGAGGCAAACACAACTTTTGTTGAGAATTTAAATGTTGGAGATAAGGTTGGTGACGTCATTTTCGGAGGGGTATATGATATATTGAAGTGTAATAATACCTCCGGCATTTCCAGTCAGGAGTTAGTTGTAGTAGCCAAGGGGGTTTATAACCCCATGTCTTTTGATGGGCGTGTAGTGTATCCAACAGGAATTACGGGTCTGGGTTTTGCATTTGGCGCTTATTCCCCAACGTGTAATGCTTGGGGTTGGGCAAGCCGAAGCGCTGGTTCAATGAGTGGGACTGTTTGTAAAAAAACAAATGGAGCATATGGGAACACTATTAAATATCAACCAGTAGTACAGTTGTATAAAATTGCTGCGGGGATGGGGGCAGGTTCCGTAAATTCATTAATAGTCGGTGGGGCTAATGTTAGAATTAATGAGGGAATAACTGGAGGGTCTCCTTTGACTTATCTTAAACTAAATATTAAAGCTAAACCATGTAATGTCACCACTAAAAATATTACTGTGCAAATGGGTAAAATCAAGCCTAACGATTTCGATGGTTTATCAACCGTTGCAAAAACGGAAACGGGTTTTGCAATAGGACTCAACTGTAGCTACAGTTCTCCTGTATCATTACAAATAGACGGAACTTCATCAAACCCTAAGGCTGGCATACTTAATACTTCCAGAACTTCTTATCCGCAGGCGGGTGTAGGTGTACAAATACTGGATGCTAATGGCAATCCCTTTCCTCTACAAACGCCAGTATCTCAAGGGGTTAGAAGTGGCGTTAATAATATATCTTTAAAAGCGAGATATATACAGACAGGAAGTGTCATAACGCCTGGTAAAGCAGATGCTAATGCAACATTCACTATAACCTACAAATAATAGTTTCCCACGTATGGATTCATCTTTATGATCTGTATTTTCAGACTAGCATGATTTATTTTTGATAGGCTTCTTCATAATTCCCTGCGTGTTGTATAATTATTTTATAAAAATAGATGGTTGTTTACATTGTCTATTGTAATTTTTTTCGACGGGTATGCTAATATGTTAGTGTAAAAATATTTGTTAATGCGAATATTATTTCAGTGTGTTTATTGAGCGAGGTTTATGTGCTTATGCCGAAGTTAACATAATGACAGTGAATATTTCCTGTAATTACCTGCTAATAAATTTATTTTAATAATTTATTTAGGTGGTTTTTATGTGGTAAACTAGTAAGGTGACGACATTTAAAACGTGCATATGGAAATGTTGGGTGTCTGCTGGGCGCCATTGTTGACGTTGTGTTAATTATATTTCCGAATGGTCGTTTTCTGATGATGAAATGATTTTATATTCATAGAGAGCAATGAAAGTGGTTTTTCTAGGGGGCCAAGTGATCTACACAATTAATAATAAAATCATGTTCTGTGAAAGGAATGGTACCCTATGGTCAATAAATAACCCCGAATCTCAATATGTTTTGACTGCAACAGCGGGTCGCCTTTTGGGTTTTCTTCTTTCCAAACGTGGAGGTATCATTATTAGAGATGATATCCTTAACACGGTTTGGGATTCTTATGGTTTAAGAACTTCTACACACAGTTTGAATAAGTACATTTCTGATTTGAGAAAGGTATTTATTAAATTGGGGTTGGAAGATGAAGTGATAGTTACTGTACCTAAAGTTGGATTCAAAATTACTGCGGCTATACTTATTGATAATGATGAACCTTTTCTTGAAAAGGACACTTCAGAGCAGGCTGCCTCTTCGGAAAAAACTGACTCCGATCATTTAGTGTCAAAGAGGACAGTTCATGCACGCTCCCTTTTTTTCTTAGTCAATAATATAAGGGGGGTGGTGTTGTTTTTGTTTATAATTGCGACCATTTTTGCATATTTTTATCTTTTCAAACCAAATGGAGAGCCTGCATCATCCAATAACGAATTTTATTATGTTGGAAATATTGACTCTTGTAGTGTATCAAGTCTGGTCTTACTTCCTGATGTTCATACAAGGAAAAGTTTATCTGTAGTAAATGAAGTCATGGAAAATCATCATTTAAGTTGCCCAAAAAACGGGTATATATTTTTTAATGTCTCCGATGCTGTTTTTTATAATAAAACAGGAAGGGTGTTCCTGTCAATTTGCTCTAAGAAAGGTACAGACCTTTCTTCATGCTTCAGTTTTTATGAGAGGTTTTATGAAGGGAAATAAATTTTATTTCGCCGCAATATTTTGCTGTGTTTTTACCTTCGGTTATTTGATGGTTACAAAAATGCAGTCTTCTCATCGGGCTGAAGGGTATACTTGCTCTGGCAATTTAATGATTAATGAAAGTGAAGAAAACTTTACCGCCAATCTTGTTTTTTTTCTTAATATGAGAAAGGATAATACTGGGTTCATAGACATTACCGGCGAGGCAAACTACAACGGATCTATTACAACGCTGGGCAGGAATTATAGTTTTTCGTATAAGAATGAAGAGGATGATATTGTAAAACTCTACAATGTCAAGGCGCAGAGTGATGCTAAAGATAATAGTGAAGATAGAATTATAAGGAGGTTTATACTCAACTCCAACGAACAGGCTGATAAATATTTTAAAATTTCACCCGTTGGCAATATGTTCATTGTCAGTAATCTCTATTCCCCGGTATTATTTTGTTTAAAATGATCGCTGGTTGCTGTTTGTATTGATTTTTAATCTAACATGGCTGATTCTCATCGAGTATTACTACTCTTATATAAACTTTTTGGGGCAATTGGGGTTGAGACTACTTTTATTAATATGCTGTGCCAATCAGGATTTTTTGGCCTGTATCATCCTTTCTCCGACATCACCCGCTGACGATGGCAGTCACCCGGCTCAAGCTTATTCCCCTGAGCCGACCGCACTTCAAGCAGCGGCAGCGGCTCGCCCGCAGCATTATCAAGCAGAATGGAATGTACCTCGTTATCCGCAAACAGATATTGTTCCCCCCACTGCCTTAAGGCCACCACAATTGGAAACAGGGCACGGCCTTTCTCCGTCAGAATATATTCCTTATACGCACTGCCGTCTGAAGCCGGGCAGATCTCAAACACGCCGACTTCAACCAGCAGCTTAAGGCGGGAGGCCAGTATATTTTTGGCGAGGCCGAGATTCTTTTGAAACTCGCTGAATCTGCGCACGTCATCAAATGCTTCGCGAACGATCATCAAACACCAGCGTTCGCCGATGGACTCCAGGGTCCTGGCGACGGGGCATTCGCTGGTTCTGAGCGATTCCTGTTTTGCCATCTCTGTATTCTCTCCGCCTGAACGTTTACCCGGCCAGATTAACCCGCATCAAAAGAAGTTGCAAAAAAAAACCACTACTGCTAATTATGCAGGCATTGTAGTTTCAAAAAAAAACCAGATGGGGCGTAATCATGAACTGTACGGCAGATGAAGATGCGGGAGGCGGGATACCCACTGCTTTGGCAGACAGGCCGATGCTGACCTCCCGGATAATTTTTCTGTTCTCGCTGACCTGCGCCCTTGCGGTGGCCAATGTTTACTCCGTGCAGCCGCTGCTGAATTCGATTGCGGTGAGCCTCAATGTGTCGCCCGGCATCACGGGCAGCATTGTCACCGTGACGCAGGCAGGCTATGCG
>Ga0256408_1001902_pt1 | contig 10947 bp, 11 predicted proteins | sample PhyAR1_FD_185998 | JGI IMG/M metagenome (GOLD analysis project Ga0256408, IMG submission 185998) | Leaf surface microbial communities from alfalfa plants in UC Gill Tract Community Farm, Albany, California, United States - DLSL A.R1 | ecosystem: Host-associated > Plants > Phyllosphere >...
GAAATAAAGTGTAGACTGCGTTGTAACCATGGTCACGAACCAAAGAGCTCAGGGAGTTGGCCGACTGCGGTTCGAAACTCTTCAGGTGTTCCAAAAGCGACATGTCGCGACAGGTCAAAACCCTGGACCTTTTTATTCGATGCGATCATAGTGTTATAGACCCCACTGATGAATAATTCGGGATATGGACAATCTTCCTGATAGATATTCGCAGCGGTCTCAAGCACCTCACGGTTTTTGAAGCCATAGATGCCAGCTATCGCACGATCACTGATAACCTTCTTTTCGGCAGTTTGGAGCAACCATCCAGCGGAATCATATTGTGCGTAAGAGAAATGGTTGGCTGTGGAGTGAAAATGCGAAAGAAAACCATCTGCGCCGTTGGACAGAGCGGAACAGGCCGCTTTGATCCGCGGATAGACAAAAGCATGATCACAGTCATTGATGATGATATGTGATTGCCTTGCAACATCTTGCAGGCCCAACAACGCTGTCTCCAGAGCTCCGGAAGTGACCTGCGGCACAATATGGACAATGGCTTGAGGAAACCGTTCAATGACGGCCTTATCGATAGAAAAATGTTCGACATGCTCCTGAAGAACCACATAGATCAGCTGGGCCTCCGGCAACACATCAACGACGCCGAGTGTGGCCCAATAAAAAAAAGGCTGCTCATGCAATTCGATCAAGGGCTTCGGGAGAGTTTCCCCGTCAGCGGCAAAGCGGGAGCCGCGCCCGGCCATAGGCATGATCATCGCAACCGGGTCAGACATCAATCACCTGCCATCCATAACTATTAACAGTTTTGCTCCGATGATCACGTTTCAGAAAACTGCGTCGCTGAAACAGTGCTGACAAGGCAATTTTCAGCGTTTGTACGGACTGACGGATCATCTTAACATTAGAAATCTGATCGTCCTCGCGCCAACTGATAGGCTCAAACCGAAGCTGATCACCATCGATCGCCTGCGCGCAAACCATGACGCAATTGAAGGTTAAATTGTCCGGATAGTTCTGAAATGACTTGCCCTTTAGAGAACTCACCCGATAGAGGTTCAGCCCTGCCCCAAGATCTCTGATTGGGCGAAACACGCATAAACTATAGAGAAGGTTAAAGACGTGATTGCCGAAAATTCTGAAGCGTGAATAACCGGGCGTTTGCGATCCCAACATGAATCGGCTGCCCAAGACTGCATCCTCGCTTAGAGAATCGCGCTGTAGCAACACACTGCGAAAATCGGCGACACTGCCCTGATCATCGCCATGCAGGATCACAAGCCAATCATACCCCTGTTGAACAGCATATTGAAAAGCAACCTTATGCGATCCGCCGAGCCCATAATTCTCATTATTGAGCAACAACTGCACATAGTTGTCGCCGCGAGCCCTGATATGATCTGCCACTACTTCACCCGTGCGATCCGTGCTCCGGTTGTTGACGACAATCACCCTGTCTACAACTGACTGGCACCATTCGGCTTCCACCTGCGCTAGCACGCGGCCGATCTGCTTTTCGCAATTATATGCGGGAATGAACAATAGAACTCGTGAACTCACGCCCACCTCCTGTTAGATAGCCAGCGCGAGGCAACAAAATTGCACAACAACGAGAAAGGCGTCACGATAAGTTTGGCAAAAAGCGCTGAAGTCGAATAGTCCAACGCATTCAATGAAACTAGCTGATGTGTGATGAACTGAATGATCAGTGCCCAGACCAGAATGTTGGCCTCTGTATAGATTAGATAATAGAGTGTTGAGCGTCCGAGCGATTCACGCGATGCGAAGATAACCAGCTTCGACGCTATGAACACAGCCATAGCAGCAATAGTGGCGCTGATGAAATTTGCGAAACCAGCTGACATGCCTACAATAGAAACAAGCACGCCAAATATGGCAAAATCGCACAACCAGCCCAATCCTGAAAAGATAATGAATTTGACGGCCTGCACGCTCAGCTCCAACGGAATATTGCCTGAATTAATGAACCGCGTCGCTTTTAGACAATAAACATAATAATGTAAATTGACTGGAGTAGAGCGCTTCCCTTACACGTGTCGCCTTCCACACCGGCGGCGCATCGATACTCTCGCCTTGCGGTTTGCTCCGCTTAAGCTTTTCCCTTTGCATCATGAGCGTGGTTTCTGCAGTTCCGAGTGAAAGCGTATTTCCAACTCACGCCCCCCCTCTACACCGGTCGCCACCCGCCCAGTTACCAGGCGTCTGGCGGACTGAACTTGTCCCAAGATGACGAAACGGTCCTGGTTTGGACGACGTTTAAGTTCATAACGACCCGTCTTCGGAGGGTTCACTTTCGTTCGTCTTTTGGACATGCACCTGCTCGGACATTGTCCGAACGCTTCATCCAAAGCTCACCACCACGTCTTTTTACCGCAGCAGCTCGGACTGGTTTGAGACCCCCTCTTGAAAGCCAATCCCGGAGGGCCGTCCCTATCATTCACGCAGCTTTACGCTTCGGTCTTAGTTCATATTGAACTCCTTCGGCTGCTCTGTAGCACACTCTCACCAATAAATACCAGACGTTTAGGATCAAGCTCAAGCTGGCTTTCAAACCATGCCCTGCGCCTGATCAGCAGGCCTGGCTGTTCCTCCTCTAATGCATGTGCTTCTTTTTTTTGCGTTTGTTCGTTCCGGACGAGAGAAGCGGTGCAATGCCGACTTTCTGATGACGACGTCTTGGACAGCCAAATCACTGCGGAGTTCGAAAAGAGTCCATCCCGGTGCACGCCGTGCCAAGTCGCGATCAGCTCAGCATGAGGTTCTGTTTTGTGGCAAATGCGGTCGTCGCCCAGCGGACAGGATCGAACACTTCCCCGCTAGGGTTGCAGGTTACGTCAAAAGCGGCGACTAAACGGATGCGAAGATCAACGGAAAGGCTCTCGACATATCTGCCGACCTTGATTGGCAGCTAACTTGAATCAGAAAGTAGCCCATTTGCAACGCCGTACGATTCAATCAGGTAGGGGAACGCTCTAATAAACTCACCGACCTCGACATAACGCAGGATATTACAGCTAAATATCCAATAAACGATCACAGTAAGTGGCAAAATTAGATTCATTACTCAAATGAACTGCTTTGAAATTCTATGTCTTTGACTGAAAATCAGTAGCGAGTCGGAACTGACATCGGATACCACATCAAAAACGACATATTAACATCATTTCAAATCCAATTAAGCCATATAGTTCAACCTCCATACATAGCTCTATTAATACGCTAGACGATTACCTACAACTGAGACTCAGACAATGCGAACGGGACTAATTGCCAAGTGTACAGAATGACCGAACGACCTAGTAAAAAAACATCAAATGTTATCATTCACGTTCTTTTCGTGGTTCTCTTGGTGTACTCTATACTTCCTATCGCCTTTTTTGGAACAACTGCCAGTGAGGGTTTCGAATTTGCTACTACAAACTCGATCAACTCGCATAATGCTTCCACGGTATTCGATAAAAACGGATATAATTACGAGACTAGGCCAGGAGAATTTATACTATACAGAGCAACAAAGAATATCTTAAATATCGATGCTCTTCGTATAGGATCATTATATTCATTGTTATTTTATCTAATATCAATTTCTTCAGCAATGATTATATCTCATAATATGAGAATATGTCATCCTATTTTTTCGGGGATATCTTTTCTACTTCTATTTGACTACACTGCAAGTTCAGCTCAAGTTTCATCAAGCAATATATCAACCAGCGTGCTCATCTTAGGAGTTTGCCTCATATCCTTATTTTTTCGAAAGGGAGGTGCGATTCTTCTCATAGCTGGCGTGTTTATTTCTTCCCTTGCCACGCTCTTTCGAATTGATTTCGTTTTCATTCTCCCAGTTATTGGATTAGTACCGCTCTGTTTCAATGGAATCACCATTCGGTCGACGTGGATGGGTATCTTTATAGTTTCCACAAGTTATGTTCTTTCTTTTTCACTTTATAGTTTCATTGGTATTAATATCCTAGAAGTACTAATAAGTAATGGTGGGAAAATCGCCTTATTTCAGGATTGGGCAGTCGATCAGATTATTTCTACTTTATTCCCATTCTTATTGCCGATGGCAATGATAGGCACAATATTGGATGCATATAGTTCTGGACGGGAACATTGGAAACGCTCAATCGCGCGAGCTGCGTTTTTCATCGGTCCATCCATACTGTTGGCATTTATCTATAGTGGCCGAATGGATACTCCACGATTCCTAGTCCCAGCGATGCCATTCTTGGCCCTCGCAGGAGGAATTAGCGCTTCAGCATTCTCGGCAGCGCTTGCAAGAACATGGCTAACTGCCGCGGTAATGCTCTGTATGCTCGCAGCAACGATCACCATCACATGGATAGCTCGAACTCCAAACTACGTCTGGGATGGATATCGGTTTAAGTATGCAACGTACGCTACCCCCATCAAGACCTTTTTAATGAAACGACAACTCAATGATGCCGACAAACAACTAAACAATTTTGTACGAGAGTTTCGCGATCAAGACTCACTCTTCGTCGCCGCCAGCTGGCGTCTTTACAATGCTCAACAGCGATTTCTAATACTGAACAATTGGGCTGAACAAGGGTCGAGACAATTAGTTAACCTCCCGATTTCCTCCCCAAACATTGGGTGCCTCTTGTATGTAAAGGAGAGCCAAAAATTGGAGCTTTGCCTCGCCGAACTGGGAAGAGAGTACAAGAGTTATCAACAAGCTGAAGAGGTATTACTTCAGCTCTCTGAAATGTATTCGAATATCTATCTGCTTACCGACCCTGCGATTATTAGGAATAATCCCGCCCTGCAATCTCGAACGAATACCATCTTGGAATCTATCAACTCAGACTGGGATCACTACACAATGTTATTGTTACGTTTGGATTAGACTAGTAGCCGCGATGTTACTCACCTGGCAATCGCCCGGTCATCAATAGGGTTTGGAAGTAGAGTTTCTTCGGCATTATGATTGAGGAAGTCGTTGTTGAAGATAAGCAGATTCAGCATTTTGTGTGGATAATGGACCTGGTTATGTAAGTGATAAGCTCATGAAATGGGCCTAAAGACAGCGAGTGATAGAAGTGGTTCGGGAAATCTGCACAGCTAGGATAAGTGGAATTTCTGCCTGACATCGGCTTAGATGCCGGGAACAGGAGAAATCATGACAAGACGACCACGCCGGAACCATAGCCCGGCTTTCAAGGCAAAGGTGACGCTCGCTGCCATCCGAGGTGAACAAACGCTGTTGGAATTGTCCCAGCAGTTTGATGTGCACGCCAACCAAATCAAGCAATGGAAAGACCAACTCCTTGAGGTAGCGACAGTCGTTTTCGGCGATGAAGCGAAGACGGAACCGACGGGTCCAACCGTCGATGTGAAAACGCTGCACGCCAAGATCGGCGAACTGACGCTGGAGAATGATTTTTTAGCCGGAGCGCTCGGCAAGGCGGGATTGCTGAGCGGAAAGAAATGATCGACCGCACGCCCAAGCTGTCGCTCGCAAGGCAGGCGAAGCTCCTCGGCTTCAGCCGTAGCAGTGTCTACTATTCACCGCGCCCGGTATCGGATGGCGATCTGGCACTGATGCGCCGGATCGATGAATTGCATCTGGAATACCCATTCGCGGGAAGTCGGATGTTGCAGGGGCTTTTGAAGGGAGAAGGGCTTGAGGTTGGGCGGCTGCATGTCGCCACGCTGATGAAGAAGATGGGCATCGAGGCGATCTATCGTCGCCCAAACACCTCGAAGCCAGCGCCAGGGCATAAAATCTATCCCTATCTCCTGCGCAAGCTAGCGGTCACCAGACCCAATCAGGTGTGGGCAATGGACATAACGTATATTCCGATGGCACGTGGTTTTGTCTATCTGTGCGCTGTCGTCGACTGGTTCAGCCGCCGGGTTCTGTCATGGCGACTGTCGATCACGATGGAGGCGGACTTCTGCATTGAAGCGCTTGATGAAGCTCGGGTCCGCTATGGAAAGCCTGAAATATTCAACACGGATCAAGGATCACAGTTCACGTCCATCGACTTCACTAACGTGCTGAAAAAGGCAGAAATTGCCATCTCGATGGATGGAAAGGGCGCTTGGCGCGACAATGTTTTCGTTGAGCGGCTATGGCGATCGATTAAATATGAGGAGGTCTATATCCACGCTTACAAAACCGTATCTGAAGCGCGAGCTGGCATCGGCCGATATCTGACCTTTTACAATAGCCGACGCCCACATTCATCGCTTGACCGGCAAACACCGGATCAGGTCTACTTCAACGCGCTGACACCAATGATGGTGGCGGCATAATCGCGGCGGAAATCCACTTAACGAAACGCCCGAAACTGTTCAGACAAACCGAGCCACCTCTGATCATCAGTCGCATCCAACTCGAAAAGCCGCAGCAAAACGCAGATGTCGAATGCAATAACCGAACTGTTCGGCACGAAAGACTTAAGCGGTAAGCTCATGGCGTTAGACTTGAAGTAGCAAGGCATAAGGTTTTCGATTTCGGTTACAGGCCAGCCTTAGCGATGCAACTCAGTGTTTGTGATAGCCAGTCGAGCGGATCGACGCTATTCATTTTGCATGTCTGGAGAAGCGTCGCCAGTGTGACCCGGGTCTGTCTTGCGGCACTTCACCGACGTGGAGTTGCTACAAGCAGGCGTCGATTGCTCGGGCATTTACCTGTGGCTAGGTCATGAAGCAATGGAAATGACGCCGACCAATCTTGCTGCGCATCTCGAACTGAAGGAATCCGCACTAGCAAATCCGCGTCGACTACCTGCGCCAATGGAACTTTAATTCCTCAACCTATATCACAGGTGCTGCGCAGCGAACGCGTGTGGTGCATCAGAGTGAAGTTGCGAATATATTGTAGTACTCACTTGAAAATCTCATGCACCCATGAACAGCTTAACAAAATATAAACAAGAAGCAAAAGTACTTTTTGACGGATAGTACCTCCGATCTTCAATTACGAATCAGTACTTGCATTACACAAATCTAGTGCGCCTCAGCTTGATTTGCCAAGAAAATTTCACGGGCGTCCATAGGAGACTTCGAGTGCGAAAACTTATATTAGAAGCCGATATTACACGAATCGGACAGGACACAAAAATCGTTATTCGTCTGATGGGCGACGGACTGTCACGGGAAGTCCAGAGCGGAGATATTTATATTATTCTTCGTGGATACAATAAATTCAAAGAGAGGTCGCTTTTTGATGGCCTTATGTTCATGTTTATTTTCGTCGCAATGAGAAACTATGATATTTTTGAGATCCGCGGAGCCATAAGTCGGAAAGCTATCAGAAATGTGCGCCTTTTTCAAGAAGCTTGGACCTGCATGGTGCCGCATCTTTATAGTATCTGTGAGGTCAGACCATCTAAAATTGCCGCACCTTCTCTATTAACTGGTTTGAAGCGTGACAGCGCAATATCAGCATTTTCTGGCGGGTTAGATGCGACATTTTCAGCAGTAAGACACACCAAGAAAGATGACTGGAGTTATCCTTTAAAGTCGTGCGTTATGGTACATGGCTTCGATGTCTCGTTCGAAGATGATGAAACCTATGAAAGATTGTCACATCGTGTATTGCCGCTGTTGCAGTCAACTGACCTTAAATGCCATCATGTGAAAACAAATATTCGAAGTTTTGAACTTCAAAACTGGGAACACAGCTTCGCATCTCAATTGGCGGGTGTTCTTCATTTGTTTTACCAGTCCCACACATCGGCGATAATCGGAAGTTCAGAGCCTTACAATAACCTCGTAATACCATGGGGCTCCACACCAGCAACCGACTACCTTCTCTCAGGAGACGGCCTAGAGATCATCCACGATGGCGCCGGTTACTCTCGAACCGAAAAAGCTGAACTTGTAGCTTTGCACACCGTGGCGCTAAGCACGTTAAAAGTTTGTTGGCAAGGCCCCGATCAGGCCTCGAATTGCGGCTTCTGTGAGAAATGTGTACGAACCCGCCTTAACTTTAAAGCCGTTGGATTGGATAATTTGCCTTGCTTCGATACGCAATTTGAAGATTCCATGATCGATAAAATCGAGGTTGGCAATATCGCCCAGCTGACAGAACTAATTACGATCTCGGAGTTTTGCCATCGAAGAGGTGTTCGCGAGTCTTGGGTGGGGAGGCTGGATAGAAAAATTGAGCAAGTCCGTAGAAACTCTTGACGTACTCGGCTCAAATTAGTCCATGCAGAATTGGGTTCTACTCATGTCCATTGTCCGAAAGAAGCCGATTTTGACCAGATGTGATGGACGGTCTCCGCTCCCGGCATCTCCATGGGCCAAGTTGTAGGGTCTCGAACTCATTTGAGATGCATCCATGCCGGACGTGATGACAGCTTGTCTGTTCCGGGGCATGTGGTCGGAATATTCACAGTCGGGGATCTGTTCCATAAACGCCCCGGCGGCCAACTCGCAATGGCGCTCGAGCCTGAGCCAACCCTGTCTTTCCCGAGAGCAGGACGATTTCGGTCGGCTCGTGAAGGTCACTTGATAGCATTCTGGAATGTGAACAACCCTACGTCTTGTCCTCGCCACTACGAGCCATTTTGCCTGAGCCGCAGCAGAAGGCAACACGTCGAGGCTCCATCATCGCATCGGCTATTCGTATGCGACGTCTGCGTTCCCTTGATCAAAGGGTTGCACTCGAACGTATTTTAGGCGTGGTAATTTTAGGAGCTCATTACGCTGTGCAGATGCCCATGGTATCAGTGCATCGATGTCCCTGACCAGATGGCAGTTGGTGAGGCTGATGAAGAGATCTCGTAGATAGGAGTAGGGCTCGACGCCATTTATCCGGCATGTCCGATAAGAATGGCGAAGCGCGCCCAACTGCAATCACCTTCGTCATGACCAGCAAAAAGTGCATTTAGACGGTTCATGGCTTGGCGATGTTCAAGTTACATACAACGGATAGCACTCTCGATCTTGTAAAGAGTTGCGATGCGCACCAAGGCCTCGTCCACTATGGGCGAACGCTTCATCGACTTTGCCGCGATGAGCTTCCTCCGCCCGTGTGACCGACAATATGCGCCAGTCGTAACGGATCGTCACCCGTACGTTTCGGTGTACTGAGGTCGTAATAGCCGCCATAGGCGTGAACCTGGATCATGCCGTTGAAGCCATTGAGGATTTCAGCGGTATATGTTCGGAATGCTTAGATATGGCGATTTGCGCCAATAACGCCTCAGTGGGCCAGCTACCGTCCAAAAGATGCGCCGGCGTTTGGCCTGCAGGACCCCTGTCCGTCCCTTCGGGCAGGCGTATTTCGGGCGGATCGTGACGATCACCTGATAGCTGGCCGGAATGCAATCGAGACGTTCCGTCTTGTTTGTGCCGATGCGAACCATGTCACCGCAGCCGCAGGGCACGCAATGGTCAAAGGCTCCATTACACGCTCGACACGCAGAAGGCTCGCCGGCAGTGCACAGGAACCATCGTTCGGAACTCCTAGACGTATCAGTAAATTGAAGCAGGCTCATTAAATTTGCGAGGATAGAAGCGCTTATAACTAAGACAAAAAAGGCAAATCCTGCACAATCAAAATGAAGTCACTCCAAAGCGACAGTCTCCCAACGCTTAGATTGTCGTATGCGTAAATAAAGCAAACACATCTTAATAGTAAGTGGCTGGGGCGCCTGGATTCGAACCAGGGAATGCCGGTACCAAAAACCGGTGCCTTACCGCTTGGCTACGCCCCATCAAATCGGATCAAAGTGATCGATTGCGCGGGCTTATAGCCGCTCCTCGCGCCCAGTGCAATCGCCTATTGATAAATTTGCTCAAGCTTCGCAAGCTCTGGGGATAACCGCCAAGCGAACAGCGCGTTTCATCTTAGCGCAGGATTTGCGCTAAGCCTGAAAGCTGGTATTCCAATTGAGGAATTTCACGCTGATTGGTCGCCGTCATGATCCTGCTGCTCGTCTCCTTCATCGCAAGCGCCATTCTTTGTGGCGCCGGCCTTTACATTCTGTCAAAAATCCTGCCTTCGAGTTTTCTCGCCGCCGGATTCAATGCACGTTCAAACCATAGTATAGCCGCACGTCAGATTGGCGGCCTCGCTCTTATACCCGCCATCCTGATCTCACTCTTGATATTTGCAACCGACCTCGGACTGACCATCGATCTCGTCCTATGTGTCTGTGGCGCGTGCTTATTGCTTTGGATCATTGGTGGGCTGGACGACCGTTTCGATCTTTCTGTTGCAACGCGGTTTGGGTTGCAATTCGTTGCAGCTTGCCTGGTTGCATATGGTTTGGGGCCAGACTTCCGGTTGCTTCCTGATTTGTTACCGCATTGGTTGGAAATTACGTTGATCGTCATGTCGCTGATCGCCGCCATCAATGTTACCAACTTCATGGATGGTTTGGACTGGATGACCGTCGCTGGCCTCGGCGTGCCTCTTACGGGTATTGCGCTCCTTACAGCGTTTCACCTGTCAGGCATTGAAAGCGGTACAATCGCTGCTGTTGCAGCAGGCGGGCTTTTTGGGTTCGCGTTTTTTAATCGTCCTCCGGCAAGTATTTTTCTCGGCGATTCCGGTAGCTTTCCACTCGGCCTGATCGCTGGCACGGTTCTGTTGTTATTGGCACGCGAAACACATCTCGTTGTGGCACTTATTCCGCCACTCTATTATGTGTTGGATGCTGGCACGACGATCATTCTAAGAGCGCTCGCGGGCGAAAATGTTCTCAAAGCACATTCAAAACATGCCTATCAAGTTGCAAAGCGTTCTGGTCGAAGCGTGCTAAACGTTGTCGGCCACGTCGCGCTCCTCAACGTCGTCCTGATTGCTTGTGCTGCCGCAATTCTGGTTTTCGACCACCTGCTTTCGCAGATTATATTTCTGCTTGTCGCGGTGATAGCCGTTCTGTTGCTGCTGCTTGATTTCCGCGGCCGATTTACAAAGTTATGACGTCGAACAGCACT
>Ga0256408_1001905_pt1 | contig 10936 bp, 9 predicted proteins | sample PhyAR1_FD_185998 | JGI IMG/M metagenome (GOLD analysis project Ga0256408, IMG submission 185998) | Leaf surface microbial communities from alfalfa plants in UC Gill Tract Community Farm, Albany, California, United States - DLSL A.R1 | ecosystem: Host-associated > Plants > Phyllosphere >...
AGTCACGCCATGCAGCGCATTGGGATACTGAGCATGGAACACCGAGCCGGGAAACGGACCAAAGCCGATTTTGTAGGGCGCGACTTTACCGGTCAGCGCCATCGTCATATAGGTACGGCCATGAAAACCGCCGCCAAAGGTGATGAGGCCGGGTCTGCGGGTATAAGCGCGGGCGATTTTAACGGCGTTTTCTACCGCTTCGGCGCCGGTCGAGAAGAAGGCCGTTTTGGCAGGCCCGGCGACCGGCACGCGTGCGTTGATCTTTTCCGCCAGCGCCACATAACTTTCATACGGCACGATCTGGTAGGCGGTATGGGTAAAGGCATGCAGCTGTTTTTCCACGGCGGCCATCACTTTGGGATGGCGATGCCCGGTATTCAGCACGGCGATCCCGGCAGCAAAGTCGATGACTTCGTTGCCTTCCACGTCCCACAGCGTGGCGTTTTCCGCTTTATCCGCATAGAAATTACACATCACGCCGATGCCGCGCGGTGTAGCCTGTAAGCGTCTTTCATTGAGTTCGTTATTTTTCACCCTGTCCCCCTGAGATGCCATTGTTTACATAATGCGCATCTGTAAGTGTTTGCCACAGGATAAGAAATCGCCAGAGCAGGCGTAAAAAAACAAAACCCCCGGATTTTCATCCAGGGGTCTTTGGCGTGACACCGCAGAAAACGGTGCAGCGAAGATTATGCTTCGATGGCGATACGCAGTTTTTTCATGGCGTTCTTTTCCAGCTGGCGCACACGCTCAGCGGAAACACCATAGCGGTCAGCCAGCTCCTGCAGGGTGGACTTGTTATCTTCGTCCAGCCAGCGGGCGCGAATGATTGCCTGGCTACGTTCGTCCAGACCCTGCATCGCATCGGTCAGTTTGTTGGCAGCCTGTTCTTCCCAGTTATCATCTTCAATGCCATCGGCAAAGTTAGAGGTTTTATCCTGGAGATACAATACCGGCGCCATCGGATGGCTGTCGGACTCATCGTCCGGCGACAGGTCAAACGTCATGTCCTGTGCAGCCATACGCGATTCCATCTCACGCACGTCTTTGCTGGAAACGCCCAGCTCACGAGCCACCATTTCCACTTCGTCCTGGTTAAACCAGCCCAGACGCTGCTTGGTTTTACGCAGGTTAAAGAACAGCTTACGCTGTGCTTTGGTGGTAGCGACTTTCACAATACGCCAGTTACGCAGCACGTATTCGTGAATTTCGGCTTTGATCCAGTGCACGGCGAAAGAGACCAGACGCACACCCACTTCCGGATTGAAGCGGCGCACGGCTTTCATCAGGCCAATGTTACCTTCCTGAATCAGGTCAGCCTGCGGAAGGCCATAGCCCGAGTAGTTACGAGCAATATGAACAACAAAGCGCAGGTGTGACAGGATCAGCGTTTTAGCTGCTTCCAGTGAACCCTGGTAATGCAGCTTTTCAGCAAGCTCCCGCTCTTCATCAGCCGTCAACATCGGCCATGCGTTCGCAGCCCGGATATAAGACTCCAGGTTACCAACAGGGGCTAAAGCTAAAGTTTGCATTTCTTTGGTCATTCAAATCCTCTCAATGTACTTCTTACTGGCGGCGGATTGTCCCATTCAGGCAACAAACATGCCAGCGTTTGTGAGCAACGAGAATATCATCCACACTTTTATCAGACAGTGATTTTATCCACAAGTTCCCTGCAACGCTGTGAATAAATTACGCACAAATTGTGACATAACGATGATAAAGCGTACGCAGGGAAAAAGAGAAATCAGGGACGCTTTCCCTGCCAGCAGACATCCGATGCAGCAGGGAAAGAGTATATCAGAGAATTTTTAGTCGGGGGTAAAGTGACGTAAATGTTGCACGGTTGCCAGCCACGCGGCCAGCCAGCCAATCATCGAACACACCAGCAGCAGCAACAAACACTCGTCAAAGGACAGGCCGCTTAACTCAAACTGGGTGCCGAAAATCTTCGCCACATCTGTCACCGCCGATGACAGACGCATCACCAGAATTTCAGACAGGATCAGCGACAGGAATGCGCCGCTAAAACCGAGCAGTGCACCGCCGTAGAGGAACGGACGCAGGATAAAGCCATCCGTTGCGCCAATCAGTTTCTGAACGTTAATGCTGTCGCGACGGGAGAAAATGCTCAGGCGTACACTGTTACCAATGACGAGGAACACCGCTGCCACCATCAGAATGCCGATCATTACCGACACGCGCCCCACCAGCCCGGTCAACGCCGCCAGACGCGCAAACCAGCTGTCGTCCATCCGTACTTCATCAATGCCGTTAAGGCGGGTGATACGGTCGCGCAGGGTGTTGAGCGATTCGGTATTCTGGAAGTCGATCTTCGGCACTACCACCGCCACGGCGGGCAGCGGATTCTCTTCCAGCATATCGAGCGCCCCGCCAAAGCCTGACCAGTTACGGAATTCGCCCAGCGCATCTTCACGGGAGAGGTAGTTCACCTTCTCGACACCCTGTTCCGCCTGCAACTGCCCGACCACCTGCTGCGCGGCACCGTCATCGAGCGCTTTATCAAAGTAGACGGTAATTTGCGGCGACGGATAATACTGTGAAGACGCCTGGTGGACGTTTTTGTACACCATGTAGCAGACGCTCGGCAGCGTCAGGGAGATGGCGATCACCATCACCGTCAGCAGGGTCGCCAGCGGTTTGCTTTTCAGATCCTGTACCGCGCCCTGCCAGGCGTAGCGCATCTGTTCGTTAAAGACGTTCGTTTTACGCGAGCCAGGTTTTGGCGGCGTTTTGCTGCGGCCGGATGCGCCACGGTTGCCACCGCTACCCTGCCCAGGCTTACGGAAACGGTCCAGTTTATTGCCGAACTGGCGGATTTGGTTTACTGCGTCGCGTTTATTCACCCGTCAGGCCTCCGTGCAAATGACCGTCGCTCAGACTCAGCATGCGGTACGAGCGCCGCGCAATCAGACTCATGTCGTGCGTGGCCATCAGTACCGTTACCCCGACGCGGTTAAACTCTTCAAACAGACGCAAAATCCCTTCGGACAGCGCGTCGTCCAGGTTACCGGTCGGTTCATCCGCCAGCAGAACCGCGGGTTTGTTCACCACCGCACGGGCTATGCCCACACGCTGCTGTTCACCGCCGGAAAGCTGAATGGGAAAGTTTTTCGCTTTGTCGAGCAGCCCGACTTTATCCAGCGCCGCTGACACGCGACGACGAATGTCTTCACCGCTGGCCCCGGCGATAATCAGCGGGATCGCCACGTTGTCAAAGACCGTGCGGTCCATTAACAGATGGTGATCCTGAAAAATCATGCCGATCTGCCGACGCAGAAACGGCACTTCACGGTTTTTAAGGCGACTGATCTCGTGCCCGGCAAACCAGATCTTTCCGGCGCTTGGCCGCTCGATACCGCAGATAAGCTTTAACAGCGTACTTTTACCCGCGCCGGAGTGGCCGGTCAGAAACGCCATCTCGCCCGGTTGCAGGTGGAATGTCACCCCCTGCAACGCTTGTCTCCCACCGAGATAAGCCTTGCTGACATGTTCAAAGCGAATCATTGTTAATCCTCTCGGGCAAAAAGTGCCTCTATAAAATCGCCCGCATTAAACGGACGTAAGTCTTCAATACGTTCGCCGGTCCCGATATAGCGGATCGGAATACCGAACTGGTCAGCTACCGAGAAAATCACGCCACCTTTAGCGGTACCATCAAGTTTGGTCAGGGTGATCCCGGTCAGCCCGACGGCTTCATGGAACAGTCTGGCCTGGCTTACCGCATTTTGTCCGGTGCTGGCATCGATGGTCAGCATCACTTCATGCGGCGCGTCGACATCCAGTTTTTTCATCACGCGGACGATCTTCTTCAGCTCTTCCATCAGATGCGCTTTATTCTGCAAACGCCCTGCGGTATCGGCGATCAGCACGTCCACTTTGCGGGATTTTGCCGCCTGGATGGCGTCGAAAATCACCGAAGCGGAATCCGCACCGGTGTGCTGCGCAATCACCGGAATGTTGTTGCGCTGGCCCCAGACCTGCAACTGCTCCACCGCCGCCGCACGGAAGGTATCCCCCGCCGCCAGCATCACCGATTTACCCTGCTGCTCAAACTGACGCGCCAGCTTGCCGATGGTGGTGGTTTTACCCACGCCGTTCACGCCAACCATCAGGATCACGAAAGGCGTTTTGCCTTCAATATTAAGCGGTTCGTCGACTTTTGCGAGGATATCGCCCATTTCATCTTTCAGCAGGCCGTACAATGCTTCCGCATCCCGCAACTGTTTGCGGCTGGCCCCTTCCGTCAGATTGGTGATGATTTTACGGGTGGTTTCCACACCGACATCGGCAATCAGCAACTGCTCTTCCAGTTCTTCAAATAGATCATCATCGATTTTTTTGCCGCGGAACAGACTGATAAATCCGGAACCGAGGTTTTCTTTTGTTTTCAGCAGACTGCGTTTTAAACGCGCAAAGAAACCTTCTTTGGTCGGTTTTTCCTGCTCAACGATCGCGTCAGGCTGAGGCTGTTGCTCAGGCTCGTCGTCGGCCACGACAGTATCTTCTTCGGGCAACCACGCTTCCGGCTCCGGTTCGACGGCTTCAATTTCTTCCGGCACCAGCAGCTCTTCGTGTTCAACGACCACTTCAGGCTCAGTGATCACGTCCGGTTCGGCAACCGCTTCCGGCTCGGTGACCGTTTCCGGTTCAACAACCACGGCCTCTTCGGCGATGATGTCTGCCTGCTGCTCCTCGCGCTCAATCACTTTTTCCGTGACGTCCACGACGTCTGCGGCAAAGGCCTCGGATTCGATCAGTGAATGCGGCTCAGCCTCGACGGGCGTATGTTCCTCAACAGCGATGTGTTCTTCTACAGGCGCCTGCTCTTCAACAACCGCCTGGGATTCCATTTTCTGTTCTGGTGCGGCTTCCTGCGGCTCCTCTTTCTGACCAAAGCCTAACCAGGAGAACAGACCACGTTTTTTCTCTCTTGCCATTTGCGACTACACTCCTCGCGGTTTATTCATGGCGCAGCCCGCATTGTCGCAAACAGGGGGCTGAAAAATGAGTAAGATGTAATGATAAGTCTTTCGTTAGTCTACCACTTTCCTTGCAACACAGCACCGCCTGAGGATTAAGGTTCCACCCCACGCCTCCCGCCGTTAAAATAGCGGGATAAATTTGTGACCAGAGCTTTCACTATGAAAAAACCCAACCGTGCCGCCAGCGGCCAGATTCGTATTATTGGCGGACAGTGGCGTGGCCGTAAACTGCCGGTGCCCGACAGCCCTGGTCTGCGCCCGACGACCGACCGCGTGCGCGAAACCCTGTTCAACTGGCTCGCGCCAGCTATGGTTAATGCCCGTTGCCTCGACTGCTTTGCCGGTAGCGGCGCGCTGGGTCTGGAAGCACTGTCACGTTATGCGGGCGCGTCCACCCTCATTGAGATGGAGCGCGGCGTAGCGCAGCAGTTGCAGCAGAATCTGGCGACGCTGAAAGCCGCTAACGCCAAAGTCGTCAATACCAATACCCTGACCTTTCTCAACCAGACCGGCACGCCCCATGATATTGTTTTTGTCGATCCGCCGTTTCGCAAAGGGCTGCTCGACGATACCTTACGCCTGCTGGAAGTGAACGGCTGGCTGGCAGACGATGCGCTAATCTATGTTGAAAGCGAAGTCGAAAACGGGCTGCCGCAGGTACCGGTTCACTGGGATCTGCATCGTGAAAAGGTGGCCGGCCAGGTCGCCTATCGTCTGTATCACCGCACTGCTCAAGGAGAGCAACATGTTGATTAATCTGGGACGTTTGCTGATGGTGGGCGTATGGGCGTTTCTCATCCTCAATTTGATCCACCCCTTCCCGCGCCCGCTGAATATCTTCGTTAACGTCGCGCTGATTTTTACCGCCTTTATGCACGCCTTACAGATGGTGATGCTGAAAACGGCGCTGCCGAAAGACGGCCCGCAGATGACGACCCTGGAGCAGTGGCGGGTTTTCCTGTTCGGCGTCTTCGAACTGCTGGTCTGGCAAAAGCGCCTGAAAGCGATGCAAAACAAAAAATAATCCTCACCGGATGCCTCAGAAAATGCGGAAAGTCCCTCCGCAGGCCGATGGGGCGTTGCCATCCGCGTTGCGCGACCACTACACTGAAGACAGGGCTGTGGGCGCAACGCCCACGCGACAATAACGAATTCAAGGAATTAAGATGCTTTGGTCGTTTATCGCTGTATGTTTTTCTGCATGGTTGTATGTCGACGCGTCGTATCGTGGTCCGGCATGGCAACGTTGGGTATTTAAACCCGTCACCTTACTGCTGCTGTTGCTGCTTGCCTGGCAGGCACCGATGTTTGATGCCATCAGTTATCTGGTGCTGGCAGGCCTGTGCGCCTCGTTGATCGGTGATGCACTGACACTGCTCCCGCGCCAGCGTCTGCTGTACGCCATCGGGGCGTATTTCCTCGCACACCTGCTTTACACCATCTACTTTGCCGGTCAGATGACGCTGTCCTTTTTCTGGCCGCTGCCGCTGGCGCTGCTGGTCATTGGCGCGCTGCTGATAGCGGTGATCTGGACACGGCTTGAAGATCTGCGCTGGCCGATCTGTACGTTCATCGCCATGACGCTGGTGATGGTGTGGCTGGCGGGCGAGCTGTGGTTCTTCCGTCCGACGGCTCCGGCACTGTCTGCCTTTGTGGGTGCCGCGCTGTTGCTGCTGGGAAATATTGTCTGGCTGGGCAGCCATTACCGCCGCCGCTTCCACGCCGACAATGCTATTTCTGCCGCCTGCTACTTTGCCGGCCATTTCCTCATCGTACGGTCGCTCTACTTATAACGCTTGACTCTGGAGTCGACTCCAGAGTGTATCCTCCGGGTAATGAGAAAATTATCGTTCCCGGAGGATGCTATGATCACGCCCCCGCCCGTCAAAAAAACGCCGCAGTTTGCCCGCACCACGCTGCGCCCGTTAACCCCTGCGCCTGAAACCTCCTGCTGCGCTGACCACGCCGAACCGGCATTTGCACCGCTGTCCGGCGATCCGCAGGGCAACCGTTTTTGCTGGCAGGTTGCCGGGATGGACTGCGCCGCCTGCGCCCGTAAGGTCGAAACCGCTGTGCGCCAGGTTGCAGGCGTGAATCAGGTGCAGGTCACCTTCGCGACCGAAAAACTGATTGTCGATGCCGGGCACGATGTGCGTGCGCAGATTGAAGCCGCTGTACAGCGCGCCGGTTATACGCTGCGTGATGCCGAGACCCCAGCGGCGCAACCCTCTGTCCTGCGGGAAAATCTGCCGCTGCTGACGCTGGTGATCATGATGGCCATCAGTTGGGGGCTGGAACAGGTTAATCATCCCCTCGGCCAGTTGGCGTTTATCGCCACCACGCTGGTCGGCCTGTATCCCATTGCCCGACAGGCGCTACGGCTGATCACAAGCGGCAGCTGGTTTGCCATTGAAACGCTGATGAGCGTAGCGGCCATCGGCGCGCTGTTTATCGGTGCCACCGCCGAAGCGGCAATGGTTTTACTGCTGTTTTTGGTCGGCGAGCGGCTGGAAGGCTGGGCTGCCAGCCGCGCTCGCCAGGGCGTGACGGCGCTGATGGCCCTGAAGCCGGAAAGCGCCATACGGCTCAGGGGAACAGGGCGTGAATCTGTGGCTCCCGAGAGTCTGCGCCCCGGCGACGTGATTGAAGTGGCGGCGGGCGGGCGCTTACCGGCGGATGCCCGACTGCTCGCCGCCTTCGCCAGCTTTGATGAAAGCGCGTTAACCGGTGAGTCGGTGCCCGTCGAGCGCCGCGCCGGGGAAAAAGTCCCCGCCGGGGCGACCAGCGTCGACCGGCTGGTCACGCTGGAAGTTATCTCCAGGCCCGGGGAAAGCGCCATCGATCGCATTCTGCAACTGATAGAAGAAGCCGAAGAGCGTCGTGCGCCCATCGAACGCTTTATCGATCGCTTCAGCCGCGTCTATACGCCAGTCATCATGGCCGCGGCGCTGCTGGTCGCCGTGCTGCCGCCGTTGCTGACGGGCGCTGAATGGTATGAATGGATTTACAAGGGCCTGACGCTGCTGCTGATTGGCTGTCCGTGTGCGCTGGTGATCTCCACCCCTGCCGCCATCACCTCAGGGCTGGCGGCGGCGGCGCGTCGCGGGGCGTTAATCAAAGGCGGCGCGGCGCTGGAACAGCTGGGCCGTATTCGTCAGGTGGCTTTCGATAAAACCGGCACTCTGACGGTCGGTAAACCGCAGGTGGTGAGCGTGTCGCCACAGGGGATCAGTGAAGATGAACTGCTGGCCTGTGCCGCTGCTGTGGAGCAAGGCTCTACCCATCCACTGGCGCTGGCCATCGTGGGGGAAGCGCAGGCGCGTAACCTGCCGCTGATGCAGGCGGAAAGCCAGCGCACCCTGCCCGGCAAGGGCATTGAGGCGCAGGTTGACGGACAACTGATCTTCATCAGCGCGCCGGATAAACTGCCTGCCGGTGTGCTGAACGAAAACTGGCAAACGCAAATTCAGCAACAGGAAGCGCAGGGCCAGACGGTGATCGCCGTGCTGCGCAATGGTGAATTGTGCGGCACCCTGGCGCTGCGCGATACGCTGCGGGAAGATGCGGCTGAAGCGGTCAATAGTCTGCGTCAGCTTGGGATCAGCGGCGTGATGCTCACCGGCGATAATTCCCGCGCGGCGGCAGCGATTGCCGGCACGCTGGGGCTGGAATTCCGTGCCGGGTTATTGCCCGCCGATAAGGTGACCGCCGTGACCGCGCTGGATCGCCAGTCGCCGCTGGCAATGGTGGGCGATGGCATTAATGACGCACCCGCCATGAAAGCCGCCACCATCGGCATCGCCATGGGCAGCGGCACCGACGTGGCGCTGGAAACCGCGGATGCGGCGCTGACCCACAACCGTCTGACCGGACTGGCGCAGATGATCCAGTTGGCCCGCGCTACCCATGCCAATATCCGGCAGAACATTGCCATCGCGCTGGGCCTGAAAGCCATTTTCCTCGTCACGACGCTGCTCGGCATCACCGGCCTGTGGCTGGCGGTGCTGGCAGATACGGGCGCTACCGTGCTGGTCACCGCGAATGCGCTGCGGTTGTTGAGTAAGGGACGCTGACAGCTGGCACGCGATCCGTTCCCTCTCCTTCCGGGAGAGGGTCAGGGTCAGGGATTACTGCATCCCCAGCAAATGCGGCAGCCACAGCGAGATCGCCGGGATGTAGGTCACCATTCCCAGCACCACCAGCAGCATGCCGTAGAACGGCAGCATCGCGCGCACGACGGACTCGATCTTCTGCTTACTTACGGCGCTGGCGACAAACAGCACCGATCCCACCGGCGGGGTGATCAGGCCGATCCCCAGATTGACCATCATGATCATGCCAAAGTGCACCGGATCGATCCCCAGCGCATTGGTGACCGGCAGCAGCACCGGCGTCAGGATGAGGATAATCGGTGCCATATCCATCAGCGTGCCGATCAGCAGCAGCATAACGTTGAGGTACATCAGGATGACGTACTTGTTATCCGACAGCGAGGTAAAGAAACCGGTAATACGTTCCGGCAGCTGCATGTAGGTCATCACCGCACCGAAGGCGGCGGCAAAACCTATCAGGATCATGACGATAGTGACGGTTTTCACCGTACGGCACATCAGCTTTGGCAGTTCGCTCCATTTATAGTCACGGTAGATAAACATGGTGACGAAAAATGCCCACAGGCAGGCCACGGCAGCGGATTCGGTGGCAGTAAAAATGCCCGACAAAATCCCGCCGAGGATGATCACGACGGTAAACAGCCCCCACAGCGCATCAAAGAAAATCTTCAGCGCCTGCTTAAACGGGATCCTGTCGCCTTTCGGGTAGCCGCGCTTATGGGCAAAGCCAAGGCACATGATCATCAGACAGACGCCCAGCAGCAGTCCCGGCAGCACACCGGCGATAAACAGCGTGGCGATGGACACCGTGCCGCCTGCCGCCAGAGAGTAAATCACCGAGTTGTGGCTGGGCGGGATAAGAATGGCCTGCACCGAACCGCTGGCGGTCACCGCCGCCGCATAATCACGCGGATAGCCCTTCTTTTCCATTTCCGGGATCATCACGCTGCCAATCGAGGCGGTATCCGCCACCGACGAGCCGGAAATCGCGCCGAAAAAGGTGGAGGCGACGATATTCACCAGCGACAGGCCGCCGCGAATAAATCCGACAAAGATATAGGCGAAATTCACCAGCCGTCGGGCAATCCCCCCTTCGGCCATGATCGCCCCGGCGAGAATAAAGAACGGGATCGCCAGCAGCGTAAATTTATTCACCCCGCTGGTGATCTGGATCATCAGCGCCTCAAGGGGTAAATCGATCCACAGCGCGCCCGCAACGGCGCTCAGGCCGACGGCAAAGGCCACCGGCATTCCCACCGCCAGCAGCACGGCGAGGGTGAACAACAACACAAATGCATCCATCTTTCACCCCTTAACTATGGTTACCAATCAGCACCACCGGGCGGTTCTCCTGGGAACCGAACAGCAGCCGCTCAAGCACAAACAGGATCAGGATCGCCGAACCGATGGGCAGCGGCAGATAGCTCTCCCCGGAGGTCAGCAACGGGAACTCCGCCACCGGCTGCTCCCACAGCTCCATGCACAATAAATAGCTGTACCAGAAGATCAGGCAGGAGATGAACAGCATCAACAGGTCCACCAGCCGTGCGCAGGCATTTTTCAGCGCCAGCGGCAGACGGTCGGTCAACATATTGACGGCGATGTGCGATCCGGCGCGATAGCCCACCGCTGCGCCGATAAAGGTAAAAGTCACCATACAGATAATGGCGACCGGCTCCGGCCAGGACTCGCCGCGGTTAAGCACGTAGCGCGAGAAAATCCCGATGGGGATGACAATGGTCATCACCAGCAGGGAAATCCCCGCCACAGTCATGGCGAGCAGGTACAGGCGATCCATCCACTTCAGGTAGATTTCGG
>Ga0256408_1001910_pt1 | contig 10906 bp, 5 predicted proteins | sample PhyAR1_FD_185998 | JGI IMG/M metagenome (GOLD analysis project Ga0256408, IMG submission 185998) | Leaf surface microbial communities from alfalfa plants in UC Gill Tract Community Farm, Albany, California, United States - DLSL A.R1 | ecosystem: Host-associated > Plants > Phyllosphere >...
GGTCGCCGTAGCCGCCGTGGCGCTCGTCGCGCACCAGCTGGCCGCCCTTGAGCTCGATCACGCGGCGCTGCATCTGGTCGACGAACGTCGCCTCGTGCGTCGCGCACAGGATCGTGGTGCCGGACGCGTTGATGCGGGCGAGCAGCATCATGATGTCGACGGAGGTCGCCGGGTCGAGGTTTCCGGTCGGCTCGTCGGCGAGCAGCACCTGCGGGCGGTTCACGATCGCGCGGGCGATCGCGACGCGCTGCTGCTCGCCGCCGGACAGCTCGTGCGGGAAGCGCTTGGCCTTGTCGGCGAGGCCCACCAGCTCGAGAGCCTCGGGCACGGCCTGCCGGATGAAGGCGCGCGAGGAGCCGATCACCTGCAGCGTGAAGGCCACGTTCTGGAACACGGTCTTCGACGGCAGCAGACGGAAGTCCTGGAAGACCGAGCCGATGTGCCGACGGAAGTAGGGCGTGCGTCGGTTCGACAGCGTCTTGGTGTCGCGGCCGAGCACAACGACGCGGCCGTCGCTGGGGGTGTCCTCGCGGAGGATGAGCCGCAGACACGAGGATTTGCCGGATCCCGAGGCGCCGACCAGGAAGACGAACTCCCCGCGCTGGACCTCGAAGTCGACATCGTCGAGGGCCGGCTTGGCGGTCCCCCGGTATCGCTTGCTGACGTGTTCGAACCGGATCATGGCGTACCGAGACTAAGCGCCGCTCCCCGCCAGACGGGGAGCGACACCCGCCCGCGCGTCAGCGCATGTCCTCGAGCTCCATGCCCTTCGTCTCGCGCACCTTCCACCAGACGAACACCAGCGATCCGGCCGCGCACACGGCGTACAGGCCGTAGGCGAACGACAGCCCGACGCCGCTGAGGACGGGGAACGTCGTCGAGACGATGAAGTTCGCGACCCACTGCGCGGCCGCCGCGACCGCCAGGGCGCTCGCGCGCACGCGGTTCGGGAACATCTCGCCGAGCAGCACCCAGACCACAGGGCCCCAGGTGGCGCCGAAGCCGACGACGAAGAGGTTGGCCGCGAGCAGCGCCACGATCGACCACGGGGCCTCGAGCTGGACGTCGGCGCCCGAGACGGTGGCGAACGAGAAGGCGACGGCCATGGAGGCGAGCGAGACCGTCATGATGACGGATCCGATCAGCAGCAGCGTGCGGCGGCCGACGCGGTCGATCAGGAGGATGGCGACGATCGTCGCGAGGATGTTGATCACCGACGTGATCACCGAGGTCGTCAGCGCACTGGACTCGTCGAAGCCCACCGAGCGCCACAGCGTCGTGGAGTAGTAGAAGATCACGTTGATGCCGACGAACTGCTGGAACACCGACAGCAGGATGCCGACCCAGACGATCGGGCGCAGGCCCAGTGCGCTGCCGCGCAGGTCGCGCAGCGACTCCTTCTCCTCCGACTCGAGCGAATCGCGGATCTGCTGGATCTTGAGGTTCACATCGGTCACGCCGCCGAGGTCGAGCAGCACCTGCGAGGCCTTGTCGACATCGCCGCGCAGCACGAGGTAGCGGGGCGACTCGGGCAGCCGGAAGGCCATCAGGCCGTAGATCAGGGCGGGCACCGCGGCCACGACGAACATCCACCGCCACGCAGGGACGCCGAACCACAGGGCCTCGGCCGCGCCGCCGGAGATGCCGGCCAGGAGGGCATTCGACAGCAGCGCGGCGAAGATGCCGGTCACGATGGCGAGCTGCTGCAGCGAGCCGAGGCGACCGCGGATCGCGGCGGGCGAGACCTCGGCGATGTAGGCGGGCACGATGACGGAGGCCGCACCGACGCCGAGGCCGCCGACGACGCGCCAGATGATCAGGTCGACGACGCCGAACGCGAAACCGGAGGCGATCGAGGACACGAGGAACAGCACGGCGGCGACCACCATGACGGGGATGCGGCCCCACCGGTTCGCGATCGCGCCGGCGAACCAGGCGCCGACCGCGCAGCCGAGCAGGGCGCTCGACACCGTGAAGCCCTCGAGCGCGCCCGAGATCTGGAAGTCGTCGGCGAGGGCGACGACGGCGCCGTTAATGACGGCGGTGTCGAAGCCGAAGAGGAAGCCACCCAGGGCGGCGGCGAGGGCGATCCCCGTGACGCGCGCGTTGATCCGTCGATATCCGGTTTCGGTCATAGATCGACCGTACGTTCCCGGTGACCGGGCCGGCGACATCTTGCGCGAGTGTCCCGTTGTGTGAGAGAAGCGGTCAGCCGCGCAGCGCGAGCACAAACGGCAGCACGCCGGTCGCGCCCGCCCGGCGCAGCTCGCGTGCCGCGAGCGTCAGCGTCCAGCGGCTGTCGGCGAGGTCGTCGACCAGCAGCACGGGCCCCGGCGGCACCGAGAGGGCCGACGCGTCGAACCTGCCGTGCAGGTCGGCGACGCGGAAGGCGCTGTTGCCGCCGGGCCGCCCGGCCGCGGCCGCGGGATCGGCGCCCAGCTCGCCGAGATACGGCAGCCGCCCGATCCGCCCGATGCCCTGGGCGAGCGAGGCCACGAGCTTCGGATGCGATCGCGAGGGGACGGCCACGACTGCGACGGGGCGCTCGGCCCAGCCCCAGTCGGCGAGCACGCGCACGCAGGCGTCGAGCAGCCGCGGCGGCACCTCCTGATCCGGGGCGCCCGCCGCGAACAGCTCGCGCAGCGCGCCGCCCCATCCGAGATCCGTGAGCCGCGCCAGGGCACGCCCCTCCTCGGCCTGCTCCCCCGGCGGGATGCGGCCGCTCAGCGAGACGCCGAGGGACGACAGACCCGATGGCCACTGCCGACGCGCCTCGATCGGGACGCCCACACGATCGAGGGCGGACGCCGCCTGGGCGGCGGACCCCTGACCGATCTCGGCGGTGAGCCAGGCGCCGGCGCAGTTGTCGCACCGCCCGCACGGCACCGCCGTGTCGTCGTCGAGGCGGCGCTGGAGGAACTCCATCCGGCACTCGGGCGTGGTCTCGTAGGCGAGCATGTCGTCCTGCTCGGCCCGGCGCGCAGCCGCGATCCGGGCGTAGCGCTCGGCGTCGTACGTCCACGGCTCGCCCGTGGCCACCCAGCCGCCCCGCTCGCGCCGGACGGCGCCGTCGACATCGAGCACCTTCAGCAGCAGCTCGAGCGGGGTGCGACGGATGTCGACGACCGCCTCGAGCGCGGGCGTGGACAGCGGCCCCGTCGAGGAGGTGAGGGCCGAGATCACGCGCTCGGCGCGATCCTGGTCGGGCATGGAGGCGGTGGCGAAGTAGTGCCAGATGTCCTTGTCCTCCGGGCCGGGCAGCAGCACGACGTCGGCAGAGTCGGTGGCGCGACCCGCGCGGCCGACCTGCTGGTAGTACGCGACCGGCGACGAGGGAGCGCCGAGGTGCAGCACGAACCCCAGGTCGGGCTTGTCGAAGCCCATGCCGAGGGCGCTGGTGGCCACAAGCGCCTTGACCTCGTTGCGCTTGAGCATCGCCTCGGACTCGGCGCGCTCGTCGGCGTCGCTCTGCCCCGTGTAGGCACGCACCGCATGGCCGTGCTGGCTCAGCAGGCGGGCGGTGTCGTTGGCAGCGGCGACCGTGAGCGTGTAGATGATGCCGGACCCGGGGAGCTCGCCCAGGTGGCTGAGAAGCCACGCCAGGCGCGCGGTCGCATCCGGCAGGCGCAGGACGCTGAGGCGCAGCGAGGCGCGCGCCAGCGGGCCCCGGATCGTGGTGACGTCGCGGGAGCCGAGCTGGTCGACGACGTCGGCGACCACCCGGCTGTTGGCGGTGGCCGTCGTCGCGAGCACGGGCACGGAGGGCGGCATCTGACCGATCAGGTCGCGCAGGCGCCGGTAGTCGGGCCGGAAGTCGTGGCCCCAGTCGCTGATGCAGTGCGCCTCGTCGACGACGAGCATGCCGATGCGGCGGACGAGCGCCGGCAGCTGCTCGTCGCGGAAGGACGGGTTGTTCAGGCGCTCGGGCGATACGAGGAGGACGTCGACCTCGTCGCGGTCGAGGCGGGCCAGCACCTCGGACCACTCGTGCGCGTTCGTGGAGTTGATCGCCACGGCCCGCACCCCGGCGCGCGCGGCGGCCTCGACCTGGTCGCGCATCAGCGCGATGAGCGGCGAGACCAGCACCGTCGGGCCCGCGCCGCGGTCGCGCAGCAGGCGGGTCGCGACGAAGTACACGGCCGACTTGCCCCACCCCGTCCGCTGCACAACGAGCGCGCGCCGCCGCTCGCCGACGAGCGCCTCGATGGCCTCGTACTGCCCCTCGTGGAACACCGCGTCGTCGCGCCCCACCAGTCGGCGAAGAGCGGCGAGGGCGTCGGTCTGCAGCGCGTCGGTCATGCCCCCAGCCTCGCAGGACCGTCGGACATCGGGTGCGCGGCGGCCCCGATGCCCGGGAGGGCGGCAGACTGGGGGCGATGTCCGACACGTCCGCGCCCGTTCGCTCCGTCTTCCCGGGACTCACCGCCGCGTCGTTCGACGCCGCGGCGAGCGCGGCGGGCTTCGCCCTCGACGCGGCGCAGCGCGACGCCGCGCGGCGCCTCGTCCGCCCGCAGCGGCGACACCTGTACGTGCACGGCCCGGCGGGGCGCGGCAAGACGTGGCTGATGGACGTCGCCTTCGCCGCGGCGGCCACCGAGCGCAAGCGCCGCGTGCACTTCCACGACTTCTTCCCCGCGCTGCACGCCGCGATCTTCCGGCACCACCACCGGCTCGACGCCGCCCTCGACGAGCTGCTGCGCGCGCCCGGAATCGACGAGCCGCTCGAGCTGCTGTGCTTCGACGAGTTCCACGTGCACGACGTGGCGGACGGCGTCCTGGTGCGCCGTCTGCTGGCGGCGCTCGCCGAGCGCGACGTGGCCACGGTCGTCACCTCGAACTACGCCCCCGAGCGGCTGCTGCCCAATCCGCTCTTCCACGGATCCTTCGTGCCGGCGATCGCCGAGATCCGCGAGCGGTTCGAGGTGGTGCACGTCGACGACGGCACCGACCACCGCGAGCGCGGCATCGCGCGCACGGGCTTCGCGGCGGGCGCGTGGGTCATCGAGGACGCGCCCGCGGCCGGGCACCCGACCCGCGCGATCCGGATGGGCGATCGCGAGATCGAGATCGGCGCCCTCGCCGCGGGTGAACTGCGCGCGACGTTCGATCAGCTGTGCGAGCGGCCGCTCGGCGCCGCGGACTACGCGCGCCTCGCCGACCTCGCGGCGTCATGGCACCTGACGGGCATCCCGCCGCTCGAGGGCCTCACGGCACCGGCGGCCCAGCGCCTCGCCCACCTCGTCGACGTCGCGGCCGACCGCGGCGTCGTCATCCGGTTCGGTGCGGCCGGCCCCTTCGAGGCGCTCGCCGACGCGCCGGTGCCCCCGCTCGACCTGCCCCGCACGCTCAGCCGCCTCCGCTCGCTGCGCGGCACCGGCATCGGCACCGGCACCGGCACCGGCACCGGCACCTGAGCGCGACGGCCCCGCCCCGCACGATCCGGCAGACTTGACGGATGACGCACCGGGCTGGACGGATCATCACGATCGAGTCGATCACGGAGCTGGAGCGAAGGCTGGCGCAGGGCGTGACACGCCTGCGGGGGTGGCGGATCGTCGGGCTCGACCTGCGGGAGCACTCGTCTCAGCTGGAGGCGCTCGACACCTCGCGCACCACCTTCGCGGGCTGCACCTTCGCACAGGGCGACGCCGACCTGCACGCCGCCCGCGGGGCGCTGGTGCTGCCGGACGTCGACGCGTCGCCGATCGATCCGCACCGCGACACGCTGTACACCGCCGACGAGCTGTACGACGAGCCCGACTACCGCCACGCGTTCGACGGCCGCACGTACGCCTGGTCGCAGAAGCCGGACCGCGACGGGATCCTGGCGCGCGCGCTGCACGACGACGGCATCGACCAGGCCCTCACCGACTGGACCTCCACACGCCGCCTCGTGGGGGTGATGGGCAGCCACGACATGCAGCGCGGCGACGCCGACTTCGCGGGAGCGGCGCACCTCGGACGCCGGCTCGGGGCGACGTTCACCGTGGCCACCGGCGGCGGCCCCGGGGCCATGGAGGCCGCGAACCTCGGCGCCCGCTTCGCGCACGCCGGCGAGGACGCACTCGAGCGCGCGCTGGCCACCCTCGCGGCCGCGCCCTCGTACCACCCGTCCATCGACGCCTGGATCGCGGCGGCGCGATCCGTGCTGGCCGAGCTGGAGCAGGATCCGCCCGTCGACACCCTGGGCGTGCCGACCTGGCACTACGGTCACGAGCCGCCCAACCTGTTCGCGACGGCCATCGCGAAGTACTTCCGCAATGCGCTGCGCGAGGCGATCCTGCTGCAGGTCTGCGGATCCGGCATCGTGTTCCTGCCCGGGGCGGGCGGCACCGTGCAGGAGATCTTCCAGGACGCGTGCGAGAACTACTACGCGACCGAGGACCGGATCGCCCCGATGGTGCTCGTCGACCACGCGCACTGGACCAGGACGCTCCCCGCCTGGCCGCTGCTGCAGGCCCTCGCCCAGGGGCGCCCGATGGAGAAGCACATCCACCTCGTCGATTCGATCGACGAGGCCGCCGCCCTGATCCTGGAGGGAGCCGCGTGACGGTGCCCTCGCAGGTCACCCCCTCGTGGCGCATGTGGCTGATGTGGGGCATCGGCGTGGCCGGCTACGTGCTCTCGGTGACGAACCGCACATCGCTGTCGGCGGTCGGCATCGACGCGCAGCACCGGTTCGACGCCGATGCCTCGACCCTCGCGATGTTCGCCGTGCTGCAGCTCGCGGTCTACGGCTTTATGCAGCTGCCGGTGGGGGTCTGGCTGGACAGGTGGGGCGCGCGCCCCATCATGACCATCGGCATGGTGCTGCTGGCCGTGGGGCAGATCGTGATGGCGTTCTCTCCCACCGTCGGCGTCGCGATCGCCGCGCGTATGCTGCTGGGCGCCGGCGACGCGGCCATCTTCCCCGGGGTGCTGCGGCTCGTCGCCGTCTGGTTCCCGGCGCAGCGCTCGTCGGTCATGATGCAGCTCACCGGCATCTGCGGCCAGCTCGGCCAGGTCATCGCGCTGGTGCCGCTGCCGCTGCTGCTGCACGCCACGACCTGGGAGATCGCGTACGGCGCGCTGGCGGGCGGGGCGATCCTGTTCGCCGTGCTCATCGCCGCGCTTGTGCGGAACCACCCGCCGCAGATGACCGAGGACGTCTCGGTGAACACCGACACGGGCACGATCACGGTGGTCACGAGCTCCGTCGACACCCGCGTGGGCATCCGCGCGGCCTGGGCCAACCCCGGCACCCGGCTCGCGTTCTGGACGCACTTCACAACGCCGTTCGCGGGCACCGCGTTCCTGATGCTGTGGGGCATCCCGTTCCTCACCGCCGGTGAGGGCTTCTCGACCGGCGAGGCCTCGGCCATCACCTCGGTCTTCGTGGTCGCCGGCATCGTGCTCGGGCCGGCGGTCGGCGCGTTCTCGGCCCGGCACCCGCAGCGACGCTCGCGCTTCCTGGTGCTGCCCGCCGTCTACGCGCAGATCGTCGTGTGGGGTGCCGTGCTGCTGTGGCCCTCCCCCGTTCCCGCATGGCTGTTCGTGCTGCTGATGATCGCCCTCGCCACGGGCGGCCCCGCGTCGATGGTCGCCTTCGACTTCGCGCGCACCTTCAATCCCGCCCATCGACTCAGCACGGCCACCGGCGTCACCAACGTCGGCGGGTTCCTCGCCGGGCTGCTGGCGATCCTGTTCATCGGCATCGCGATGGACATCCAGGGCGCCTCGCGCCCCGACCTCTACACCGACAGCGCGTTCCGCTGGGCCTTCGCGACGCAGGTGCCCCTCTGGATCCTCGGCATCGCGATGATCATCCGCGAGCGCGCGATGATCGCGAAGCGCTCGGGCTGACCCGCGAGGCGGCACGCTCGCGCCGATCCGCACGGGTCGAACCCTGCGGGCCGAACCGTGCGGCGCGGTCGCTCCTCCCCCGCCGCGAGCGAGGGAGGAGCGACCGGGGCCGGATCAGCGCGCCGGCTGCGTGAAGACGGCCACCGTGCGGGCGGGGATCGTGACCGTGCCGGTCGCCGCATCCCACTTCGCGGACTTCACCACCGGGTCCGAGCCCTTCGCCTGGGCGGCGGTGAGCGCGAACCTCCGCCCCTTCAGCCCGTCGATCTTCTGCGTGAGCGGCTCGGGCGACGCGTTGAAGACGACGAGCGCGCCGTCGAGCTTCTTGTCGACGCTGCGGCCCACCGTGTCGTCGATCAGCATCACGAGCGACCCGGGCGCCGACGAGGCGGGGAACGAGACCTTCTGGCGGATCAGGTCGGCCGATCCGAGCGTGAGCAGGCCGACCTCGGAGCGCACACGAAGCAGGTCGAGCGCTGCCGCCTCGGCCGCGGCGATGTCGCCGCGCCCGGGCTTGAGGGCCGGGTTCTCCAGAAGCGGCTTCATGATGTCCCACTTGGCGCCGTTGTCGGCCTGCGGCGGCAGCCCCGATCCGAACGTCGACTCCGTGCCGGTCCAGTCGATGCGGTTGAACCAGTCGCCCGAGTCGTAGCTGTTGCGATCGAGCGACTTCGAGCGCAGCAGCTCGGTGCCGGCGTGCCAGAACGAGACCGACTGCGACAGCGTGACAGTGGCCAGCGAGAGCGTGTTCATGCGGACGCGATCGGCCATCGACGTTCCCACCGGCAGCTTCAGCACCGAGAGGTCGTAGAGCGTCTCGTTGTCGTGCGCGTCGACGTAGTTGACGACCTCGCCGGGCTCCTGCGCATAGCCCGCCGCGGCCCCGCGGTAGTCGAGCTCGTCGCCGCGATGCACCTGGCCGTCGGAGGCGAGCAGCTCGTAGCTCGCGAGGTTCCCCGCCAGCCCCAGCTTCACCAGGTCCGTCTCGTGACCGAGATCGGCGGCCGCCTGCTCGGGAGAGCCGTTGATCGGATCCCCGTTCGGATCCGTCGCGAGGCCGGTGCCGAAACCCTGGCGGAACGTCGAGGACGCATCGACCGGGCTGCCGCCGTGCACGGCGTCGCGCAGGCGGTCGTTGAACGTGCCGATGCCCGTGCCGCCGAGGTTCCCCTGCGTGGCCTGCTCGAACAGGGCGCCGCCGGCGACCTCGCCGAAGTCCCAGCCCTCGCCGTACAGGTACACGCCCTTGCCATCGACGCCGTCCTTCTTCGGCGTGAGGGCGTCGAGCGCCTCACGGATCGCCGCCATGTTCGCGGTCGAGTGATGGCCCATCAGATCGAAGCGGAAGCCGTCGACCTTGTAGTCGCGCGCCCAGGTGACGACCGAGTCGACCATCAGCTTCTGCGCGGCCGCGTGCTCGGTGGCCACGTTCTGGCAGCAGGTCGAGGTCTCCACGGCGCCGGCCGCGTTGAGGCGGTGATAGTAGCCGGGCACCACGCGATCGAGCACGGAGCGCGCCCCCTGGCCCGACTCGGCCGTGTGGTTGAACACCTGGTCGAGCACCACCTCGAGGCCCATGCTGTGCAGCGCCCCGACCATCGAGCGGAACTCGCTCACGCGAGCCCCTCCGTCGGGGTCGGTCGCGTACGAGCCCTCGGGCACGGTGAAGTGGTACGGGTCGTAGCCCCAGTTGAAGCCGTCCTCGGACGCGACCGCCGAGGTGCAGGCCTGCTGCTCGGGGGACGCCGGACCGAACGACGCGAGGTCGCAGCCCGGCACGGCCTGGGCCGAGCGGTCCTCCTGGATCGTGGCGATGTCGAAGGACGGCAGCAGGTGCACCGTGGTGATGCCGGCATCGGCGAGCTGACGGAGCTGCTTCGTGCCGGCGCTGTCGCGCGTGAACGCGAGGTAGGTGCCGCGCTCGTCGGCGGGGACGGTCTCATCCGAGATCGAGAAGTCGCGGATGTGGAGCTCGTAGATCGCGCGATCCACGTCCTGCTTCACCTCGGGGGCCTCGGCCTTCCTCCACTGCTTCGGCTCCCACTCGTTGTCGGAGAGATCCACGGCGACCGAGCGCTCGGAGTTGAGGGTGAGCGCCAGCGAGTAGGGATCGGTGACCAGGTTGGTCTCGATCTTCCCCGTCGACGGAGCGAAGACCCGCACCTCCCAGAGGTACTCGTCGTTCTTCAGGCCCTTGCCGCCCTCGACCTCCCAGACGCCGGTCTCGGCGTCGAACGACGCCTCGTGGCGCTCGGGGTCGACGTCGGCGCCGGCGCCGGCCTCCCAGGTCAGCAGCGTCGCGGCCTGCGCCGTCGGCGCCCACAGGCGGAAGTCGACGTTCTTCTTCTTGCCGAACACAGCGCCGAGGTCGACGTCCTCGAGCGCATCGGCGTAGAGGTCGTCTAGCGCGCCCGGGATCTGGACCCCGGTGAACGCCGTGACCGTGCCGTCCTCGGCGCGCTGCGCGACCGCCAGCTGACCGCGGACGAGAGACGCGGCGTCGCCGCTCTCGACGTGGAGCGCCGTGTAGCCGGCGAGGGCCGGGAAGCGGGCCTTCTGATCGTCGCTGAGCGCGCCGTCGACGGTGAGGGCGATCTCGTCGCCGCCAGTGACCTCGCCGTTCTCGAGAGCCAGCCCGGCATCCTCCGACGCGTACAGCGAGTACGAGGCGCCGTCCGTCCGCCCGAGATCGGCCGGCCACGCGATGGTGCCGGCGTCGATCCAGTGGGCGCGCTCCTCGCCGGTTCCCGCCAGCGGAGGCTCGCCGGCCTCGACCGTCAGCACGTGGGTCGACAGCGTGTAGGTGAACTTCACGAGGGTCCCCTCCGCGACGCTGAACGCGATGTTCGCGCCGCCCGCGGCTCCATCCTGGCCGTAGTTCTCGTCCCAGGTGCGGTTGTGCGCGACCTTCGCCTCGTACGACCCGGCGGGCACGCCCCCGACCGTCAGCTCGTAGACGCCGTCGCGGTCGCCATCCGAGAGCAGCGACCCGAGGCAGTCGGGCGCCCAGTCGCCCGGGCAGCCGATCTCGTCCTGGAAGCTGCCGGGCACCGTCACGACGGGG
>Ga0256408_1001919_pt1 | contig 10875 bp, 10 predicted proteins | sample PhyAR1_FD_185998 | JGI IMG/M metagenome (GOLD analysis project Ga0256408, IMG submission 185998) | Leaf surface microbial communities from alfalfa plants in UC Gill Tract Community Farm, Albany, California, United States - DLSL A.R1 | ecosystem: Host-associated > Plants > Phyllosphere >...
TCACACCAGGGCACGTCGGCGACCCGGCGGGGATCGCCCCAGAGTCGTCCGAGGGTCGCGTCGTGCAGGAGCACCGCGACCCCGTCGGCCGTGCGCCGGACGTCGACCTCGACGACGTCCGCGCCCAGGGCCTCCGCCACCGCGATCGCCGGCAGCGTGTCCTCCCGCCGGACCCGGGGCGCGCCCCGACGTGCGACGAACCGCGGGAGCGACCGCACGCCGCGCGCGTCACGGTCAGGTCCGACGGTGGCCTGGTCGAGCGTCGTCATCCCCGCATGGTGACGGCTCCGTGTGGCCGCCGGGTGACGACCCGGTGAACGTCGACGCGGATCGGGTCAGACCCGGCCGCGGCCCCGCCGTCCGACCCGGGCGACGACCGGTCGCGCGACCGCACGCCACCCGAGCAGGAACACCGCGAGCGAGATCGTGGCGACGATGACGAACGACAGCGGCAACGGGTCGCCGGCGACGTCGCCCTGCCCGGTCAGGACGCGCAGCAGCAGCCCGATCGCGACCGTGGCCACCCAGACGACCACGCCGGTCGGCCAGAGGCGCAGCGGACGGGTCCACCCGCGCACGACCAGGAAGCCGACGGCCCAGCCCGCCAGGAAGGGGTACGCGGTCGTCCAGAGGCCGAGGGGCGACGCGGCCTCGGCGTGGGACGAGCGGCCGATCAGCGCGAAGGCGACGATGAGGACGATGTCGACGACGGCTGCGAGCCAGCCCCGGGTGCGAGTCACCCCACCATCGTCCCACTCCGTGCGACGCCCTCAGAACAGGCCGTCGCGCCCCGCCTCGGAGCCGTCGAACCCGCGGAACATGTCCGACACGAGCGCCGCGATCTGCGGTTCGACCAGGCGTTCGACGGCCTCGGCGATCCGCGGTCGGTGCTCGACGAGCGCCAGGCACACCGCCGTCCCCGTCGCACGGGCGCACTCGTCGGACAGCGCGATCTCGTGCCGCAGCGCTGCCTTCGCCTCGTCGGACAGCGGTTCGCGTGGCGCCTGCTGTGCCGCTCCCGTACCGGTCAGCTCGTCGAGGGTGAACAGGAACGGTTCGCCCGGCGACGGCTCCGGGTCCACGTCGAGGCCCTGGAACTCGGGCGACAGCCCCTCGGTCGGCTGGTAACCGGCGTGCCGCTTCCGCACGGCCGCACGCTCGAGCTCCCGGTGGAGCAGCGGCAGGTTCTTCGCGGTGTACTCGTCGACGGCGTCCTCGACGATGGCCGACACCCGACCGATCAGCGCGTGCTGCACGGCGTGCGGGACGTCCTGCCCGAACCCGGCCGCGCTCGCGATCGGGGATCCGGTGCACTTCCGACAGATCCGGGTCCGAGGACGTGCGGTGCCGATCTGCCAGCGCGGCAGCCACCGCAGCCAGACGTCGACCGCGCCCCGTACGCGACCGTCGATGCCGTCCATCCCTCAACACTAGGCGGGGAGCCGCCGATGGCCCGGGACCGCGCGCGAGCGGGCGCAAACCGGCAGCCCGCGTCGCACGTCCTGCCCGCCCCCGGCCGCCGGGCGCCCCGGGCAGCGGACCCCATCGCCGAGCGGGCGGAACCGAGGAGCCACACGACGCCCGGACGCACGCTTCGCCCGCTCGCGTCGGGCGCTGGGGACGTCTCGCTCCGCCAGCACGCCGCGATCGCGAGCGGGCGGAAGGGGACGGCCGCTGACTCCCGCACTGGCATGTACCGCCCGCTCACGCACCGGACGGGAGGCACGGGTCACCCGAGCAACGCCCGCACCGCCGAGCGGGCGGAACCGAAGGGCCGCGCCAGCCACCGCCCGCAGACACCGCCCGCTCGCACGCCGGACGGGAAGCACGGGCGCCCCGGGCAGCGGACCCTACCGCCGAGCGGGCGGAACCGATGAGCCACGCGACGCCCGGACACACGCTTCGCCCGCTCGCGTCGGGCGCCGCGAAGGTCTCGCTCCGCCAGTGCGCCGTGATCGCGAGCGGGCGGAACCGAGTGCCCGCGCCAGTCAACGCCCGCAGACACCGCCCGCTCGCGCACCGGACGGGAGGCACGGGTCACCCGAGCAACGCCCGCACCGCCGAGCGGGCGGAACCGGACGGCCGCGCGAGCCAGCGCCCGCAGACACCGCCCGCTCGCGCGCCGGACGGGAGGCACGGGCGCCCCGGGGGTCCGGGCCGCGGGCTCCCCGTCAGCCGAGCGTCAGGCCCGCGGCTCCGTCACGAAGTCGATGAGCTCCTCGACCCGCCCGAGCAACTGCGGCTCGAGGTCGGCGAAGGTCCGTACCTGCCCGAGGATCCGCTGCCACGCCCGGGCGATGTCGGCCTGCTCCTCGGCCGGCCAGCCGAGGTGCTGGCAGATGCCCTTCTTCCACTCGATCGAGCGAGGGATCGTCGGCCACGCCTCGAGCCCGAGCCGCGACGGCTTCACCGACTGCCAGACGTCGACGAACGGGTGCCCGACGACGAGCACGTGCGCGCCCCACTTCCCGCGCATCACCGCCTCGGCGAAACGGGTCTCCTTGGAGCCGGGCACGAGGTGGTCGACCAGGACGCCCACGCGGCGGGAACGGTCGGGGCGGAACTCGTCGAGCACCTCCGCCAGGTTGTCGACGCCCTCCAGGTACTCGACGACGACACCCTCGACGCGCAGGTCGGTGCCCCAGACCTTCTCGACGAGCTCGGCGTCGTGCTTGCCCTCGACCATGATCCGGGAGGGCAGCGCCACCCGTGCACGCTGCTGCTCGACCGCGAACGAACCGGACGCGGTGCGGAGGCGACCACCGCCGGACGCGTGCCGCACGGCGGGCGCGGCCCCGGGCCTCCCGTCCGGACCGACGGCGCGAGCCGGGGGCGCGGCCGTGGCCGAGCGACCGACCGGTGCCTGCGGACGGCCGAGCGTGACGAGCTCGCCCTCGAGCAGGAACTGCCCGGTGAAGGGGAACGCGCGGGTCCGGCCCTTCCAGTCCTCCAGGGCGACGTTGCCGGCCTCGAGCCCCACGACGGCACCCGCCCAGCCGGAGTCCGGGTCCTCGAGCACCATGTCCCGCTCGAGCGGCACCTGCCGCACCTTCTTGACGCCCTTCGAGCGCCAGTCACCCGAGAGCACGTCGCTGCCGTACCGGTCGTCGTCCACCCCGGAAGCGTAGTGTCGACGGGTCCCGCAACGGCGCCGGATCCCTGGCGCGTCACCGCACGCGCCACGACCACCACCGATCGGAAGGCACCACCGTGCGCGCAACCGTCATCCACGCCCCCCGCGACATCCGCGTCGAGGACCGCGACGCCCCCACCCTCATCGACCCCACCGACGCCGTCGTCAAGGTCACCGCGGCCTGTGTCTGCGGGTCGGACCTCTGGCCGTACCGCGGCGTCCGCGACACGACGGAGCCGCGCGCCATCGGCCACGAGTTCGTCGGCGTCGTCGAGTCCGTCGGCGACGCGGTCACGGACCTGTCGGTCGGCGACTTCGTCATCGCGCCGTTCACCACGAACGACGGCACGTGCCAGGCCTGCGCGCACGGCATGACGAGCGGCTGCGACCACGGCTCCACGTTCGGTGTCACGCCGGACGCGTACGGCCACCCGCTCGGCGGCGCCCAGGCCGAGTACGTCCGGGTGCCCGACGCCGCGGCGACGCTGGTCCGCGTGCCGGGACCGGTCGACGACGACCTCGTGCCGTCGCTCCTCACCCTGTCCGACGTGTTCTCGACCGGACACCACGCCGCCGTCTCGGCCGGCGTGGGCCCGGGCAAGACCGTCGTGGTCGTCGGCGACGGCGCGGTGGGCCTGTCCGCCGTGCTCGCGGCGTCGCGACTGGGCGCCGAGCGGATCATCGCGATGAGCCGGCACGCCGACCGCCAGGCGCTCGCCCGCGAGTTCGGCGCGACCGACGTCGTCGAGACCCGCGGCGACGAGGGCGTGGCCGCGGTGCGCGAGCTGCTCGGTGGCGACCTCGCCGACTGCGCGCTCGAGGCCGTCGGCACCGCCGAGAGCATGGACCAGGCGCTGCGCGTCGTGCGCCCCGGTGGCGCGGTCGGCTACGTCGGTGTGCCCGCGGGCGACCCCGAGCTGCCGATGCCGTTCCTGTTCGCGAAGAACATCACCGTCGGCGGCGGCATGGCCCCGGCGCGCGCGTACATCGAGGAGCTCCTGCCCGACGTGCTCGCCCGCCGGGTCGACCCGGGCCGGGTGTTCGACCTGGAGCTGCCCCTCGAGCAGGCGGCGGAGGCGTACGCGGCGATGGACGAGCGTCGCGCGATCAAGGTGCTGCTGCGCCCGTAGCGGGAACTGCGGCCTGCGCGCCGACGGCCCTCGGCGGACGATCCGCCGAGGGCCGTCGGCGGACGATCCGCCGAGGGCCGTCGTCCGTGCGTTGCGCACCGCGGAACGCGTGTTTCGGAACTGTGAACAAACCTTTCAGTAAAGAAGGTTGTCCGTTACAGTCCTCGACATGACGACGAACGGACGCACCCCGGGCCAGCCGGCGCTGCTGCGCGTCCTGAACGACCGGGCGGCCCTGACGCTGCTGCTCGACTCCGGGGCGATGACGCGGAACGACCTCGCGCAGCGCACCGGGCTGTCCAAGCCGACCGCCGCGGAGATCATCCGCCGGCTCGAGGCCGCCGCGCTCATCCGCGGTGCGGGCACCGACAGCACCGCCGGACGCCGCGGACCGAGCGCCGTCGTGTACGAGGCCATCACCGACCGGGACCTCGCCGTCGCGGTCGACGTCCAGCTGGTCGACGTCCGGTCGACCGTCGTCGACGCAGCCGGACGGGCCTACCCCGTCGCCTCGCACCGGATGACCGACGCCGAGTACCGCTCCCCCGGTGCCGACATCGTCGCGGCCGCCGTGACGCGTGCCGCGACCGCCGCCGGTGTCGACGAGGACCTGGTCACCGCGGTCGCGGTCGGCGTCCAGGCCAGTGTCGACCACGCCACGGACACCCTGACGTTCACCGACGGCCTGCCGGGCTGGCCCCGCGAGCAGGTCGCCGCCTCGCTCTCGCGGGACCTCGGTCTCCGCGTCGTCGTCGAGAACGACGCCAACCTCGCCGCCATCGCCGAGCGGAACATGGGCGCCGGCCGCACGCCGGGCTCCTTCGCCCTGCTGTGGATGGCCGAGGGCCTCGGCATGGCGCTCGACGTCGACGGCCGCCTGCTCACCGGCGCGTCCGGTGCCGCCGGTGAGATCGGCTACCTGAGCGTGCCCGCCGACGCGCTCTCCATCGACCCGACGGCGACGCTGGTCGCGGACCTCATCTCCGAGGCCGCGATCGAGGCCCTCGCCGCCGAGCACGGGATCACCGCGCCGGACGGCACCGCCGCCGACTGGCGCCAGGTGCTCCCGCAGCTGTCCGGCCTGTCCGCGCAGCACCCCTTCACCGCCGCCCTCGGCGAGCGCGTCGGGCACAACGTGCTCCCCGCCCTCGCCGTCGCCGATCCCGAGACGGTCGTGCTGCACGGCCCGACCGGCATCGCGGGCGGCTCCGCCCTGGCCGCCGCCGTCACCGCATGGCTCCGGACCCGCACCCGCTGGTCCACCGCCGTCGTGCCGCCCGGCGTCCCCGACACCCCCGTCCTGCACGGTGCGCGGCACGTCCTCATCGACGTCGTCCGCACCGCGCTCGCGGACCGGCTCGAACGCATCAGCGACGATGCGCCCGCGCCGGCCCCCGCCGAGCGCCCCTGAGAAGTCCCACCCGCACCACCGAACCCAGCACCGTTCGCCAGCCCTGTCCGAGGGCTCTTCGGCGCGCCCGGAAGCCCGTGCGGCACCGGTCGCGCCACGACCAGAGAGCGAGTACCGATGCACCTCCCCACCCGGTCCGTCACCCGGATCACCACCGTCGCGGCCATGGCCGCCGCCGGCGCCCTCGTCCTCGCCGGCTGCAGTTCCGGCAGCAGCGCCGCGGACATCGCCGACGAGGCCCCGACCAAGCTCGAGGGCACCGTGTCCCTGTGGCACTTCTTCACCGGTCGCGAGGCCGGCGTGATCAAGGACGCCGTCAGCGGCTTCGAGAAGGCCAACCCCGGCGTCACCGTCGACATCCACGCCGGACAGGACGACGAGAAGCTGCAGAAGGCGATCTCGTCCGGCCAGAACATCGACGTCGGCCTGTCGTACTCGACCGCCATCGTCGGGAGCTTCTGCTCGTCCGGCGCGTTCCGCGACCTGGCGCCGTACATCGAGCGGGACAAGGTCGACCTGTCCGACATCCCCGACGCCGTGCGCGGGTACACCGAGTACAAGGGCCAGCGCTGCACGCTCCCGGCCCTCGCGGACGTCGACGCCCTGCTCTACAACAACGAGGCGTTCAAGGAAGCGGGCATCACCGGCCCGCCCAAGACCCTCGACGAGCTCAAGGCGGACGGGCTGAAGCTCACCACCTACAACGCCGACGGATCGATCAAGCGACTCGGGTTCAACCCGCTCATCGACTTCTACGAGAACTCGCCGCAGCACTGGGCCGCGATGATCGACGGGAAGTGGCTCGACGGCGACGGCAAGAGCGTCATCGGGAAGTCGGCCGGCTGGAAGCAGCTCCTGCAGTGGCAGAAGGACTACGTCGACGAGATCGGCTACGACAAGCTCAAGGCGTTCACGTCCGGCCTCGGCCAGGAGTTCGCCGCGGACAACGCCTTCCACACCGGCCAGGTCGCCATGGAGATCGACGGTGAGTACCGCACGGCCTTCATCGCGGACCAGAAGCCGGACCTCGACTACGGCACCGCCCCGATCCCGGTGCTGCCGGGTGTCGGCAACTACGGCTCGACCTGGATCGCCGGGAACGTCGCGGGCATCGCGAAGGGCTCCGAGAACCCCGAGTTGTCGTGGGCACTGCTGAAGTACCTGTCGCTCGACACCGACGCACAGGTCACCATGGCGAACGGGCTGAAGAACATCCCGACGCTCAAGTCCGCGCTCGCGTCGAAGGACCTCGAGGTCGACGACCGCTACCAGGCCTTCGTCGACATCGCCGGCGACCCGAAGACCTTCACCTCGCCGGCCACCCCGGACGGTGCGGCCTACCTCGCCACCCAGACGAAGTTCTGGGAGGCGTGGCAGGAGCAGGGCGGCAACCTCGACGCGAAGCTGCGGAAGCTCGACGAGGACATCGACGCCGCCGGCCAGCTGGCGGGTCCGTGATGACGGACGTCACCACCCCGGAGACCGGCAGCCGGGAGGCGCGGCCCACCCGCGCCTCCCGGCCGCCGGCCCCGACCGGGTCGCGTCCGACGACCCCCGGGACCCCGCCACGTCGGCGGCGGTCCGCCGAGTCGCAGCGGCGACTCGTCGCCCTGACGATGCTGGCACCGGCACTGCTGGGCCTCGTGGTCTTCTTCGCCTACCCGCTCGTCGCCTCCGTCTTCTACTCCTTCACCCGGTACAACCAGCTGCAGGAGCCCGAGTTCGTCGGGCTGCTCAACTACCGCTTCCTGTTCACCCAGGACCCGCAGGTCGTGCCGGCCGTCGTGAACACCCTCTGGTTCGTGGTCGTCCTGGTCCCCGTGCGGATCGTGTGCGGGCTCCTCGTCGCGGGGCTGCTCAGCCGCGCGAGGACGGCGACCGGGTTCTGGCGGACGCTCTTCTACCTGCCGGCGCTCGTCCCGCCGGTCGCGAGCGTCGTGGCGTTCGTGTTCCTGTTCAACCCCGGCACCGGACCGGTCAACCAGCTCCTCCGGCTGGTCGGCATCGAGGGCCCGCTCTGGTTCAACGACCCGGCGTGGTCGAAGCCGTCGCTCGTGATCCTCGGTGTGTGGGTGATGGGCGACATCATGATCATCTTCCTGGCGTCGCTCCTCGACGTGCCGCGCGACCTCTACGAGGCAGCGTCCCTCGACGGCGCCACCGGTGTGCAGCAGGTCCGGCACATCACGTTGCCGACCATCGCGCCGGTGATCGGGTTCGCCGCGGTCACGGGTGTCATCGCGGCCCTGCAGTACTTCACCGAGGCGGCGGTCGCGTCGGGCGTCGCGTCCGGCAAGGCCACGATCGGCGGCGGGACGGCCGCCGGGCTCGGCTACCCGGGCACCTCGCTGCTGACCTACACCGAGCTGCTCTACCAGCACGGGTTCGCGAACTTCCAGTTCGGGTACGCGTCCGCGATGGCCGTCGTGCTGTTCGTGATCACCGCGATCGTGCTCGTGCTCACCATGCGCCGGATCAGCGTGTTCCGACCGGAGGAGTCCTGATGACCGCCGTCTCCCAGTCGCCCCTCGCCCGCGCGCCCCGCGGCGCCGCTCCCCGGGCCGGGAAGCCCCGCCGCGGCCTGTTGCTCTGGGTCGCCGAGCACGCCGCACTCGTCGCGCTCGGGGTCCTGACCGTCGCGCCGATCGTGTTCGTCGTCCTCACCTCGCTGATGTCGAGCAACCAGGCCCTGACGGCGTCGGTCATCCCGAAGCCGTTCGACGTGTCGAACTACGCACGGGTGTTCAACGAGCTCCCCCTGGCGCAGTGGTTCGGCAACTCCGCGCTCTACGCCGTGCTCGCGACCGCGTTCATGCTCCTGAGCTCGGTGCCGGCCGCCTACGCGCTCGCCCAGATCCGGTTCCGGGGCGCGAACCTCGTCTTCACCGTGATCATCGTCGCGATGCTCCTGCCCCCGCAGGTCACCGCGGTCCCGGTGTACGTGATGTGGTCGCACCTGCACCTGACCGGCACGCTCTGGCCGCTCATCCTGCCGAACCTGCTGGGCGACGCGTTCAGCATCTTCCTGCTCCGCCAGTTCTTCATGACGATCCCGAAGGAGTACGGCGACGCCGCCCGGATGGACGGCTGCACCGAGTGGGGCGTGCTCCTGCGGGTGGTCGTCCCGATGGCCAGGCCCGGCATCGCGTCCGCGGCGATCTTCATGTTCTTCCACTCCTGGAACGACTACTACGGCCCGCTCCTCTACGCGTCCGAGAACCAGGCCGCCTGGCCGGTCGCGTACGGACTCGCCACGTTCCGGGGCCAGCACGGGACCGACTGGTCCATGACGATGGCGATGACCGTCGTCGTCATGGTGCCCGTGGTCGTCATCTTCTTCTTCGCACAGAAGGCATTCGTCGAGGGCATCGCGCTCACCGGCGTGAAGGGATAGCAGCACAGTGAAACTCACGGTCATCGGTGGCGGATCCACCTACACACCCGAACTCGTGGACGGCTTCGCCCGGCTCCGGGACCAACTGCCGATCGACGAGCTGTGGCTCGTCGATCCCGACCCGGAGCGTCGTGCGCTGGTCGGCGGCGTCGCGAAGCGCATGTTCGCGCACGCCGGGCACCCGGGCACCGTCCACGTCACCGACGACGTGGTCGCCGGTGTCACGGACGCCGACGCGGTCATGCTGCAGCTCCGGATCGGCGGGCAGGCCGCACGGCACCAGGACGAGACCTGGCCGCACGAGGTGGGCTGCATCGGCCAGGAGACGACCGGCCCCGGTGGGTTCGCGAAGGCCCTGCGCACCGTCCCCGTGGTCCTCGAGTACGCCGAGCTCGTCCGCAAGCACGCCAAGCCGGACGCCTGGATCGTCGACTTCACGAACCCCGTCGGCATCGTCACCCGGGCGCTCCTGCAGGCCGGGCACCGCGCGGTCGGGCTGTGCAACGTCGCGATCGGCTTCCAGCGCCGGTTCGCGAAGGAGTTCGGCGTCGCACCCGACCGCGTCCGGCTCGACCACGTCGGGCTGAACCACCTGACGTGGGAGCGCGGCATCCACGTCCGCGACGACGCCGGCGAGCGCGACGTGCTGCCCGGACTGCTGACCGAGGACGCCCTCGAGCGCACGGCGAGCAGCGTGAAGATGCACCCCGACCAGCTCCGGCTCCAGCACGCGATCCCGTCGTACTACCTGCGCTACTTCTACTCGCACGACATCGTGCTCGAGGAGCAGCTGCACTCGCCGACCCGGGCCGAGGCCGTCATGGAGACCGAACGCGCCCTGCTCGCGAAGTACGCGGACGAGTCGGTCGTCACGAAGCCCGCCGAACTCGAGCAGCGCGGCGGCGCGTACTACTCCGACGCCGCGATCAACGTCCTCTCCTCGATCCTGGGTGACAAGGGCGACGTGCAGGTGCTCGACGTGCGCAACGACGGCACGTTCCCGTTCCTCCCCGACGACCACGTCATCGAGGTGCCCGCGCGGGTGACCCGCACCGCGATCACCCCGCTGCCGGTCGCGCCGCTCGACGACGACATGGCTGCGCTCGTCGCCGGTGTGGCCGGGTACGAGCGCCTCGCCCTCGATGCCGCGGTCCACGGTGGACGCGACCGTGTGCTCCGCGCGATGTGGGCGCACCCGCTGGTCGGCCAGGTCGACCGCGCCGAGCGGCTCACCGACCTCCTGCTCGCCGCCAACGCGCGACACCTGCCGTGGGCCGGCGGATCGCTCGCGGGCGTCCGGTGAGCGCCTCCTCGGCGGGCAGCACGACGGTCGACGCCACCACCGGCGCCGGGGCCGGCGACGTGGTGCTCGCGGTGGACGGTGGCGGGAGCAAGACCGACGTCGTCGCCGTCGCCCTCGACGGCACCCTGGTCGCGCACGCACGGGGCCCGGGCAGCAACCCGCAGACGCGCGGGTGGGCGGTGGCCGGGCCGATCCTCGACGACGTGCGGTCGCGCGTGCTCCGCGAGATCGGGACGCGCACGATCCGGACGACGCACGTCTACCTCGCCGGGCTCGACCTGCCCGAGGAGCTCGTGACGGCGACCGCTGCGCTGGCCCACTGGTCCGGTGACGGCGGGGCGCCCGACGTCCTCGACAACGACCTGTTCGCGCTGCTCCGGGCCGGCACGCTCTCGCCGGACGCCGCGGCCGTGGTCTGCGGCACCGGCATCAACGCGATCGCGGTCCGTCGTGACGGCGAGACCGCCCGCTTCCCCGCGATCGGCGACGTGTCGGGCGATTGGG
>Ga0256408_1001922_pt1 | contig 10864 bp, 6 predicted proteins | sample PhyAR1_FD_185998 | JGI IMG/M metagenome (GOLD analysis project Ga0256408, IMG submission 185998) | Leaf surface microbial communities from alfalfa plants in UC Gill Tract Community Farm, Albany, California, United States - DLSL A.R1 | ecosystem: Host-associated > Plants > Phyllosphere >...
AAAATGCAAACACTTAAGGAGTTGATTCAAATGAGCATTGCCCTGTCCAGAAAAATTATTCACTGTATTTCAATTATTGGCGTTATCGCCAGTATTGTGGCTACTCTTTATTTCATACACTTAGGTGTTTTTAAAGATATTGATGCGTTGCGCAACTTGGTCGGTGACTCCATGATTGTTGGCCCGATCATTTTTGTCTTAATCCAAATTCTTCAAGTGGTCATTCCTATTATTCCAGGCGGAATCAGTTGTGCCGCCGGTGTGCTGATTTTTGGTCCAACGATGGGCTTCGTTTACAACTATGTCGGCATTGCCATTGGTTCAGTCATTATTTTTTTGCTAGGAAGAAGTTACGGCAAACCGTTTATTTTAAGCTTGGTGAATGACAAAACCTACAATAAATACATCGGTTGGTTAGATAACGAAAAACGTTTTGAGCGATTATTTACATTGGCGATCTTTTTTCCTATCGCACCCGATGACGCCTTGTGTCTAATGGCGGGTTTAACGAATATGACTGTAAAAAAATTCACCTTGATTATTCTCTTAGCTAAACCGGCTTCAATTTTCTTATACAGTTTAGCATTAATTTACGGCGGATCATTTTTAACAAGTTTATTAGGGTTTTAAGTGTCTGATGAAACTCGGCTAACATTTAGAGTGTGGAACAAAACTACGTTTGTTTGGCTGCCATGCTCTTTTTTATTTTGATTTTTGTGATTATTAGGAGTTGTTGAAGAATGCGATATCTGAAAAATAGTTTGATAAGTACGTGGGGCTTTTTAAAAGGGACTTCTGCCTACTTTCGAGATGTCTTATTAATGCATGGCTTCATGCTGTTTATTTTTATGCCTTTATTATCAAGCCTGACTCGGGTGATTTTAAATTTAGGCGGGATTAAGTACTTGTCTTTTGATAATCTGGGTACGATATTACAAAATCATCCCTTTGTATTACTTGCTTTAAGCTGTGTCTTACTCTTAATTGTGTTGGCAAGCTTTTTTGAATTTACTTTTTTGCTGTTGAGTGTTTATTTCATCACTAAAAAACAACCAATCACACTACCAGCATTGATTAGAGGGACATTGCTGCAATTAAAAAAAGTTCGTTTCGTGACTTTTTTGTTTTTCTTATGTTATTTTTTCTTGGTTTTACCTTTAAGCGGGTTGCCTTTTCATTCGGATCTTCTAGCAAAGGTCAAAATTCCAGCGTTTATTCTAGATTTTATTTTTGCTAATCGAGTGGCAATTGTCACTAGTTTTGTAATTGCTGAATTGTTGATTCTTTATTTAGCCGTTCGTTTAATTTTTGCTTTTCCGGAATTAATTTTGCGAGATAATAATTTTCGAGAATCGCTGCGGAGAAGTTGGCAGTTGACTAAAAAACGATTTCTTAAAATTTTAGGACAGTTCCTGTTTATTGGTGGTGCTACCTTACTCATTTCCTTGACAGGTTACTTATTGGTTTATACCGGACAAGTAATAGTTGAAACGTATTTGCCACAGTTTGCATATTTGAGTGCAGTAATCGCCTTGACTTTGCTGCAGTTTTTCTTGCTGTTGAACTTAGTTTTATCAACCATCGGAATTTTTTATATCATCATCAATCAGATGAACGATAAAGGCATGTTGCCTGAAATTCCCCAATGGTTTCAGCAAAAGCCTCAGCAAGCCACCCATTGGACACCAGTCAAGGTTTGGGCTTTTAGTATTTTTACTGGCCTGTTCGGCATTGGAGTAGCAGCTTATAATGCCAACTATTTAAGTAACGTGCCCCTTAAAGCTCCGGTTACTATTTCCCACCGGGGTGTAAATAATGGCAATCAGGTGCAAAACTCTCTGGAAGCACTAACAGCTACTGCTAAAGAAAAACCCACCTATGTGGAGATGGATATTCAAGAAACAAAAGATCAACAATTTGTTGTGATGCATGATTTTAATTTAAAAAAATTAGCTGGTGTCAATAAACGCCCCAACCAAATGACCTTGAAGGCATTAACTCAATTAACAATTCGGGAAAACGGCAAAACAGCCAAGATTCCTTCTTTCGATGCCTACTTAGCTAAAGCAAAATCCTTAAACCAAAAATTGCTGATTGAAATCAAGACCACGCCACAAGACAGTCCTGATTTAGTGGATCGTTTTGTAAAACGATATCAAGAAGCGATCTTGCATGAAGGGCATATTTTACACACCTTGACTTACCAAACGGCTACTGAATTAAAACAAAAACAACCAGCGTTTTATGTAGGGTATATCATTCCTTTTAATATCGTCGGACCGCCTAAAGCACCGGTGGATTTCTTCACGATGGAATACAGCACCTTAAACCGCAACTTTATCAATGCCGCGCATCAAGACGGAAAAAAAGTTTTTGCTTGGACACTTAATGATGAAGAAAGTATAACCCGCCATTTCTTTTATGGCGCTGACGGTATTATCACCGATGATTTAACGTTGTTAAATGAAACCATTAAAACTGATTTAGATGCGCCCACTTATTCCGATAAACTGTTAAATTTTACAATTGGCTTTGGCTAAGTATTATAAAAAAAGAGCTTGGAACTTTGTCTGGATGACAACTGTTCCAAGCTCTAAAATTTATGCAATGACCAAATTCATAAAGTTTTAGAAACAGCAATACTAGTTATGTTTCCACGCTATAGCAGGGCTACTCTTCTTCAACCCTGCTATTTAGCTAACTATTTTAATGATAGAAAAGTCTTTGTATTAAAGACCTTGTTTTCCTAGTTTTCGTTGCAAAAGTTTAACAACTTCTACAATGGGAATGATAGAAAAGGAGGTAATTCCAACAATTGCCCATTGATACCCATCCAAGTGTGAGACACTAAATAAATCATTAAAGCCTGGAATCACAATGGTGATCGCTAGCAAAATAAAGGAAACAAGGATCGCCCAGTTAAAGGATTTATTTCTAAACAAACCAACTTTAAAGATGGATTGATAAATCGATTTTACATTAAAGGCATGGAATAACTGGATCAAACCAAGAGTAGCAAAAGCCATAGTTAAAGCATCGCCATGTTGTAAGTCATTCAAGGCTTGTGTTGAAAGATTTGGCATATTAGCTGCAGTATGTGCTGGGAACAGGATAGACATTTTATAAACAATCAATGTTAGCGCTCCTTGTACAATCCCTTGATAGACCACACTGCTAAACACACCGCCAGAGAAGAAATTCGATTTTTTCCCGCGGGGAGCGTGGCTCATCACATCACGTTCAGCCGGCTCTACTCCTAAAGCAATTGCTGGGAAAGTATCTGTAACCAAGTTGATCCAAAGCAGATGAACCGGTAACAAGGTATCCCAGTTTAACATTGTCGCAATAAATAAGGTTAAGACTTCCCCTAGGTTGGCTGAAAGTAAATATTGAATTGTTTTTTGAATATTTGAAAAGACTTTCCGTCCTTCTTCCACAGCAACGATAATCGTTGAAAAATTATCATCTGCTAAGACCATATCCGAAGCTCCTTTTGAAACTTCCGTACCGGTAATCCCCATACCAATTCCAATATCAGCTGCTTTTAATGCTGGTGCATCATTAACTCCATCACCAGTCATAGCTACTACTTTGCTTTCTTGCTGCCAAGCTTTGACAATCCGAACCTTATGTTCAGGAGAAACTCGAGCATAAACAGAAAACTTGCTAACTTCCCGTGCGAATGCTTCATCCGATAATTCATTTAATTCTGCACCAGTAATCACGGCTTGATCCTCGCCAGCTTTAATAATACCTAGACGAATCGCAATCGCTTCAGCCGTATCGCGATGATCGCCGGTAATCATAATTGGACGAATACCAGCTTCTTTGGCAACATGGACTGCTTTAGCAGCTTCCTTGCGCTCTGGGTCAATCATCCCTACCAGACCAGCAAAGATTAAATCACGTTCAACTGCTGCAGAACTCATGTCAGCAGGAATTTCTGCTACGTATTTATACGCCATTCCTAACACTCGCAACGCCTGTTTCGCCAAATCAGTATTTGTGGATAAAATCGCTTGCCGCCCTTGATCGTCTAAAGGACTAGTTTGTCCACTATCCAAACGTTCAATACAGCGTTTCAACAATTCATCCGGCGCACCTTTGACAGCGACAAAATAACCGCCATTCGTTAACTTATGAACAGTAGTCATTAATTTACGGTCAGAATCAAAAGGAATTTCAGCTACCCGTGCTTCAGCAGCAATTTTTTCTGTCACGTTAAACCCGTGATCTAAGCCAAACTGAACCAATGCTGTTTCGGTTGGGTCGCCAATCAATGCACCATCTTGAGCAATTTTGGTATCATTGGCAAAATTCATGATTTTTAAAGCCATGTTATCAGTATCAATCTCATCTGTTGCTTTGACCACTTGACCATCTGTATACAAGGCTTCAACTGTCATTTGGTTTAAAGTCAGTGTTCCTGTTTTATCGGAACAAATAATATCCGTACTTCCCAATGTTTCTACAGCTGGTAATTTACGAACAATGGCATTTTTCTTAGCCATTTTTTGCGTTCCTAAAGCCAAAATAATCGTAACGATGGCCGGTAAACCCTCCGGAATTGCTGCTACCGCTAATGAAATAGAAGTTAGCAACATATCAATCCAAGTCCGACCATTGAACATACCCACAACAAACATAATCGCTGCAATCGCTAAAATTGCAATCGTCAATGTTTTCCCTAATTGATTTAAGTTTTGTTTTAATGGTGTTTCCGTTTCTTGCTCGTTGGCTAGCATCCCGGCAATCTTACCAACTTCCGTATTCATACCAGTGCCAACTACAACCCCGAGACCTCGTCCGTAAGTAACATTACTGTTTGAATAAGCCATATTGATTCGATCACCGATACCGATATCAGAACCCTCTAACACTGTCACTTCTTTTTCCACCGGCACAGATTCTCCAGTTAGAGCTGCTTCTTCAATCTTTAAGCTAGCAGCTTCCAACAAACGCAAATCAGCAGGAACAACGTCTCCAGCTTCTAGTAAAACAATATCACCAGGCACTAATTCATCACTTTTAACGGTGATAACATGACCGGCTCTTCGTACATTGGCGTTTGGAGATGACATTTCTTTCAACGCTTCAATGGCCTGTTCTGCTTTTGCCTCTTGAATTACCCCAAAAATTGCATTTAACACAACTACCAATAAGATGATGACTGAATCCACCACGTCGTGAGAAAAGACAGCAGAGATCACTGCTGCAACCAGCAAGACAATAATCATAAAATCTTTAAACTGTTCAAAAAATTTAACGAAAATGGATTTTTTCTTGCCTTCATCCAGTGCATTTTCTCCATAAATTTCGATACGCTTTTGGGCTTCCTGGGTACTTAACCCTTCTGGTGTTGTCTCCATTTTCTGAAGCACTGTTGCTTCCGCCTGCAAATAAAACGCTTCAGATAATTGTTTCTTCTTTTCTTCTGACATTTTTTTCCTCCTCTGTACTCTGCAGCATTTCTCAGATCCATTTTAGCTTTCATCTGGCCAAATGAAAAAAAAATAGACCTGTGTATGCCAAATAAATAGAACATACATAAGTCTCACTGTTTAAGACAACACCAGAAATTTCTTTCGGAGTTGGTGATGTTGCCACAGCATACTGCCGTCAGTTACTCCCTCATGAAACATTATTTTCGATGATCGTCATTCCATCGAATAAATAATTGCTGATATAAGTATAACTGTTCTTTTAGTGTATTTCAAATGAAACTTCTTGATTGGTCAAATAAAACAAACACACAGTGAACTGACTTAATAAAAAGCCACATTGATATGACAGCTTCTTTGAACAAACCAGCTAACAAGCAGTTTATTGACTTACACTTTCACACCAATTATTGCTGATGCCTTGCTGGAAAAACGTTCACTCTCTTTTTTTATTTTTTTGTAGAATACCAATCACAATCAACAGGCGATCCTCTCTATATAGAGTAAGATGTGTGAACTTTAAACCAAATCTCAAATCAAGACTCTGTTTCATTTCACTCTACTTACTCTAAGTAGAGTGAGACAATAAACAAACTCCACAGGGTCATACCATTTTTATTTCAATTCACTCACTCAAATAGAGTGAGATGTAAAGAGCGATATAATAGTTATTAGAATAATCTAATAATTTCACCCTCCTCACTTTAACTAGAGAAAAAAAGCAGCTTTGCATTAGACATTATATCCTGATATCCTTCTCTCAGACTCCTCGCTACCGAAGAAAAAGAGTACTTAGCTGAACGGTTCTACTTTAAAAAGTTATTTTTAACAATATTTAATCTAAGCATTCTCATTAAAACAAGAATATTTAGTTATTTCTTGTTTTTTCTTCAATCAAAAAAGGATTCAGCCAAGCTATATTGCTTTCCAGCAACAATATCATATTGAATTAATTGATATTCGTGATAGAGCTCCTCTTGACGAGCATTCATCTTTAGAGTTGAATGCCATTGGTTGTCCAAATAATAAAAGCCTTTTTCAAAAGCCGGTAATTCAGCTTGAACTTGTTGCAATAGCGTATAAAAGCCCGAAGATTGCAAAGCACTTTGTTGAAATAATAAAGGCGCAAAGAAAAAAGGACTAATGACTGCTGAGTGCTGATGTTGTTCTGACAATTGATTATTTGTGTCATACATTAAAAATTCAGTTTGGTGCAAGGCTCCTTTAGGATTACTTTCTTTAATTCCTTCATCATAGATGCTCGGCAAATGATCGCCCCAAAAAACGACTAATGTGCGTCGTGACAGATTATTCAATGTCTGTACGAATTGGTTTAATGCTTGGCTACTATAGGCTATATCTTGTAAATAATTGGTTAGAGCCAGATCATCGCTGGTGCCAGTTGCTTTGTAGGTGCTTATCCTATACTTGTTTTCATATGGCATATGGGTTTGCATTGTCACTAAATGGACAAATTGCGGTCGAGCAGCTTCATTTAAAATCCGTATTACTTCTTGATAAGCTGCTGCATCTGAAATATAAGGATTATTTTCTAATTTGCTGATTGTCTGCATTGCCTCCTCACTAATAAATTGATCAAATCCAAGAATGCGATAGACATCTTTACGCTTATACATTGAAGTATTATAAGGGTGCACAGCCGTAGTGGCATAGTTTTGCTTTTTTAATAAAGAAATTAGTGATGGAAAAGATGACATTTTAGGAATTAACATCGTATAAGGGCTTGTTAGTTGGCTATTTAACAATTCCATTGAAAAGCTAGTTAAGGCTTCAAATTCAATGTTGGCAGTACCGCCCCCATAGCTTTGAGACAACATCTGACCACTGAATGTTTGACCTGCAATATCATTATATTCTTTTAAAGGATCACCAGTTATTGACAAACCTTTTAGCTTAGAAGGATCAGAAAAACTTTCGCTCATCACAAAAATGATATTAGGCGACTCTTGCTCTTGAGACACTTCATATTGCTGAGCTAAATCCTGATATTTTTTGGTAATCGCAGTAATTGCAGCTTTAGAATAACCAGACGGCTTAGTCATTGCTGCTACTTTTAAATTGTAGAGAAAGCCGCCAATAAATCCAGTATTGTAATAATTCATTTTTTGACTATAAGGAATCCATAAGGCTGTTCGATCATAAGCTTGTCTTAATAAGTTATTCCCATTATTAAAATCACTGATATAAACTCCCAAGACTAATGAAGTTGCAAGTCCCACCAATCGAACTCCTTGATATTTCCAAGAAAAAAATAAGCTGCGATAAATAGCTTTGCAAAAAAAATAAATAACTACTATAAGGATAGCTGAAATCACTAGCAAAGGTAACCAGCCAATCATTTCTCTCAATAAGCCAAATTCAGTGACCATCTTCAAATCATCTGGATAAATAGGCTCTTCTCGATAAAACAACTTCTGATAATTCGCATAACCCAAAATGGCAAGTCCCAAACTATAACTTATGAAGCCATTCCTCCATGAACCTGACAAGCTCCATAAAAAAAGAAAAACAATGCTTAACACAAAACAGCCTAAGAAAAATTTTTCCGTATGCCATGAAAAAGCAAACTTCCACACCAGATCAATTGAGAGGTAATTTTGACACCATTGTAAATACAAGTTACTCAATAAAATCGCTATTCCTGTCATAATGCCATAGACTCTATAATAAAACTTACCTTGTTTAAACTTTTTAAGCTTTGCTTTCACAGACTTCTCCCTAACCACTTCATTCTTAACTGTATTTATTGTAAGCTCCTGAAAAAATATTGCAAAGCAGCTGCTAGTTAAGATACGACTTTTGTAAAATTTTTCTTAAAAAAAAAGAAAAATTATATGTATTACAATCAAAAAACTTGCTTGCTTTGTATCCTAGTGCTAAAATAACAATGGAATTTCGTTATCAGTTATCGTCGCCTTTCACAACATTTTCAAGAAAGGAGATTAGCTTATGACTTACAAAACAAAAGATGTACACTACAGAATTCAATTTGACACTTACAAAAATCTTTTTATCGTGGTTGATTCCCGCAATGAAAAGAACACAGCCACTGGAAACACAATCGAGCAAGCAATTGCGCAATTCAAACAATTGAACTAAGGAGTGAAACATTCCATGCAAGATCCTTTGGGTCAGTTATTAATTTAAAAAGTAGTTTAGCGAACAAAAATGCTAAACTACTTTTTTATTTGCCCGTGTAATCAATTAGTTTGCTTTCCCTATAAACATAATTTACATAAATAACAGTTTTATTCGTCGTTACTTAAATCCTATCCTTATCAATACTCCCCTCTCAATTTACTCACTCTAAATAGAGTGAAACAAAGCGAGAAAGAACCTTTTAAGGTGGCTGAATCTATTTCAATCCACTCACTCTAAATAGAGTGAGACGCGTTTAGGACATCTATAGACGTTCCGGCGTTTAATTTCAATCCACTCACTCTAAATAGAGTGAGACGAAGTGCCAGATAACCTTTTAGCAAAGCAACTGACGATTTCAATCCACTCACTCTAAATAGAGTGAGACTTGTGCTAATTTCCCAAGGTGTATCGCCATATCTTATTTCAATCCACTCACTCTAAATAGAGTGAGACGCAAGAGAGAACGTGGTTTAATGTCTATAGACCTTATTTCAATCCACTCACTCTAAATAGAGTGAGACAATGGATTTGCTAACATTATTAGGAGCAGACAAGGAATTTCAATCCACTCACTCTAAATAGAGTGAGACCCTCGTTAAAATTGTCCCCCTAGTTGGGATTGTATATTTCAATCCACTCACTCTAAATAGAGTGAGACCATCCTCAAAATAAACAAAAGTACAGAATCATTTATATATTTCAATCCACTCACTCTAAATAGAGTGAGACCCGCTTTTCCGAAAAAATAATAGACAAACCCAAACCATTTCAATCCACTCACTCTAAATAGAGTGAGACTTGATTTGTTGTATGTTTTCAGACAGCGTTAGTAACTATTTCAATCCACTCACTCTAAATAGAGTGAGACCAAGAAATGCAGTGGGTAGAGTTGATAGACAACGAATTTCAATCCACTCACTCTAAATAGAGTGAGACGTGTATGCAATACCACTTATCAGGTGATTGTTCCCATTTCAATCCACTCACTCTAAATAGAGTGAGACTGTGAAAAGAGGGTTGTTTTTGCTCTTTTCACGGTTTAGTATACCATAAATAAGTCTAATTATGGGATTTTGATGAGAAATTTCAATTTTTTTTTGGCTCTTATAGGTAAAAATTGGTGCGAATCTCCTAGAGAATATATGGGCACTAGGGGTTCGCACCGCGGGCTATGCTATTATTTTCGAAAAATTTTTTCCAGCGTTTTTCCTTTCGCTAATTCATCTACTAGTTTATCTAAATAGCGAATTTTTTGCATCAGAGGTTCTTTAATTTCCTCAACACGATAGCCACAAATAACACCTTTGATTAAAACAGCATGTTCATTTATTTTTAGTGCTTCTTCAAAAAAAGTTGCCAGCGTTACTTGATTTTCGATTTGCTTTTGCAATCCGGCTTGATCATAACCTGTGAGCCAAAAAATAATTTCATCTACTTCAACTTAGGTCCGATTTTTTCGTTCCGCCTTTTGGATGTACATGGGATAAATACTAGCAAACGTCATGGTATAAATCTTAGGTTGATTCATAAAGTAGCCTCGCTTTTAAAAAAGTTTCCTTTTTTAGTGTAACACACGAGACCGCTCATTGCAGAACGCTCATTGCAGAATTTTTTTAATAATTAAATTGACGATAGTAGCGACGAATCTCAAGAGGATGGCAGTTTAACTTTTCAACATGAGCATCAATCCGCTGTGTTACTGCATGCATCAATAAAAATGAAAGTACTCGTCCACGATATTTTTCACTAATTCCTGGTACAGCATAATCTTTTGAATCTATAATTGTATAATTGGCACAAATTTTTGGCAATAAATTAGCGACTCGTTTTGCAAGCGGACGTTGTTCGTCTTCTCCTACAAATAATGTTACTGGTGTTGTTTCATCAACAATTTCCAAGGTGCCATGTAAAAATTCTGCGGCGTGAATTGATTTCGAACGTAACCAGCTTTGCTCTTCCCAATAGCACATCGCATAAGAATATACGGCTCCCCATTGATTGCCAGCGCCAATAAAATAGTGCAGCTCATCATGACGATGTTTTTCCGCAAACGCTAAACCAAAAGCATCTGCACTTTTTTCTGCTTCTACTAAACCAACCGGTAAGTATTCTTCTAACTCATGATAATAATCTTCGTATTCTGCAAACTCGCCATTTTGATTCATTAAACGATCCGCTACCATAAAGAACTTTATTTGTTCTGTGCCTGGCGCTGGATAAGTTACGGTATAATCACATAAATTTGCTAGACGGCTATCTTT
>Ga0256408_1001928_pt1 | contig 10851 bp, 6 predicted proteins | sample PhyAR1_FD_185998 | JGI IMG/M metagenome (GOLD analysis project Ga0256408, IMG submission 185998) | Leaf surface microbial communities from alfalfa plants in UC Gill Tract Community Farm, Albany, California, United States - DLSL A.R1 | ecosystem: Host-associated > Plants > Phyllosphere >...
AGGAAAATTCCCACCTTGTTGCAGGCCATGGCCAATGAAGAATAATTACGATGATTTGCAGCGTTTTAAAGAGAAAACGCAAACGCTCGACATCGACTTTAAAGATATGTCTGGCCAGACGCAGGAAGCGGCGGAACACAGTAAATGGGCATTGATTCGCCAGCTGGCGAAAGAAGAACATCAGACTCCGTTTGGCGGCGGCGAGCGTATTGACCTGCCGCAACCTCAGCCGCTGCGTGGTGATGAGTTCACGGCTCCACCGGCTGGGACACCGGCACGACATGCCGCACTCACTGCGCAACCGGCAATGGCAGCCCGCACCTCGATTCTCGATAGCCTGTCAGGCAATAACCTGCCAGCAACCAGCACGACTGAACGCGGCCCTTCATCACTCTTTCCGCCACCGCCACCGCTGCAAAAAGTGGCTGTGGCTGAGCCTGCGACCATGCTGCGTGCTGAGCCTGTCCGGCCTGCCACCGTGGCGGATCTTCAGCCCGTCGTCGCACCCACCGCCACCCATTCTGAGCCAGGACGATTTGGTGCGCTGTTCCGCTCGCGCGAGATTAATCTGCCGAAAGAAACCTTACTCAAACCGTTACTGGAGAAGATTGCGCTATGCCATTAGTTTGTGTGTGCTCGCCGAAGGGGGGCGTGGGGAAAACCACGCTGGCGGCGAATCTGGCCTGGAGTCTGGCGCGTTCCGGTAGCAAAGTTCTGGCGATTGATTTTGATGTGCAGAATGCACTGCGTCTTCACTTTGGCGTGCCGCTTCATGATGGCCGCGGATTTGTGGCGCGCTCAGAAGAGCAGGCGGACTGGAGCCAGTCGATTCTTACCACCGGCGGCAATATCTTTGTGCTGCCCTATGGCGACGTCACGGAGCCGCAGCGTGAACGGTTCGAAGAGAACCTGATGAAAGATCCCCACTTTATTAAGCGCGGTCTGGATACGGTGCTCAATTATCCCGGCCTGGTGATCGTGGCTGATTTCCCGCCTGGCCCAGGCCCCGCCCTTAAAGCAATGACGGCGCTGGCCGATATGCATTTAGTGGTGATGTTAGCCGATACCGCATCAGTATCGTTATTACCGCAGATTGAAGAGAACCGGATGATCGGTAAACCTCTCAATAATAAGCAGGGTCACTATTTTATCCTTAACCAGTGTGACAACCGCCGGAATATCAATCGCGATGTCACCGCATTTATGCAGCAGCGCCTGGGCGATAATTTACTGGGCGTGGTTCACCGTGATGAAAGTGTGGGTGAAGCCAATGCTTCGCAGCAGTCTGTTTACGATTTCAGTCCCGCCTCCGCAGCGGCATTTGATATTGAACTGATCGCGAAAAGGGTCAGCAGCATTCTGAATATCACCGTGGGTAATGGCGAAGTTCAGGCTCCCATCCGCACAAACCACTTTTAGTCGGCTTCCGCCAGGCGACTGACTTATACAGCTCTTCTCAGGGTGAATCATGAGTAAAATCGGGTTTTACCTGCTGCTGCTGGTGCTTGCACCCGTTGCCGCGGTGATCATCATTACGCCAATGGACAGCCAGAAACAGTATATTTTTGGTCTGATCAGCATCGGCATGATGTTTTTATTGGGTTTCAGCAAGAGCCGCAAAATAACTGTGGTGATGGTGATTCTCTCTGCGCTGATGTCCAGCCGCTATATCTGGTGGCGGACCACCGAGACGTTGCACTTTAATTCCGAAGTTGAAGCTATCTTAGGCATTGGCTTGTATCTGGCGGAGCTGTACGTCTGGCTGATCTTAATTCTTGGCTTCCTGCAAACCACCTGGCCATTAAAACGCACGATTGAACCCTTACCGGACGACACCAGCCTGTGGCCGACGGTCGATATTTATGTGCCTTCCTACAATGAAAGTCTTGATGTGGTGCGCGACACCGTACTCGCGGCGCAGTGCATCGACTACCCGCGTGACAAAATCAGGGTCTATCTGCTGGATGATGGCAAGCGCAGCGAGTTTGCCCGCTTTGCGGCGGATGTCGGCGTGGGTTATATCACCCGTGACGACAACAAACATGCCAAAGCCGGGAACCTCAACCATGCGATGAAAATCACCAAAGGTGAGCTGATTTGCATCTTCGACTGCGACCACGTGGCGACGCGCACCTTCCTGCAGGCGACGGTCGGACCGTTCCTGAAAGATCCGAAGTTGGCGCTGCTACAGACGCCGCACTACTTCTATTCTCCCGATCCCTTTGAGCGTAACCTGCGCGCCGCACGCAGCATTCCAAATGAAGGCTCGCTGTTTTATGGCCCGGTGCAGCAGGGTAACGATAACTGGAATGCCACTTTCTTCTGTGGCTCCTGTGCGGTTATCCGTCGTTCAGCGCTGGAAGAGATTGGCGGTTTTGCCGTTGAAACCGTGACCGAAGATGCACACACCGCCCTGAAAATGCAGCGACTGGGCTGGGGCTCAGCCTTTTTGTCGATCCCGCTGGCTGCCGGTCTGGCAACAGAACGTCTGGGCCTGCATATCATTCAGCGTACCCGCTGGGCGCGTGGCATGACGCAGATTTTCCGCGTCGATAACCCGCTGTTTGGCCGTGGCCTGAAGTGGCAGCAGCGCCTGTGTTACCTCAACGCCATGCTGCACTTCCAGTTTGGTCTGCCGCGTGTTGCCTTTCTGACGGCACCGCTGGCCTATCTGCTGTTTAATCTCAATATCATCCACTCCTCCGCGTCGCTGATTTTTGCTTACGTGCTGCCGCATCTGGTGATGTCGCTTTATGTTAACTCGCGGATGAATGGCCGTTTCCGCTACACCTTCTGGGGTGAGATTTACGAGACGGTGATGTGCTTCCATCTGGTGATCCCGACCATTCTGACCCTGCTGTCGCCAAAACATGGCAAGTTTAACGTGACCGATAAAGGCGGCGTGCTGGATCAGGGCTTCTTCGATTTCCACATCGTGCGTCCACATGTGATTGTGGCGCTGCTGCTGGGCATTGGCATTGTAGCTGGCGTGGTGCGTGCGGTGATGCATGACTATTTTGGCGTCGATCCTTACGTTATCGCGCTCAACGTCGGCTGGGCGATCTTCAGCCTGATCATTCTGATGGCGGCGATTGCCGTGGCGCGCGAAACCAAGCAGGTGCGAAAAACCATCCGTGTTGAGGTGCAAATCCCGGCGATTATTCATTACGCCAGCGGCATTTCATCGCGCACCCAGACCAGCAACCTTTCGATGGGCGGCGCGCAGCTTGATGCACCCGATGGACGTCATGAAACTGATGAGATTGAAGAGATTGATCTGCTGCTGAAATCCGGCGCGATCACTATCCCGGTCAGTCAGATTTCCGGCGATGATGAGAGCATCCGTCTGCGCTTTGAGGCGATGCCGCTGGCGCGACGTCGCGAACTGGTCCGTGTGGTGCTGGCTCGTGCGGATGCCTGGATCCAGCCGGAGTATAAGCAGGACAACCCGCTGATTTCGCTAGGCACTATTATCCGTACCGTCTTTGAGCTGTTCTGGCTGACCTGGAAAGGCCGCCACGATAAACGTAAAAATGTCGACCCGGTTGCCGCGGCGGCGAAAAAGGATGGGGCGGCATGAAGATCCTGACGCAAACTTTGCTGGTCAGTTCACTGACCGCAGCGTTATGGCTGACGCCCGCTGGCGCGGAAACGCCGGTTGTTACTGATAACAGCAGTGCTGCGCCGGTAAACAGTTCAGCCCCGACGCCGCCTGATGCTGCTTCCAGCACGCAGCCTGCCGATGCCACCGTCATTGCACCCGCGACAAATCAGGCTCCGGCCAGCGATGCGGCATCTGTGGCACCCATGAATAAGGGTTCCAGCCAGACGGCAGGTTCAGACCAGGTAGCGGTCCCGGTCAGCGGTGGAGAGTCTGCAATGCCGTCCGTGTCACCAGCGGCAAATGCGCCATCTGCGACACCGTCCGCAGAATCTGCACCGGTATCGGCGCCACAGAGTGCATCACCCAATGCCGTGGCACCCGCGGTGAACGCCTCTTACGCCCCAGGTAGCGAGGCGACATCACAAACTCCGCCATCTTCAGTGACCGATGACGCGACTTCAACGCCTCAGACCGCGTCATCGACCGGTGAGGCGGCGGCTTCTGCCCAGACCACCGCGCCGATGGCCGCCACCGGCGCGGTGACCCAGGACAGCAGCGCGCTGTCCGCGGTGCCCCTGCCGCAAGGCCTGAGCAGTGCCGATCCCGCGCTGGAAGCGGCCGCCAGTGCGCTGCCCTACGCGCCAGGTCAGGTAGCTGCGCCGGTTGCAGAAGCGCAGCCGCCGATCGCGGCTGCCATCAATCAGCCGATCAGTAGTGCTATTTCAGTGGCCCAGATGGGCCAGTCGCGCGGCATCACGCTGACCGGCGGTCAGCTTCAGTCGGGCATCACCTTCACCCTGCCCGGCGATGAAGTCATCACCAATGCGCGACTTAATCTGACGCTGCGCGTCTCTGCTGCGCTGGCGGCACGCAATACGTCGCTGCAGCTGATGCTGAATGGTCAGCCGCTCGGCACGCTGCCGCTGAGTGCGACGGACAGCGATGTCAGCGACTATGAGCTGGATATTCCGGCGGCGATGGTGGTGTCGGCGAATAACCTGAGTTTTAAAATCAATGATGCGGACAAGTTGCTGTGTGAAAGAGAGAGCGCACAGCAGTATCAGGTCACCATTCTGCCGAACACGTCGCTGCACCTTGAGGGCCAGAAGCTCAATATCGGCACCAGCCTGCGTAATTTCCCGCGCCCCTTCCTGGATCCTCAGCGGATGACGGCGTCCACCGTGACGGTGGGCTTTGCCAGCAATGTTTCAGCCGATGCCGTCAGCGCGGCGGCACTGGTGGCATCCTGGCTTGGCATTCAGAGTGATTATCGCGGCATCCGTTTCCCGGTGGTGCGCGGCGAACTGCCGGAACAAAACGGCATCCTGTTTGGTCATCCTGGTGACCGGATCGGCACCCTGACTTTCCCGGCCAGTAACGGTCCGATGTTGCAGGTGGTGGATAATCCCAATAATCCGGTTTACAAATTGCTGCTGGTCAGTGGCAACAATGAGGAGCAGTTGCGTCAGGCGGCGAACCGTCTGACGACGCAGCCACTGACGACTGATGAGAGTCAACTGCAGGTCCCTGCGCAGACTATTGCAAACCGCAAACCTTACGATGCTCCACGCTGGATTAACACTGACCGCCCGGTACGGCTGAGCGAACTGCTGCGTAAAGATCAGAGTCTGACCAGCAGCGGCATCTGGCATGATGCGCTGCGTGTTAATTTCCGCGCCGCGCCTGATTTGTTCCTGTGGGATGGCGACACAGTGCCGGTCAATCTGCACTATCGCTTCCCGTCCGAAAGCTGGATCGATGAGGATAATTCTTTCCTTAACGTCATGCTCAACGGTACTTTTCTGCGCAATCTGACGGTGAACAAAGTCGGCCTGCTGGAGAACGCCTGGCACCGTCTGGGCGGTGATGCGCGTCAGGAGCAGTATCAGCTTAATCTCGAACCCTACCTGATCTATGGCGATAACCAGCTGGCGCTCTACTTCAATATCAAACCGCGGGCTGATGCGCCCTGCGGTGTGTTACTGAACAACAACATCAAAAGCCGGATTGAAGAGGACTCATGGATCGATCTGAGCCATACCCGTCACTTCAGCATGCTGCCGAACCTCTCTTACTTTGTGGGTGCCTCTTTTCCGTTCTCACGTCTGGCCGATTTCAGCCAGACCACGCTGCTGCTGCCGGAAACGCCCAGCGATGCTGAACTGTCAACGCTACTGGATCTGGCGGCGCGGGCTGGTAAAGCCACCGGTCTGGCGCTGACACAGAATCAGGTACTGTTTGGCCTGCCCAGCGGCGGCACCCATCTGGCGCGCATACAGCAGAGCGATCTGCTGGCGGTGAGCACCACCGGCAACAGCGCTTTTAATCAGGCGATGCTGGCGGCTTCCCCTTATGACGCCACCAGCAGCACCTTTGGTGTGAAAGAACCCGACACGCTGGAAAAATTACGCGGCTGGCTGACCGGTGACTGGAGTCGTCAGCAGCTGGATGCCGATCGTTACTTCTCCTCCAACGAAGCGTGGCGAGGCTTCCTCAGCTACCGATCGCCATGGAACCGCGATCGGCTGGTGGTGATGACGGTGGCAACCAGCGACGATCAGCTGTTGCGACTGCATAACGATTTGAGTTCGGCGCAGATTAACGCCGGCATTCGTGGCGATACCGCGATTATTACCGATGAAAACGGCATTCGCAGTTTCCGCGTCGGCGCGCAGTTCCCCAGCGGTGAGTTGCCCTGGTACATGATGGTGGTGTGGTATGCCAACCAGCACTCGGTGCTGCTGGCGGTGGCGGCGATGCTGCTCTCCGCGCTGGTGGGCAGTGCGGCCTGGGTGATGCTGAAGCGTCATGCCTGGCGGCGTCTGAACCCGAAGCCCGATCGTGATTCCGGCAGGAAGTAAGGATAATAACAATGAAAAAAAATCTGTTAAGTGCCGGTATCCGTAAGGCGTTGCTGCTGGGCAGCGCGCTGGCCCTGTCACAGCCGCTGCTGGCGGCGGAAAGCGCCAACCCGGCGCTGCAGGCGCTGTTCGATCAGGCCTCTTACTGGCATCAGAAAGCGCATGACGACCTGGCGACAGCCTCACTGCAAAAGGTGCTGATGGTTGAACCCAACAACACTCAGGCGCTCTACCTGCTGGCGCTCTATTCACAGCAGGGCGGCGACACTGCGGCGGCGGCGCAGTATCGCGCCCGGCTGAGTCAGGTCTCCCCCAACGATCCGCATCTTGGCGAGCTGGATAACGCGCGCCAGATGCAGACCATTCCGCAGGCGCAGCTTGCGCTGGCGCGTCAGCAGGCGCGCAGCGGCAACATTCCGGCGGCGTTACAGACCTGGCGCAACACCTTCAGCGGCAATGCGCCGCCACCCAGCGTCGCGGCAGAATATTACCTTACTATGGCGGGCGACCGTACGCTGCTGCCGCAGGCGGTTGAGGCACTGCGCCAGTTTGCGGCTCAGCATCCGCAGGACACCGGCGCGCGGCTGGCGCTGGGTAAAGCGCTGACCTATCAGGAACCGACCCGTCGCGAAGGCATTGAGGTGCTGAGTTCGCTGGCGAGCGGTAATCAGGATGCCGACCGCTCACTGCGTCAGGCGCTGCTGTGGCTCGGTCCACAGCCGTCAGATGCGGCGCTCTATCAGACCTGGCAGCAACGTCATCCGCAGGATTCAGCGGTGATCGACTACTACCGTAAAAACGTCGGCGGCGCAGAAAAAGGGGCCGGATTCAGCGCGCTCAACAGCGGTGACGTCGGCGGTGCGCAGTCCAGCTTTGAAAAAGTACTGAGCGCGAATCCGCAGGATGCCGATGCGTTAGCGGGCATGGGTTATGTGGCCCAGCGAGCCGGACGTTATCAGGAAGCGGCGGATTATCTGCAGCGGTCTGCTCAGCTCGGCGGCGATCAGGGTTCATCGCGTCAGCAGCAGGCTGACGATGCGCGTTTTTATGCACAGCTGGCCAGCGCCCAGCAGGCACTGAAAAGCGGAGACACGGCGCAGGCGCTGACATTAAGCGAACCACTGGTGCAGGCTGACGGCGAAAAAGGGCTGGCCGCCAGACTGTTCCGCGCCGACGTGCTGCGCCGCACCAATCAGCCGCAGCAGGCGGAGCAACTCTATCGCACTATTCTGCAAAGCGATGCGGATAACCGCAGCGCCAAAGAGGGGCTGTTCTACGTTCTGCGTCAGCAGAATCGGGGCGCCGAAGCTAACACGCTGCTGGGGGCACTGCCGGACAGCGTGCGCCAGAGCGTCACGCCACGGGCCAATGAAGCCGATGCGCTGCGTCAGCAGGCGAAGCGTCAACTGGCGGCCGGTAACAATGCCGCTGCCATTGCGACGCTGCAGCAGGGTATTCAGCGCTATCCCACGGATGGCTGGCTGCGGCTCGATTTAGCCCGGCTCTACCGTCAGCAGGGCGACACGCTGCAGGCGGCCAACGTAATGCAGCCGGTGATGCGTAACGGGGCCAGCACCAGCGAACTGTATGCCGGTGCGCTTAACGCCAGCGAAAGCGGCGGCTGGCAACAGGCCAGCACGTTGCTGTCGCGCATTCCCGCTAACGCGAAGACGGCGGCGATGCGTGAACTGGCGCAGCGGGTTAATTTCAATCTGCAGATGAGCACGGCCGACCAGTATCTGGCGCAGGGCGCGACGGCTGCCGCCGCCAATACCCTGAAGGCGCTCACGGTTAATCCACCCACCAACCCGGTTGATGCCGGAAACCTGGCGCAGAAGCTGGCGCAGGCGGGCGATCTCACCAGCGCCGTTTCGGTGGTGCGGGCTAACCTGCAGCGTGGCGTGCAGGGCAATGCGGGCGATTATGCCGCGCAGATGATGGTGCTGAATCAGGCGGGCCTCGGCAGTGAGGCGCAGCGTTTCCTCAGCAACCCGGAACTGCAGGCGCGCAGTACGCCGACGCAGCTGGCCGGTATTCGCAATGGCTATCTGATTAACGAAGTGGATCGCCTGCGACAGCAGCGTCAGTACGCGGTGGCGTATGACAAGCTGATTGGTGCACTGCAGCAGGATCCGCAGAACCGCGATCTGATGTTCGCGATGGCCCGTCTCTACCAGGACGGCAAGATGAACCGCGATGCGGGCGTGGTCTATGACTACCTGATGACCCAGGATACGCCGACGCAGGATGCGCGCGTCGGGGCCATCAACGTCGCGCTGGCGCAGAACAATGTGCAGCGCGCTAATGAGCTGAGTCGCGGCCTTAACAGTACGACTCAGACACCGGATCGTCTGCTGCTGCTGGCGCGGGTGGCGGAAGCCAATGGCGAGCATTCTCAGGCGATGGCTTATCTGCGTTCAGCGCGCGGTCAGCTGATTGGCCTGCAGGGCGCGCAGCCTGGCAGCGTGCCGACCGTGGGCGGACTGGCGCTGGCGGATAATCCGTTTATCAACCGTGATACTTCGCCGGTGGGACGTTCACCATCCAGCTACGGCACCGTGCTGCCGTGGCAGGCGGCACCTGCGGGCGTTGCCGCTGGCGTGACAACGCAGGGTGAACCGGCCGCGGGCGGCGAAACTGTTTCCCGGCAGTCACAGATTCTGCACGATGTCGACACCATGATGGATTCGCTGCAGGAGAAAACCGGCAGCTGGAGTCAGGGCATGGTGCAGGTGCGCGGGCGTGATGGCGAGTCGGGCCTGAGCAAGCTGACGGAAGCTAAAGCGCCGCTGACCTTCTCTACCGTGCCGTTTGAAACGGCGCGCTTCGACTTTACCGCCACGCCGGTGTCACTTACGGCGGGCAGTGGCGCAGCCGATGCCTGGCGTCGTTTCGGCACCAATGCGCTGAGTCAGGGCAGGGTAGTGGCCGCAGGCGGTGCAACGGTGAATGACCTGCCGAACGCCACCACCGATTCGCAAACCGCTTCGGGCGTGGAGCTGAATCTGGCGCTGAAGGGCGACAGCTATAAAGTGGATATCGGCAGTACGCCGCTGGGCCAGGATCTCAGTACTCTGGTCGGGGGCGTACAGTGGTCACCGAAACTCACCGACTTCCTGACGCTGATCCTGACCGGTGAACGCCGCGCGATTACCGACAGCCTGCTCTCTTACGTCGGCGCAGAAGATAAAGCCAGCGGCAAACGCTGGGGACGCGTCACCAAAAACGGCGCTAACGCCCTGTTAAGCTACGACAATGGCGATGCGGGTTTCTACGCCGGTGCGGGCGCGTACAGCTACCTTGGCGAGAATGTCGCCAGCAACAACAACCTGCAGGCGACGGCCGGCGCCTACCTCCGTCCGTTCCACACTGACGATCGCGAGCTGAAAGTGGGCATGAGTCTGTCATGGATGGACTTCTCGAAAAACCTCAGCTATTTCAGCTACGGTCAGGGCGGCTACTTCAGCCCGCAGAACTATGCGTCGGTCTCCTTCCCGATTGAGTTCTCCCGCAAATTTGACGATCTGAAGGTCAATATTGGCGGTGCAGCCGGTTATCAGACCTACAGTCAGGATAAAAGCGCGTACTTCCCGGCGGATGCCAGCCTGCAGTCAGAGCTGGAATCCCTTGCCGCCAGCGGCAGCGTGAAAGACGCTTACTATTCAGGCAGCAGCAAAAACGGCATCGGCTACAACCTGCACGCCGGGGCGGACTACAAACTCAATAAAGATGTGACGATTGGCGGCCAGCTGGGTTATGACACCTTTGGTGACTACAACGAAAGCAGCGCGCAGCTCTATGTCCGTTACCTGTTCGGAGAGAAGTAATGAGTGAGCATTCGGGGGTATCGCATCCTTATCAGCCGGGCTGGTTTGACCTGGTCAGCGTACTGATTGACGGGATGATCGCCAACGCCGGTCAGCAGGAGGCAGAAGCCTTTCTCTATAAGATGGGGGAATCGCTGGCGACCCGCTATCCTTTGCCAGAGTCGCGTACCGTGCAGGATCTGGAGCGCGAGTGCAATCTGCAACTGGCGCGGTTTAACTGGGGTTTTGTGCAGCTTCAGCCGGAAGAGAAGGCGCTGCTGATTGCGTATCACGCCTTACCGGCAGGCGACAACACCCACTCTCCGGCTGACTGGCAGGCGGCGTTTGGTGCGGTGATGGCCGGACTTTTTTCGGGCTGGTTGCAGGGCCAGGGCGGCAGCAGCATTGTGCCGGTTACGCTTGAACTCAACGATGGCAGCACGCTGCACTATCGATATCAATAGGATCGGAAATGAAACGTAATCCACTCTGGCGGGTCTGGCTCTGCTCTGTTTTACTGCTGGCCTGCAGCGCGCAGGCCAATGCCAGCGGCTGGGAGACTTTTAAAAGTCGCTTTGTG
>Ga0256408_1001931_pt1 | contig 10832 bp, 10 predicted proteins | sample PhyAR1_FD_185998 | JGI IMG/M metagenome (GOLD analysis project Ga0256408, IMG submission 185998) | Leaf surface microbial communities from alfalfa plants in UC Gill Tract Community Farm, Albany, California, United States - DLSL A.R1 | ecosystem: Host-associated > Plants > Phyllosphere >...
ACGTATCCGTAAACGTCACCTGACTGAAAACGACCGTCGCCGCGCAGCTCGTGGCCCTAAAGAAGACTAATCTTCTTTAACGATTGTTTAAGTCTGATATGAGGGCACCTTTGGGTGCCCTTTTTTTATACCTAAAAATCAGATCCAGTTTTCATCATCTAGCGTTTCAGCTGTTTTTGCTGTCGCTGAGCTTTTTGCCGTGATTGTGCTTTGACCTTTAATTTGAAAGACGGCGACAGCCTGCGCTAGAGTTCCAGAGAGCTCCTCAACGTTTGCCGCAGTGGTGGCGACCTGCTCAACCAAGGCCGCGTTTTGTTGAGTAACCTGATCTATCTGGGTGATAGCTACGCGTATTTGTTCTACACCGCGGCTTTGTTCTTCAGAGGCGTAAGAGATGCTATCCATCATTGTGCTCGCCTTCGAGATAGCGCTGGTCATTTCTGCGATTGTTGACCCCGTTTTATCTGCCAGTTCCGCACCTTCTTGAATTTGGTAGGCAGATTCAGAAATCAGGCTGTTAATTTCTTTTGCAGATTGTGCAGAGCGTTGAGCAAGGTTACGTACCTCGCTGGCGACAACGGCAAACCCACGACCGGCTTCACCTGCACGAGCGGCCTCCACGGCGGCATTCAGGGCTAATATATTGGTTTGGAAAGCAATGCTGTCGATGACGCTAATGATATCGCCCATCTTTTGTGCATTGGTTTTAATCGCATGCATTTTTGTTGTCATGTTTTTCATCTGCAGCTCGCCTTCATGGGCGATTGAGGCAGAGGTTTGTATCATCGAAGAGGCTTGCACGGCATTATCCGCATTGAGCTTAACCGTCGATGATATCTGCTCCATGCTGGCGGCAGTTTCTGCTAACGCAGAGGCCTGCTCTTCCGTACGGCTGGAGAGATCGGTATTTCCTGCGGCAATTTCCTGAGTACCAATATTGATCGATTCAACGCCATCGCGAATAGATTTCACGGTCTCAATCAGTTCATATTGCATTTCTTGCAGTGCGGCGCTTAACTTACCGATTTCATTATTGTTTTCAACTTCAATAGGGTGGCGGAGATCGCCTTTACCAATTTTAGCAAAATAGCCAGAAACCTTGTTCAATGGTTTCACTAAGATGCGATCCAACCAGAAGTAAGCAATGATAAATAGCACCACCACTATTGCCACGATAGAGCACATTATTCGGATAGAGAACTCGTATGATGCTGTGCTATCGGCACTGGCTTGAGCGAGATTTTCCTGGACCAGCTGTAAATAGTTTGAGTATTGCGCATCATATTCTTTACGTATTTTTAGGCGGGATTCTTGATAGCCGGCCATGGTCTGTTGGAGCTGATCTGGGGTAGTAAAATTCTCCAATGCACCAATATTTTTCAATGTACTTGCGATCTGATCTGCCTGTGCTTTTTCCATGAGTTTAGCGATTTCTGGTCGGTACGTTGTTATCCCAGGGATCGTCATGAACAACTCAAATTTAGCCTGCGAAGTTTGTACTTCTTGGTGTAATGCCGTGACAACCTGAGGCACGTTAACAGGCATGTTGTTGGTTAGCTGGATAACGGTACTGTCAACCATTGCACGTATACGTAAGATGGCATCACGTGAATCAGAGAGTGCTTTTTGTTCGCTTGAGGCGACTTCTAGAAAGTTGACGTCTGCATCGTTCTCGTGAAGGAAATACATTCCTACTCCACTGGATGCAAATTGAAGTAGAGCAAATATTGCCAATAAAAGAGCAATCCTGTTCTGATTGATAGATTTTTAAACATGATTTCCGGCCTTATTTTGGGTAATAAATATGCGATGTCTGATTGGCTATCGGCGGAAGTTAGAAAATTCTTATGCCCACAGAAAAATAAAGGTTTTGCTGCTATTGAATTGGCCTTACGCAGTGAGGAATTGTGATCTATGTCCAATTTTTGCGCGCTTAAGTAGGGCGTTCTACTATCAAGGTGTTGTAGAAAGCCCCAGAACAGCGGATTTTGAATGTTCTGTATTCGTTGCGGCGTTTAGAGACTGTGCCTATTTCAGCGCACGATTTCAGGTTAGAGTAAAAATTCACAAAAAAATCAGGAGCGGCACATGTTGTACATCTTTGATTTAGGGAATGTGATTGTAGATATTGATTTTAAGCGCGTGCTCGGTGTTTGGAGCAAATATAGCGGTGTGCCGCTGGCAACGCTTTCTGAACGATTCAAAATGGGTGAAGTTTTCCAGCAGCACGAGCGTGGCACCATTACCGATGAAGAGTTTGCGCATAAACTCTGTGCAGAAATGGGCATAGCACTCAGTTTTGAACAGTTTGAGTTAGGTTGGCAGTCGGTATTTGTTGGTCTGCGTCCGGAAGTGATTGAGCTCATGAAAAAGCTGCGCAGTTATGGAAACCGTGTGGTTGTGCTCTCCAATACCAACCGCTTACACAGCAACTATTGGCCGAAACATTACCCTGAAGTGGAAGCTGCCAGCGATCATATGTACCTCTCTCAAGATCTCGGAATGCGTAAACCCGACGCGGAGATTTATCAGCACGTGTTGGCTCAGGAACATTGCCCAGCCAGCGATGCGGTATTTTTTGATGACAACGCTGAAAACGTTGCGGCCGCTGCGGCGTTGGGAATTAAGTCTATTCTCGTCACGGATAACAAAGTAGTACCCGCGTACTTTGCCTAATCTATTCGGGGCCGATAATGGGATAATTCGTTTTATCCTTCGCATTTTTTGGCGCAACTCCAAGAAAACGTTAACATTAAAAGATGCTTAACCGCTCAGGCCATAATGTCATGGCCTGAGCGTTGTTTTCAGGAGGGGGAATGACCCTTTTTTCTTGGCAGTCAGCAAAGTCCTGTGTCTCTTTTGGGCGCCTCTTATGGGCCAGAGTGAATCACGACCGAGTGAGCATGATGGCGGGCAGTCTGGCCTATGTTTCTTTGTTATCTCTGGTTCCTCTCGTCACGGTGGTTTTCTCGCTGTTTGCCGCTTTTCCTATGTTTGGCGAAGTTTCTGAACAGCTCAAACACTTTATTTTCACCAATTTTGTTCCGGCTGCCGGCGATGTCGTTCAGTCTTATATCGAACAGTTTGTCGCCAATTCGAGCAAGATGACCGCCGTGGGTGCCGTTGGGCTGATAGTCACGGCTCTGCTGGTGATCTCTTCCGTTGACGGTGCGCTAAATCATATTTGGCGTAGCCGTACTCAGCGCCCAATCGTCTATTCACTTGCGATCTATTGGATGGTATTAACCCTTGGGCCCATCTTAGTGGGGGCCAGCATGGCGATTAGCACCTATCTGCTTTCCATCCGCTGGTTGGCGATGACCGGCGTGTATTCGCTGGTGGATCAGGTGCTACGTATTTTCCCTCTTTTGCTCTCCTGCGCCAGTTTTTGGCTCATTTACTGCGTCGTGCCCACGCAGCGAGTCCCAGCCAGAGATGCGCTGATCGGCGCAGTGGTAGCGGGGCTATTGTTCGAGCTGGGTAAAAAAGGCTTTGGGCTATACGTCACGATGTTTCCATCGTATCAATTGATTTATGGCGTACTGGCCGTGATACCGATACTGTTTGTATGGGTCTACTGGAGCTGGTGTATTGTGTTATTAGGCGCAGAGATTACCGTCTCGCTCAGTGAATACCGCGCCATGCATCAGCGCGCAAAACGAGAAGAAAACCATAAAATTCAAGCGGTAACGCCAGAAAACGATAAGGAAGAGAAGAACTAAATGATAGCGTTAATTCAGAGAGTAACTCATGCCAGCGTTGTTGTTGAAGGCACCACCGTGGGTGAGATTGGCCCAGGGTTGCTGGTCTTACTGGGCGTTGAAAAAGAAGATAACGAACAAAAAGCCCAACGGCTGCGTGACAAAGTATTGGGCTATCGCATTTTCAGCGATGAAAACGACAAAATGAATCTTAACGTTCAGCAAGCCGGTGGCAGCGTATTGGTGGTTTCCCAATTTACCTTAGCCGCAGATACCCAAAAGGGGATGCGCCCAAGCTTTTCAGGTGGAGCAGCTCCCGATGAAGCAGAACGCCTGTATGAATATTTCGTGGGTCAGTGCCGTGAAACCGGCATCAATACCCAAACTGGGCAGTTTGCAGCCGATATGAAGGTTTCACTACTCAATGATGGGCCGGTCACTTTCTGGCTCCAGGTTTAGGCTATCTTGCTTGCCACTTTGAGATTGGGCAGTGCTCAGAATCCTCACGTACTATTGTACGCTCCGGTTCTTGCGCGTTGTGCGTTCTCAAAATGACTGCGCCGATAACGCCTAAACCACCATGACTATCTATACCTTTGCGATTGTACGATGAGAGAGAGCAAGTTATGTATCACCTGCGAGTTCCGGTTACAGAGCAAGAGCTAAAAGATTATTACCAGTTTCGCTGGGAGATGCTGCGCAAGCCGCTGCATCAACCGGTGGGATCGGAGCGTGATGCTTATGATGCGATGGCGCACCATCAAATGGTGGTTGATGAGTCGGGCAAACCGGTTGCCATTGGGCGCTTATATATCAATGCCGATAATGAAGCCTCTATCCGCTTTCTGGCGGTTGATCCCACCGTACAGGCCAAAGGGTTAGGAACGCTGGTGGCAATGACGCTGGAGTCTGTAGCGCGTCAGGAAGGGGTTAAACGGGTGGTGTGTAGCGCACGCGAAGATGCAGTGGAGTTTTTTGCCAAGCTTGGTTTTGAAAATCAGGGTGAGATTACCGCGCCGCAAACCACGCCGGTGCGTCATTTTCTGATGATTAAGCCAGTCGCAACGCTCGATGATATTTTACATCGCCCCGATTGGTGCGCTCAGTTGCAAAAAGCATGGTACGAAAACATCCCACTAAGTGAAAAAATGGGTGTGCGTATCAGCCAATATACCGGCCAGCGCTTTGTGACCACCATGCCGGAGTCAGGCAATCAAAACCCACATCAAACGCTGTTTGCAGGCAGCCTGTTTTCATTGGCGACGCTCACAGGCTGGGGGCTAATTTGGCTGCTGCTGCGTGAGCGACATTTAGGCGGAACCATTATTCTTGCCGATGCGCATATACGCTATAGCGCACCGATTACCGGTCGACCGCGAGCGATTGCGGATCTCAGCTCCGTTAGCGGCGATCTGGATAGGCTTGCCCGTGGGCGCAAAGCACGCGTTCAGCTTTCAGTGAATTTGTATGGCGATGAACATCCAGGTGCGGTGTTTGAAGGGACGTATATGGTACTGCCTGCGACCGAAGATGATGATGAGGGCAGTATTCAGTAAGGCTTGGTGAATAGTAGCCCCGTCCTACCCCTCCCCTTTGCAAGGGAGGGGACCGCTCGGTGATGCGTGGAATTTCTCTAAGCGGCTTCGGCCCATGTGACGAGCGGCCAAATTATGCCGCCTGCGGCATCCCAACTTGTTTGTTACGTAAGAACAGCACTACAAGCGTTAGCCAAATAATTCCGCTCATCAGGTTAAATAGGCTGAACCAGCTATTACCGCCGAGTAGATACGCGTGTTTGGTTAACTCAATGCCGACGGTAAAAATTAGCATGCTCAGCATACCCATTGCCGCCGATACGGTGCCTTTACTCATGTCGCTAGAAAAAAGCGTTAAACGATACAATCCTGCGTTAGCGATTCCGATTCCGAAAGCATAGATACTCAGCCCTGCGGTCATCCACAGATAGGCATGAGATGCGTGTACCGTGGCAATCGCCGCGATTGCCAGCCCCAGCATCATTGGCCATGCGCCTAGTTTAATCAGAGAGCGAACGCTACGAGTACTGGTCAGCTTCGCTAGCGTAAAGTTGCCCAGAATCAGGGCGCCAAACACTGGAACCTGTAGAAGCCCGTAGTCATAGCTGCTTAAGCCTTCACCGCTAATTATGATGACCGGAGACTGCGCAATCCAGGCTAAAAGCGGCAAACTGGCGAAGCCGGTCGCGAGCGCACCACACAGAAAATGGCGGTTCGATAGCACCTGTTTATAGTCCTGCCCCAGTGCTTTCAGCGACAGCTTTTCACCACGGCGCGTCGCGGTTTCAGGCATAGCACGCCATAGTCCATAGAAAGAGAATGCGGCGAGTGCGGCAAACATCACAAACATCATTTGCCATGGCAAAACATGCACCCAAGCAGCACCGGCTAGCGGCCCCAGCAGGGGAGCAATCAAAGCCACGTTTGCCATCAGCGCGGTGATTTTTATGCACACCGATTCTTCAAAAGACTCTTGAATAGCGGCATAGCCCACCGCGCCGATAAAGCACAGGCTCACGCCCTGCAAGAAGCGCAGCAGCGTAAATTGTTCAATCGTCTGTGCCAGCAAAATGGCTAAACACATCACGACAAAATAGGCCACGCCCGCCAACATAACTGGACGACGCCCGATGCGATCCGACAATGGCCCAAGCAGCCATTGCAGGAACATGCCGCCAGCCAGATAAGCGGTCATGGACGTTGGTACCCACTCTTGGCCAACGTTAAATTCTTGCACCACGGTCAACATGCCGGGCTGAATCATATCGTTGCCGATATAGGTGGTGAATTCATAAAGAACCAGACAAAGCGGAAATAGCAGCGCCTGTCGGCCCAATCGCCCTGCGGCGGAGAGAGACTTTTGCATATTTATTAGTTAGTTGTTTATTCAGAAAAGGAAAAAACCGGCGATGTGTCGGTGAACAGATTATGTTTTACGAACAACGTGGGGCTGAGTGGCTATTTTGCCGTCAATTATCACGCTTGGCAATCAGTGATGTGTAACTCAAATATATAAATCACGATTAAGCTTAGGCATAGTTCTGATTGCTGACGAAGGGGTTGGAAGGTTAACCTGTTTTTAACAAAAACACCGTCGGTGTTATACGGAATTCTGGTAAGGGCTTGGCGCAAAAACATGAGTCAAAAAATCATTTGGATCGATAACTTACGCGCCACGGCTTGCCTCATGGTAGTGATGATCCATTCAACAACTTACTATGTCACCACTGGGTTTAGTATTGGCCAAATAAATTGGGATGTAGCTAACCTCCTTAATTCGGCGTCTCGGGTATGTGTACCCTTATTTTTTATGATTTCGGGCTATCTATTTTTGGGTGAGAAGTCGGCCCAAGGGCGACATGTGCTGCATGTTTTGCGCTGTTTGCTTTTTTACAGCGCGCTAGGGCTGCTGTATATCAGTTTGCTGACACATATTAACCCGTGGCTTTCTATTCGATATCTCCTTGTGAAACCAGTGTTTTATCACCTATGGTTTTTCTATGCCATATTGGCTCTGTATATCATTTCCCCATTAATTAGCGTCCGTGCAGTGAGTGCACGATATTTGGCGATAGTGGTTGCCGTGCTGGCGGTTATTGCCAACCCTAATTTGCCACAATACAGCTATCAAGGAATTAAGCTGCTCCCGATTAATCTGCATATCTCTGGTGACATGTTTTACTACCTGCTTTATGCGTTGATGGGCCGATCTCTGGGGATGTTACATACCGAGCTGCGACGTGTATCATGGAGTGCGGCGCTAATCTTTATCGGATGTGTGGTCGCAATTGCATTTTCCACCTACCGACAAACACAGCACAACGGCGGATTTGCTGATACTTACTACATGTACTGCGGGCCATTGGTGTTTATAGCGAGTTGTGCCATTTTTCTATTCTTTAAGAATAACTTTAATCACACTCAATCTCGGTGGATGGCGTTTATTTCACGTCATTCGCTGGCAATTTATGGCTTCCATGCCTTTTTTATCCACTTCATTCGCACTCATCATCTAGACGCACGCAGCTGGCCGCTGGTGGATATTTTCATGGTGTTCTTCTTCGCGCTGGCGGGAAGTTTACTGTGCAGTTGGGGGTTGGGAAAAATCGATAGAAAAGGCTGGGTTTCATAGCGATCCCCCATCCTCACGCAGGTGAGAATGGGGCTAAAGTGGCACGGTTTACTTCTCTAAAAAATGAAGTTTCCACGACGCCAAGGTCCTTGGCATCATTTTCTCATCCTTATTTTTTGAGCTGTAATAGCGCATGGCCAGTTGGCCATTTTTGTCTGGCACAATCAGGCCTGCCCACATATCGCCTTCTGGCGTATACATGATGATAGCGGCTTTATTATTTGATGCGCCACGCACCCACATCGAAACAACTCGTGCGCCAATGTTGTCGAGATCTTCGCTATAAATATAGACGTTCGCGGTATCGACAAAGCGCTGGTAATCATCACCCACAAGCTCACGGAATTGCTGGTCGCGAGCGGCTTCCGTAATAATGCCAATGGATAACAACGAAGGCTTTGGACGAGGATCCTTGGTGGCTTTTGTATATTTTCCATCAATGTATACGCCATCTGGCATAGACATTCTGCATCCCCAGTCGGCATTGCTATGGATTTGTAGCGAACCATCCTTTTTCGGAATCAGCAGAAGTTTGCAATTGCTGGTATCCGTTACGCGATCCACGATACCGATGCCGTAAAGCTTACGGGCTTCAGCGGTATATTCATCGCCGTTCATGCCTGTCCAGGCATGGATATCAATGTTAAAACCCCATTCATTGTTGCGACTGAACTGAACGGTGCCTCCACTCATATTACCTGCGCTAAGATTCCACCACTGGCCATCCCATTGAAAGTTAGTATCGGCATCCGAAAGGGTACTGATCCCCTCATAATAAGCGCGCTCAATACAATTATCGCTGGTGCATTTTTCGAGCGATTTTTCCCAATTTTCATATTGGCGATGTACTTTCAGCGAGTCTTCTTTAACCAGCATGGCACGATAAATAATGGTCATCGTGGTGTCTAGCCAGTGCAGCCCATCGTTACTACAGATGGTATTTTCCAACGGCGTAGTTGCTCGCTGGCAGTTGACCGCCATCGCTTGGCTGCTGGTCAAGCCAATGAGTAGAACCCAGCAAAACTTAATTAATGTGTTTCTAACACACATATTAAAACCTAATAAGAGTAAATCGGATTAATCATCGCCAGTATATTTGGCAAAACATTAACCAACAAATTATTTATCATCTTTGTGTTTATTTTTTACGCTTAAGATTTTTCTAACTCATGTCGCTTTTCATAAACGTTCTTTCTTTTATTGTTTGAGGATGTCATGAGAATAGAAAGTAATAATTTTGCTTACTTATCAACTGAACTTATATCTCAGAATCAAAACGAAATGACACGGAAGCCGCTCGGGATCCAGCGAGCAAGCGGACATGAATGTCCACAAACTGGGGTATGGCGGATGATGAACTCATCTTCACATCCTGTTTTAAATATCCGAAAAGGCACCATTATGCCTTACTATCAAGGCTCGCCAGTCAACTGGCAGTTAGCTGATTATATTTTGAGTGACGAGATCGATAGATAGTGTGTTCCCGCCGCTTTGATATTAGTGCCAATTCATTTGGCCTGAGTTTGAAAGCGGCGTTTTTAGTAAGAATGGACTAAGATTTTTCTTATCAAGCGACTGTTTTCAGCTAATGTTTCGCTATCCAATATTGTCACCAAAACGATCGCGATAATCCTTTGGCGTCATGCTGTATCCCTTCTTAAATACTGAATAGAAATATTGCAGCGATGGATAACCACACATCTGAGAGATTTCATTAATCGATAGCGATGTGGCGATTAAGAGATTACGTGCGCGATCCAACTTCTCTTCATGGATCACGGCATGAATGGTTTGCCCGGTTTCATCTTTAAAACGTTTCTCCAGATTAGAACGCGACATTCCTACGGCATCTAAAACCTGCTCAACCTTGATCCCTTCACAGGCATGGTGGCGAATAAAATGCATGGCTTGAATGACGGACGGATCGCTTAGCGAGCGGAAATCGGTCGATCTCCGTTCAACGACTTTTATCGGCGGAACTAAAACACGTTGAGGTGCTGACGGCTTTCCGCTAGATAGCAGCTGGTGCAGCATTTTAGCCGCGCGATAACCCATCTGGCGTGTGCCCTGTGCGACCGACGAAAGCGCCACGCGCGACAAATATCGCGTGAGCTCTTCGTTATCGATACCGATGACGCTGATTTTTTCAGGCACGGCAATATCAAGATGTTCGCATACCTGTAACAGGTGGCGAGCACGCGCATCGGTAACGGCAATAATGCCGGTTTGTGGCGGCAGCGTTTGCACCCAATCAGCCAGTCGGTTTTGTGCGTATTGCCAGTTATCTGGCGTCGTCTCCAATCCTGGATACACCACGCCTTGGTATTGCTCTTTAGCAACCAACTGGCGGAAAGAATACTCTCGCTCCTGCGCCCATCGTTTATCACTGTCTGTTGGCAGGCCATAAAAAGCGAAGCGGTTGATGCCTTTCTCTTTGAGATGCAAAAATGCGCTTTTGACCAGCGCATGGTTGTCGGTGGCGATGTAAGAAACCGGTGGATAGTCCTCTTCGCGATGATAAGAGCCACCGACGCCGACAATTGGCACTTCGAGATGGCTTAACAGTGCTTCGATTTCGCGATCGTCAAAATCGGCAATCACGCCATCGCCCAGCCAATCTTTGATATTGTCGATACGGCAACGAAAGTCTTCTTCGATGAAAATATCCCAATCACACTGAGATGCCTGTAAATACTCACCCACACCTTCCACCACCTGACGGTCATACGCCTTGTTGGCATTGAATAACAATGTAATGCGATAGCGTTTGGCGAACATGCTGACTCCATTAAACGATGATGAGTAAGGCGCAAACAGGGAAGCAAAATCGGGCGTGAAGGGGATAAAGCATTATTTCACAACACTCATCCGACTTTACGCCGGATGAGTATGAAGGATTTTAGATTCTAATGTCTTGATCCTGTGAGCGAGGATGGCGAGTCCAGAGAGATTCAAGTTCCTCGA
>Ga0256408_1001934_pt1 | contig 10826 bp, 6 predicted proteins | sample PhyAR1_FD_185998 | JGI IMG/M metagenome (GOLD analysis project Ga0256408, IMG submission 185998) | Leaf surface microbial communities from alfalfa plants in UC Gill Tract Community Farm, Albany, California, United States - DLSL A.R1 | ecosystem: Host-associated > Plants > Phyllosphere >...
TTCGCAACGTAACCGAATACAATTGATAGAATTGATAGAATAACAAGAGGAATAACAATAATCATCGGTGCTTCGTGTGCATGTAGGTAATCTCCTTTAGGCGCGTTAGGCACTGTAAAGAATGTTAGTGAGATTAGCCGGAATGAGTAGAAAGCTGTAAATACCGCTGAGATTGTACCAAGCCAGTATGCAATATTACCAGAGACTTCGTATTGACCTAGTGCTACTTCAAGAATAAGATCTTTACTGTAGAATCCTGTTAGGAATGGGAATGCCATCAGTGATAGTGATCCAATAAGAATAGCTGTGTAAGTGAATGGTAGGAAGTTAACCAGACCACCCAGTCGTCGCAGATCTTGTTGGTCAGCCATACCGTGAATAACAGCACCAGCAGCAAGGAATAGTAGAGCTTTGAAGAAGGCGTGGTTAACAAGGTGGAATAGTGCCACATTGTATTGTGATAGTCCCACTGCCATGAATAGGTAACCCATTTGTGAACAAGTACTGTATGCAATCACCCGTTTAAGGTCATTTTGTAGCAGTCCAGTTGTTGCAGCAAAGAATGCAGTCAGTGCACCAACCCAAGTGATCACAATAAGAACTGTTGGTCCGTATTCGATAATAGGTGATGAACGTAGCATTAGGTATACCCCAGCTGTTACTAGTGTAGCAGCGTGAATTAGAGCAGACACCGGAGTAGGTCCTTCCATAGCGTCAGGCAGCCATGTGTGAAGTCCGATTTGGGCAGATTTCGCCATGGCACCTACTAGTAGAAGAAGTCCAATAATAGTGATTGCTGATTCGTTAATAAATGGTGCTACACTGAATACTGTTGCGTAATCAACGTTACCGAATACCCAGAAGATTGCGAAGAATCCTACAGATAGGAACATATCACCAACACGGTTCACAGTTAGAGCTTTGATACCAGATTTGTTAGCTTGGATACGTGTGTACCAGAAGTTAATTAGAAGGTATGATGAAATACCAATACCTTCCCATCCGATAAACATGATGAAGTAGTTATCTCCAGCAACAAGAATAAGCATGAAGAACGTGAACATTGACAGGTATGAGAAGAATCGTTGGTTGTGAGGATCTTCAGCCATGTATGAGATTGAGTATAGGTGTACCAGTGATGATACAACTAGAACAGGAAGCAGCATAGAAACTGTTAGAGAATCGAATAGGAATCCCCAGTTCACTAGCATAAATTCTGAGTCAATCCAACTGAATAGTTCAATTGATACAGGTGATCCACATAGACCAACTTCGTAGAATGCTACCATAGCAAGTAGAGCAGATGTTGTTAGACATCCAGTTGTAATGATGTGAGCTCCTGTTACACCAATAGATCGTCCTCGAAGACCAGCAATAGCTGATCCAAACATAGGAAGGGCAAGAATAGATAGATACATTATGTTCGTAGAGAAATGTTACCTCGTAGTCGGTAGTATGCTACTAGAATACCAAGACCAATAGCAGATTCTGCTCCAGCGATAGCGATAATGTAGATACCATATGTTTGTCCCATGATGTCGTCGAATTGGTATGAGCTTACAAGTACAAGTAGAGTCACAGCAAGTAGCATTAGTTCAATAGAAATGATCATTAGAATGATGTTTTTACGGTTCAGGATGAACCCTAGAATTCCGATAAGGAATAGAACTAGTGATAGAGTCATGAGACATAATAGTATGACCAAATGGCATAGGTGTAAAGTGAATAACGGGTTATAAATACCCATAAAACTAGAATGGATGACATGGAATTATAGTTTCCATAGCCAAGGGGCACCAGTAGTGATCATATGATAATACTTTCACACTGATGATACATTAAATACTAGACCTAATGTTAATGTACGGTTAGCTAACACAATTAAAACTATATGCATAGTTAAGCTTAGACCATTCGAATGTCGATACGTCCAATATGTGTCGCTGGGTATAATACGAGAAAAAGCGGGTTCGAACCGCCATACCCCACTTCGACAAAGTGGTACATTGCCAATTATGCTATTTTCCCTTTATTAGCTACCCATACTTTTAGGAGATCTGAGATAATAGAACACTTCCAGGAAGCCACATGTGGAACTCGGGGAATTTGTTTTAAATGACTACAACGGGGAAACCATATTATGGATCCGGCTATCACTATTATTGAGGTCGTTCAATAGTAGGTTGGCTAATAGCAGATCGTTGGTCAGTGAAGTATAGAGCACCTTTTCCAAGTTCGTATACGAATCCTAGAGTAAGCACTGTGAAGAAGATCATAGCAACCCAGAAACCGTATGTAGATACGTTGTAAAGAGTTACCGCAACAGGGTATAGAAGTAGAATTTCAAGATCGAAGATCAGGAATAGAATACCAACTAGGTAGTATTGGATACTGAATGGAGCACGAGTTTGCCCGTAGATTGGAGAAAATCCACATTCGTATGCTGTTACTTTTTCTGTGTCCGGTCGGTGTGCCGCTAGTAGCACGTTAAGTACTAGTAGAATAGCTACAAGGATAGGAACTACAATAAAGAGGAGTGTTAGTGAATTCATTAGTATTGGAATAGAGTAAGAGCCAGAAGACTAGTGCTATTTAGAATAATTGACGGTTTGAATACGAATAGTGTGATGGCCATAGTTAGTGTTGCAATGGCAAAGCTATGTGTAGCTGTTAGTTTGCTTTCTTGTGAAAGTGTTGATGTACCTGTGTCTACATCGGCTGAGTCAAAGTGAATCACTCGTACGATTTTAAGGTAGTATGATGCACTAATAACTGATACGATAATAGCTACAATTGATAGGAAGTAGTATCCACTGTGTGTAGCAGAGTATAGAACCATTTGTTTTCCAAAGAATCCAATTAGAGGAGGTACCCCAGCCATTGAGAACAGACAGAGTGTTAGAGATAGCCCAAGTAGAGGGTTAGCCCGGAATTGTCCTGCCATATCTGAAATGAATTGGATGTCTGTACCGTTACCATCTGATCGTGATACGTTACTGTGTAGTACGTAACCAAATGCTAGGATAATAAGGAATGCGTTAAGGTTTGTAATACTGTATTGCACAAGGTAGAATAGGAATGATTCGATTGATTCTTCGCTGTTAATAGCTAGTGCTAGTAGTAGGAAACCTACATGTGAAATAGTACTGTATGCTAGTAGTCGTTTGATTCGGTATTGTGCTAGACCTACAACTGTACCAATAATAAGTGACAGTAGTGATGAAACTAGTAGTAGGTTTTTCCAAACATCGAATGGGACTCCGTTCATCATAAGTGTTAGAGATGATCCGTTAAGACCTAGTCCACTTTGTAGTTCTAGTAGGAATACAAAGATAGAGATTTTAGGCATAACAGCTAGCCATGTTGTTACAATAGTTGGTACACCATCGTATACATCAGGTGACCAGTTATGGAATGGAGCTGCTGACACTTTGAATAGGAATCCAACTACAAGAATAGTTAGACCAATAGCACAAGGACCTAGGTCAGTTGTTAGACTGTCAATACTTGCTACAGATAGGATAGAGAAGATATCTTCAAGGTTTGTTAGACCAGTAAATGCGTAAATAAGTGCAGATCCTAGTAGAATAAGACCTGAAGATAGACCACCTAGAAGGAAGTATTTAAGTCCAGCTGATGTAGCAGATTCTGAATCTCGGTAAAGAGTTGCAAGAATGTATACTGCGAAAGATTGTAGTTCAATACTTAGGTAGATAGAAACTAGATCAGCACTAGACATTAGGAATGTTGCACCACATGTAGTGAATAGAATCATTAGAGGGTATTCTGCAATAGTAGGCAGAGCTGTAAATACTGTACGAGATCCAGCCATGATTGCATTTGTAACAGGTGCCCAAGGTAGAAGGATAATTGCACCTACGATGAAGATGAATGTATCGATAGATTGAGACACTGATGTTACTTGGAATAGTCCACTGTAAATACTTACACCTGAACCAATAGCTTGGATGTCAAGAGCGTTAAAAGATAGCGCTGCGGCATATAGTAGTACAATAGAAGCTACTCGAGTAAGAAGAAGAGGGGAAATGTTAACGTTAGGAAGCGCTACGGCTGTCATGAGAGAGAAAATACCTAAAACAAGCATTACTATTAAAGCAGTCTACACTATAATTCAATTATCAACTAAGCAAAGGTGCATATGAAGATAAGTGTGAAAATATAGTATACGAGAAGATATGAGTACCCAGATTCGAACTGGGGTCATCCGAGTGGAAGTCGGAGATAATAAACCACTATATGATACTCACCTTAGTGTTCTGTTAATGCATGTCATCTTTTAGAAACGTCCTACTGGAATCGAACCAATATCAACTGTTTCGAAGACAGATGCACTATCCGTTGTGCTAAGGACGCTGTGACGGGGGAAGATATATTTAAGTACAAATGAAGAGACTCGAACTCTTATGCCATAGAAGACACCATGTCCTAAGCATGGCCTGTATACCAATTCCAGCACATTTGCTTTTGCTTCCCTTTTACCTGTTGTTGACGGGGATTTGAGTGTTAGTGTAGATTACTAACGGTTTTTCATAATTATGAGTAAAGAACTAGGAAAGAAACCATAAGGGCGAATAGTCCTGTTGCTTCTGCTAGAGCGAATCCAAGAATTGCGTATGTGAATAGTTGTCCTCGAAGGGCTGGGTTTCGGGCTGTTGAAGAAATTAGAGATGAGAAGATAGAACCGATTCCGATTCCGGCTCCTGTAAGTCCGATAGCTGCTAGTCCTGCTCCAATGTATTTTGCTGCTGCCATAATAATATATGTTAAATAACACAATCATCTAACAAATGTCAATGAATGTTCAAGTGAATTATAGTGTGCTCACTTATTGAGATCACACACTTTTAGGGTAATAATCGGGGAGTTAAAATATTGGCAACTAGAGTTTTGTAATGTATACTCGTGTTACAAATAGGTTTACAAAGTATGGTAGTACGTATACTGACATAATGTATGTAATTGTGAACAGTGCTACTAGAGCGAATGTAATTTGGTTCACAAAGTAGAATGGTAGAAGTTGTGGCATGGTATAATATTATCAATGTTTGCTCTCTATAGAGCTATTACAAATCTAAATAAGAAATGTAATATGCGGCGGGGATTTGAAGTGTAAGAATATAGTTAATATTTATACACGACTAGGTGTTAAGATTGTAGTGGCATCATGTGGTATGCGTGGTATGGTGTAGGGCTAGGCACTGTCCATTCTAGTGTTGTACTAGTTTGTGATTCTTTCAGGTATGAAGGAGTGCTCATAAAGAATTGTGGAATTCCAAATGGGTTAGCTGTTGCTACAGGTTGGTTGGCTAGCATGTCGTAAATGATGTATAGGAATACTCCAGTTGCTACTACTGAGATCATTGATCCAATAGAGCTAATGTAGTTCCATCCTTCAAATGCGTCAGGGTAGTCAGGAATACGTCGAGGCATTCCTGCCAGTCCTAGGAAGTGTTGAGGCATGAAAGTAGTGTTTACACCTACGAACAGAGTCCAGAAGTGTACTTGTGCTAGTGTTTCGTTGTACATTTTTCCTAGGATTTTTGGTGCCCAGTAGTAGAATCCAGCGAATACTGAGAATACAGCACCCATAGATAGAACATAGTGGAAGTGAGCTACAACGTAGTATGTGTCGTGCATAGCTACATCCATTGATGCGTTAGCTAGAACTACTCCTGTTAGTCCACCGATAGTGAACAGGAATACGAATCCTAGAGCGAATAGCATAGGAGCTGTGTATCGCACTGAACCTCCGTAACAAGTAGCCATCCAACTGAAGATTTTAATACCTGTTGGTACCGCAATAATCATTGTTGCTGCTGTGAAGTAAGCTCGTGTATCTACATCAAGTCCTACTGCGTACATGTGGTGAGACCATACGATGAATCCTAGAATACCAATTGAAGCAATTGCGTAAACCATTCCTAGGTAACCGAATACAGGTTTTCCTGAGAATGCAGAGATAACGTGTGATACGATACCGAATCCTGGAATAACGATTAGGTATACTTCAGGGTGTCCGAAGAACCAGAATAGGTGTTGGTATAGTACTGGATCACCTCCTCCTGCTGGGTCGTAGAATGAAGTGTTGAAGTTTCGATCTGTAAGAATCATTGTGATAGCACCAGCAAGTACAGGCATAGCTAGAACAATAATAATTGATTGGAATAGCATAGACCATACAAATAGAGGCATTTTGTGTAGTGTCATACCTGGAGCTCGCATGTTCATGATAGTTGTGATAATGTTAATTCCTCCTAGCATTGAAGACACACCTGAAAGGTGAAGTGAGAAAATAGCAAGATCAACTGAACCACCTGAGTGAGATTGGATTCCAGCAAGTGGAACGTATACAGTCCATCCTGTTCCTGCTCCTTGTTCTACGAATGCACTAGCTAGTAGAAGTACGATCGCTGGTACAAGAATCCAGAATGAAATGTTGTTAAGTCGAGGGAAAGCCATATCAGGAGCACCAATAAGTACAGGAACCATGTAGTTAGCGAATCCAGCCATAGCTGGTACAACTACGAATAGTAGCATGATAATACCGTGAGCAGTAATAATCACGTTGTACAGTTGGTGGTCACCTGCAAGGAATTGAGTACCTGGTGCAGATAGTTCTAGTCGAATAAGAACAGACAGAGCTGTTCCTACAAGACCTGTAAAGATTGCATATACAAGGTATAGTGTCCCAATATCTTTGGCGTTAGTTGAGAATAACCATCGTGTAATCATAATATTGTTTTAATAAAGTTCCTCATTGGCTATAGTGTTAGTTGGGTGTGTTTAATAGGATAATGTTGTCCTTAGTTCACTTTTAGTAGTTTCATAAGAAGAGTGAAAATGTTACACTTGTCGTGTTTTGCTGGAGTGTAAATATCGTATCTTAGCTTTAGGCTATATACCTGATAAATAACTCTTAATAATAGAACACCACTATATATAATAGAGGGGTGTATAGGGGTAATATGGTAGGTGTAAGTAATATGGCTAATTAGTATCACTAAGCTAACACACCTTACGGTGCTTACACATGTGACCTATCTAGAAGTAGTCTACTTCTTGCCTAATATAATCGCCACTGGCAGGCTTCAATCACTTATATGCTTTCAGTGTTTATCCTTTGTGCTCGTAGCTACCCAACGATGCCAGCTTTTGTGCCAACAATTGGTACACCATAGGAGCATAGATCTAAGTCCTTTCGTACTAAAGATCCGCCCAGCTTTGATAATTCTTTCGTGTGGAAGATAGGAACCATACTGACTCTCATCGTATTGAACCCAACTCGCGTACCTTTTTAATCTGCGAACAGCAGAACCCTTCCCAGCTTGTGCACCAGGAGGATAAGGTGAGTCGACATCGAGGTGGCAAACAGCGCGGACAATATGAACTCTCGCGCGCTATTACCCTGTTATCCCTAGCGTAACTTTTATTCCTTGAGCGATGGCTTTTCCATAAAATACCACCGGATCACTAAGTCCTACTTACGTATCTGCTTGACTTGTCAGTCTTGCAGTTAAGCATGCTTATGCCTTTACACTTACTTTCGTTTTACATAACGAATTAGTTTCCATCTAATACAAGCATACCTTTGAAGTCCTCCGATACTCTATTGGAGGAAACCGTCCCAGTTAAACTACCCACCAGTCATTGTCTCCTATTAAGATAAGTTCCAATTTGATGTTAGTAAAGGTGTTTCATTGACGTCTTACGACTCCCTTCTACTCTACACCTAACTCAACCCAGAACGATAACTGGCTATAGTAAAGCTGCATAGGGTCTTCCCGTCTACCCACACGTAAACCGCATCTTCACGGCTAATTCAATTTCACTGAGATACTATATGAGACAGCAGAGGCATTATTACTCTATTCATGCAGGACCGCATTTAACGGCCAAGGAATTTCGCTACCTTAGAATCCTTATAGTTAAGACTGTCATTGATCAGAGGTTCCACAAGTGTCGATAGTCGCACCTGTGTTATACTCATGACATCGGACAAGATTCAGCACCTATACAACATCGTGTGATATAGCAGATGCCTGTGTTTTTGGTAAACAGTTATGCCTCTCGATTGTGTGCCACCAATGACCGTAATCATTGGTCATCCTTATTATCGAGTGTACGGATGTAGTTTGCCGAGTTCCTTATATAGTATTATCTCATCGCCTTAGTATTCTCTACCTGAGAACCTGTGTCGGTTTAGGGTACGGTTTGCGATCGCATTATTTTCTTGGCCCAGTCATACTGGACTTTCTGCGATTGACTCATCGTTCTTAAGCATTAGCCTAAGAATTTAGAGGCCGTATTCACCCATAGCTGTTTAACATTTCTATGGAACCCTTTCTCATTCGGCGGGAAGCATTATAGCTTCCTTCTACGTTACTCATGTCAGCATTATCTCTTCGACTATGTCCATAAAATGAAACACTTTACTTCAACCATGTCGAATGTGCAATTACCCAGTCTTATTCTATTTGAAGGAATAAGAAGGCATAGTATCGGTAAGTGGTCTAAGACCCGTTAATCTTCGGCGCTACAATCCATTAGACTACTAAGTTGTTACACTTTCATTAAAAGATTGCCACTACCAAGCACACTTTATAGTTGTGTGAGGATTATAACTTCCTTATTTTCACTTAACCACTGTTTTGGGACCTTATTCTATGCTCACGGCTGTTTCCGTCTCGACTACCCACCTTATCATGAGCAGTCTGAAATCTCTGTACCAATTTACGTTATTCCGAGGTTAACTACCAATGGTAAAGCCTCTCGGCCCCCCAATTGAACCTAAGCCAAATTCATGACTTAAGTATGGCAATCAGTGCTGTACCCGCGTAAATCTAACTAGAGAGTCATACCTATATATGTTTCATTGCATACCAGCTATCTCGTGGTCAGATTGGCCTTTCACCTACAATCCTCAGCTCATTGGACAATACTGCAACATTGACCCATTCGGCCTATTTACTAGCCTGGCCAAGGATAGATCACCACGTTTCGGGTCTTATAATATTAACTATTTCCCACACTCAATAGTATGAGTTAGTCGCTTTCGCTAGGGTTCTACACCTTGCTAATACTATAAACTCGCTGACCCATTATACAAAAGGTACGTTATCACTTATTCTCATTGAAGAAGCTCTAACTGCTTATATGATTGCTAGTTCAGGATCTATTTCACTAGTCATCGACTCTCTTTTCACCTTTCCCTCACGGTACTCTTCACTATCGCTAAACATTCATACTTAGCCTTTGAGGATGGTTCCCCAATCTTCCTACAGGTTATCTCCCATAGTACTTGTTGAATAGTATTACACATAATATACAGGGCTATTACCTTCTTCGGAGTACCTATTCCAAGGTATTCTATTATGCTATAATCTAATAGGCTAATCCAGGTTCGCTCGCCACTACTTCTGGAGTCTCGGTTGATTTCCTTTCCTACAGTTACTTAGATGTTTCAGTTCACTGCGTACTATATATTTGGTTTCCCTTAGGATCGCTATGGATATCTTCTGTCATAGCTTTTGGTGTTGCCACCTCCTTTCAATGAATGCTTGCTAGGCATCCCTAACAATCACTTTGATTACTTACACCTAAATGTCCATATTTTGTCATGCTTTTATAGAATCCATGAAATATGAAAACCTATCATGACCACCCTACTAATAATATCTGACCAGATATTAAAGAGACCATGCTTAGGACATGGTCATGGAGTATGACCAACTAATGGTATTTTATGAACCAATGGCAACAATATGACACTGTTATCTGTCCCATCAAATAGAGATCTTAAAAGTAGGCGAAAGAAGGATGAACATGATACACTCTATCTCAGTAATGCATTCTGTAGCTATTATTCTCAGGTGCTTACACACTTGACCAAAGCAATGGGTATAGCCCATATCTAGTTTAATTTAATATATAATATGACAGCAGTAACACAACCACGATACCAATTCCAAAGTCACCCATTCCACATGGTTGAATTTTCACCTTGGCCTCTACTAACAGCTAACGCTGTTCTATCTATGATGATTGGTGGAGTTCTATACATGCACGGAATTGCACACGGAACAACATTCCTAATTCTAGGTACACTTGCAACAACATTTGCATTCGTACTATGGTTCCGAGATATGACTACAGAAGGTACATTCCTCGGTGACCACACACTTATCGTCCAAAAAGGACTAACAATGGGAGTTTCCCTATTCATTGTAACAGAAATCTTCTTCTTCCTAAGTATTTTCTGGGCATACTTCCACTCTTCACTAGCACCTACAGTGGAACTTGGATCACAATGGCCTCCTGCCGGTATCACAGCACTAAACCCTATGACAATTCCTCTACTTAACACTATTCTACTACTTTCAAGTGGTGCAACAGTGACATACGCACACCACGCACTGATCGAAGGTAACCGACGAGCAGCTATCGTAGGTACAGGACTAACAATTGTACTAGCAATTGTATTCACAGGACTACAAGGATTCGAATACATGGACGCAAACTTCACAATTGCCGACGGTGTATACGGATCATGTTTCTTCTTCTCAACAGGATTCCACGGATTCCACGTGATCATTGGAACAATCTTCATTGCAGTAGGATTCTACCGAATTCTAGCATACCACTACACAGCAGAACACCACATTGGACTAGAAGCAGCTATTCTATACTGGCACTTCGTTGATGTAGTCTGGCTATTCCTTTACGCATCAGTATACTGGTGGGGATCAGACGGTGTATTCGGATAATACATTACCCCAAAGCTTAGGCTAAACCTTTATCATTAACTC
>Ga0256408_1001935_pt1 | contig 10825 bp, 10 predicted proteins | sample PhyAR1_FD_185998 | JGI IMG/M metagenome (GOLD analysis project Ga0256408, IMG submission 185998) | Leaf surface microbial communities from alfalfa plants in UC Gill Tract Community Farm, Albany, California, United States - DLSL A.R1 | ecosystem: Host-associated > Plants > Phyllosphere >...
TTAACGATAGGAAGGGCTTTTTGGTAGAACCTTTTATTCCCCACCCGCATAGCAGGTGGTTTTCTGTTTCACTCGCTTTGCGAGCTCAACTTGGTCTAAAGACAACAATGAAAAAAGCACAACCAGAAAAAATCTGACTGTGCTTCACATAATTGTTGAAGGTTGCTACTCCTATGTATCACTTCATGCAACAACCTTTTTCAAGATAATAGATTCTTTGTTCATCGTAGTAGAATGTGCAGAGTACTGCTGACAATAGTTTAAAAGTTCGCTTACGCTATGAAATAAACTATCATCCATTCGTTTCATAGAATCATCCTTCAACGGCTCACGATTTCTCGTGTCACGGCACGTTAGATAGACCTACGACATACGGTGTACAACACTCCTCCTTTTGCTAAGCCTCTACATATCTTTTCATTCAATATGCTTCAGCAATCACTCCTAACCTGTCTCACGACATTGTTATCAGAAGTCATCTGACCGTTCAAAAATAGACACCCTTCATTTATCAAGCGGAAATTACTCCAATGTTTTCAATGCCCTACCACAACATGTAGTCAAAACGGAAAACCTAGACCTTGATAAAAGCTAGAAACCTTCTAGTTCAATTGATCATTAACATGGCTCTACTTAAAGATTCCATTGCCACCTTGTGCGCCATTCAACGGCTGGTACACACCACCTCAACAAGACTTATAACCGTAAATGAAAATATCTTTCTTGTATTATTCCTTCAAATCGCTTAAAATAAAATTGTCTAGGATTTATCTTAAGTGTTTGCGGAACAGAAATTTATTTTCTTCTCGTGAACGCTTTTTTGTTTATTTGCTTATCTCTATATAGTTAAACGTTTTGTTTAACTTAATTACATAATATAGCTGATTAATAATAAAGTCAACACTTTTTGTTTAACTTTTTATTTTTACTACACAAAAAGTTTATAATATCCGATAAAGGAGGCATTTCTTTTGCAAAAGTTAGCTGAAAGATTAACAATATTACGAGAAGAACATGAGTGGACAAAAACTTATGTCGCAAAGCAATTAGGACTAAAGAACCTAGGAACATATGCAAATTGGGAGTATGGTACTAGAGAACCTGATAACGAAATGCTTACTAAAATAGCACAACTTTATAACGTGTCAACAGATTATCTATTAGGACTGTCTGAAGATCGTTTCCTTGATAAAGATAGTAGCAGTGTTGGTAATAACATTCTTTCTCACTTCAAACTCAATACTGCCGACATGGAAGTTGAGGACATTCAAGAACTTGAAGAAGAAATAAATGAATACATGGAGTTTTTAATTCAACGAGCTAAAGCCAAGAAAGATAAAAAATAATTTTGGAGAGCCTTTGTTTTGGACTGTATTTGCGATGGTCTTTATTTCGAAGTATCAGATCTTGCTAATGACATTGCAAACAAAGCAGCAAAACATCTATCAAAGAAAGTCGAATACGTTAGATGCTCCGACATCGAGCAATATATGACTGAAGTTGAAAATATTGAATTCATTGACTATAATTTCAAAAATAATTTAAATAAAGTATTGCTTGGATCAATTAGCAAAGTTCAAGACGAATTTATTATCACGACAAATAAAAATCTATCAGATGAATATAAGAACTTCACAAAAATGCATGAGATTATTCACTATTATAGGGATTATTCCTATCTTAGTGAATCTCATGCATTTTCTGATTTTATTTTACAAAAAGACTACTTGCCAGAAGATTTTGACAAAGAAGTTGCAGCTGATATTGGAGCAAGTATTTTGATGGCTAATGATCAAGCACTTAAATATGCCATCAATATATACAATAACTTTGATGAAATTTCAAAATATTTTTTTATCAATAGAAATGTTCTTAGAACTAGAATTATTCAATATTTAGAATTTAAGAAGGACCTTCCTTACTTAGTTGCTCATCAAAAATTCAATGAATATCATAATAACAAAAATTTCCATTTAGTAAATCTCTTTACTAGTGTCTAAAATCTATTGTAAATATTAACTATATAAAAAGGACATATCTATATTATCATCTTTTAAAAATTCAATAAACGAACGATAAAATACTTTCTTATACGAATTTATAGACTCCAATTTCGAATCTATAGAACTGTACTCACGAGAAATTAATCTAATTAATGAGTCAGTTCCCCCTTCCCTCCACTGCTCATACCATAATTTCTTCTTATTTGAAATTAAAGACGCAGTCCAAGTAGCATAATATTTATGCAGTTGCATTATATTTACAGTATTAACTATTTTAGTCTTAGTTCTTTCGGGTAGCGAAGATCCTACAAACGATATCCTATAATTTGCAACTAAAACATTGTACATAATACTTAATTCACAAACCATCCATTTTGTCTGTAAAGTATCATCAAAGTATGGATGTATTATTTCTATATCATCATCACGCTTAGCATTGTTGCACTCATGGCAAGAAGGTACTAAATTAATTGGAGTTATAACATACACTGGATACAAGGACTGCGATAGAAAATGATCCATTTCTGATATATCTCTTTTTTCGCAGTAGGGGCATCTACTCATATAAGTAGTAGCTTTAATTTGATTGTAAATTTCTCGTTGCTCTTTTTTTAATTTTTCATATAGAAATTTCATATCTTTAGATTTTAAAATGTCAAAAGGGTCCTCATTTTGGGATATCTCCCTTAATGTCCCATTTACAGCATGTTGTCTGTATTTTACTTCTTCTAAAACTAAAGTTTGTTGTATGTTCTCATATAATGGTTTCAGAGGTATACCATCACATTTTTTTTTGATATTACTAATTAAAGCTAAGTAGAAATCATTTATACAAATAGTTGGTGCTACAATTTTATTCATCTACTTGTACCTCTTTGCTAGAACCTTGATCTCTCATTAATATTTTTGTAGCAAGAATTGAATATGCTTCAGATCCTATCTTATTACTCAATATTTGACAAGTCTGTTCTAAGTTTAAATTTTTATCAACTACTTCGTCTAAAATTTTGTGGAATCCCGAATCGGTAACCTCTAATCCAAAAACTTCACTAGTGAGTTGACCTATATTTTCCCCAAAAGTTTCAATAGCAGGCCGTTCTATAAAGTGCTGATTTCCTTCCCTGCTCAATTTATATACACACTCTCTCTGTGTTTCTTGCAAAATTATAGGAGAATGCGTTGCTAAAATTGCAACACCATTAACATTTTTCAATAAATATGAAAGGCTTCGAATAAAGCTACCTAGCAATGGAGGATGTAAATGCATTTCTGGTTCATCCATAATAATCAATGTTTTTTCTTCTGAAAGCTCAACAAGTTTAGTTAATGTAAGCAACACTATTTTATGACCTGAACTCAACTTACTAAATAAATTATGCGTAACCCTCAAAAATTCATTATGGTTATTTTCGAATGTATATTTGTTATATAAAGCCATTACATCAAGATTTTTGAAAATTGGATCACTATATAGTATCTCAATACATTCCCTCCATCTTCGAGGTTTTTTTGACAAACACATAATAATACTTTCAATAAATAGTGCATCCATTCCCTTTGGTTCAATATTTTCACTACTAGTATTTGTATACTTATATATTTCTGAAGACGCTGCTGTTGATTTAGTTGAAAGATGATAAAAATTATACTTTTTATCACCTTTAATATTTTCAAATCCTTCCTTATTTTCAAACGTACTATAATTAACATATAAAATATTTGAAAAAAAGTTATCATTATAGCTAGTATCAAAACAAAAATCTTCACTATCTGTTAAAATACTCATAATCATATTGTTTAATACATGCGATTTTCCAACACCATTTCTTCCAATAATTGTATGTATATTAGATGGAGGTAAATTCCCATGAGTAACTTTAAAATCTAGTATTTGTTTTTCTCCTATATTGTATTCAAAATGATAATTCGATAGCGTTTGATTTCCATTCGCTAGCCTTCTAAATCTACCTGTTATTGTTTCTATCATTAAGTCTCTACTCAATGATACGCTAAAAACATTTGTATCCTTTGCTATTTGAAATGCCTTCTCATCAAAAGCTATATCTCTTAAACTGTTAAGAATAGATTCTCGAAATTCGCAAATATCTTGACTATTTAATTCTACATAGAATGCTTCATCATTTCCTAAAGAAAAAAAATGAGAATCAAGAGCTGTAAACTTTCTTGGCAAGTCAGGACTTCTATCTACATTTTTTTTCATTTGAGTATTACCAATTTTAGTTGTACCTATAAATTTCTTTTTGCCCATTATTTTTATCCATAACGCATAGGAAGTACTATATGTAAACCAGTCATCCCATCCAGTATTGATTAAATATGCACAATTATCATTAGTATCTTCTAATTCTACAGTACTATCTATTACATAAAAATCCATTTTTTCACCTTCTATTATTGAGAATAAATTACTTTTAATAATTTGATAATTTATACCTACAAAAAACACTTTTAATTTACCATAGTTATTAAAATATTTGATATATTCATCAAAAAAAGGTGTTTTAACATCATAATCGTTTAAATTTTATGTAAAATAGGAAAATGAATAATATTACAAAACTTTATAAAGGCAATTTAATATATTTTGACATTTATAATTTTCTGATACATGTCTGGAATACGCATCCCAGTGTAACCCAAGAAATCTATGTCTAACTTCATCTCCGGTTCCCTAAGTGCTACTGGTATTGCTTCTTTTATTAGCAATCTAAAATAATCTACACATTGCATTAATTTTGTAGTTTTATTAATTATCCAGCTTAATATCTCAAGAGGATCTTCGATTAGATTACTTGGATTTAGGTACATTTTATGTTTCAAATCTCTTTTATTATCCACTGATTGATCTAATTTGTCCCAAAGAACTTGAAAAAATAATCTGTATTCCCATACAGATTATTTTTTTAAGTTCATATTTTATTGCTGCTGCACTTTCTTCAAGAACACGATTAGATAGTTTAATATTTCATCCACATTTTTTAGGATCATGAAAAAGATAAGAGAATTGATTCTTTATCATATTACAGATATTTTGAGCAGACTCATAATCATGTACCCAGCGATTACCTTTACTCAGTAGTTCTTCAATAAGAGAAAAAAGACTGTTCGTATCTACAAGAGATTAAAATTTTCCATAAGGGTTATTTCGCCAAAATAAAGTGCTAAAATAATAGCCTTATTAAAGAAATCCCTTTTTCTTTAGCTTGCAGATATTCAAGATTTGTGATTGATTTCCCGTTCTTAGTAATAAAGTCGTATTTTCCATCAACATTCAGTACAAGAATATCAGCTCTCTACTCTACAGCTCTTAGACAATTATCTATAATTCCCCATAATGAATTAAGCGGGTAAGAAGCAAACTCAAACATAATTGTTTCCAAACCCATATCGTTTTCTAAAAGTTTTTTATTTACCCTTATTTGCTTCAAATTACAGCAAGTAGAACTATTAAATACAAATTTTTTTAGCCTACTTATCAAAAATTGTGCATACTACTTCTAGAACTATAACTATCTATTATTACCAAATCAATTTCAATCTATGTTGACTTTTGATATTAAAATAACTCTTGAAAAATCAAGCTCTATTATTACCTAAACTAGTCATTCTAAGTGTTCTATTAATTTTTCCAGAGAATCAACCAACTGGTTTATCTTAAAGCGATCTATTCTCCCTAAACTTATTTTATCTAATTCACTTTTTATTTTTCCTAGGAATAAATTTATATCCTCAACTTCTCCTGCGTGAAAGTCTTTGGCATTACTGACTCTTAAATATTCAGAATTGATATATTGCCAAAGTAAATCAGCTTTATTATTAACTGTCACGATGTAGCGACTTATTGAATCTGCTTCTAACATGGCTCTAAAAATATTATTTTTTAAAAGAAATTGACTTTTCTTCATATTACGTAATACTTCATAATCCTCATTAAATAAACTATCAAGAAACGTTTCCATCTTATCTTTAACTTTTTTATTATCAATTTGTTTTAATGCTTCAAACAACTCGTTTTTTTCTTGTTTTACATTTGAAAATCCTGACATAAAGAATCTATCGGCTAAATCTGTATCGTCATTTAAACTCTCAAAATAATATAAATCTGTTAATTTGCTTTCAATTATTTCTGAATAATTACTATCAAGAAACAACAAATTCATTTTTTCAAACTGGTTAAGTTTCCCATATACAGTAATTAACTCTTTAAAATCAAACTTATCTTCTTCAACATCTTTTAATATATTTTGTTGAATTAATTTTAGTTCATCATCTGTAAAACGTCTAAAATTACTCAGTTGATCCAAGTTACTGATTTCTTTGGATTTAGGAAAGAAAGCATTTTCCCAAACACTAATATAATTACTTGGGTCTATATAACCTGTTAAAATATATTTGGTAATATCTCTTGAATAAAAGATATAATCATCAAATTCTTCACATTGGTTATGATATTGATCGATAATTTTTTCTTTAATAGTTTTTGTTTCTCCATCACTCAAATAATAGAAAAAGTATCTAGTATCCATTAGTCCATTCAATAATTTTAAACTTTCTTCATCAATATTTCCTAACTTATACTCACTTATGATAACAAAAATATTTAAAAAAATGCTTTTCTTTATCTTTATCTTAAGATCATCCAATTCTAGTCTATTAATATTCTCGCGTAATTTAGATTCAACAAAATCAAACGTTTCAAGTATAGAAAATAGAGTTCTCATGTTTAACCCTTTGTTTTCTATTACAACCTGCTGGCTTTCTAACACTATTCTTATCCATGAACTATATTCCTGAATAAAAGTATTTCTGCTTGGTTTTAAAATCATATCTTCAATAATTGATATATCATACTTAAATTTAACTGTTCTAGATATTACTTTTTCTTTGATTTTATTAAATTCTTCTAGATTTAAAATCTCTAAATTATTAGACAAAATAATCACTTTACATTTCATTTTTTCTAAAAGCTCATTTAAGATAAAACCTAATAAATCTTTTAAATCAATTTCTTTACTTACACGTTCTAAATCATCTATAAAAAAAACTATTGATTGCTCAGTTGTAGACGAATCTAGTTTAGCATTATTATATGATTCTAAAATCCAATCACTGATTAACCCAATTGATTTTAACTTACTATCATCTAATATGTTAGAAAATTTTTTGAATTTTTTATTTAGTTTATTAATTGATGCCAATATATTCTTGTTTGAACCTAACTCTGAAATTACTTGATAAAATAGCTCTCGTTTCAAATCATTTAAGTCGTTAAATCCATATACGGAGAAGTAAATAGGGTAATTATTCTCTTCCGTTAATTTATTTATAACATAGTTTTTAATAAAGTACGTTTTCCCTACTCCCCATTCGCCGTCTATTTGAAGTGCATACGGATCTTCACTTTGAAGATAATTATCTATAATCTGAATTAAGTCATTCATTTTTCTAATCTCCATTCACCAGGTGTATATTCACTTCTTCTCTCTTATTTTCTACGTTTTTTACATTTAAAACCATCATAAAACAAAATAATTATACTAAACTGCGTAAGAAGAAATAATATTTTATATAACTATATTTGAAAGGTTATCTATACATGTTACTGATATAAAAACATCATATTTTTAATCTCGAAAAGTAAAATAAATAATATGTTCAATTGTATTTACAATTTATTCAGTTCACATAATGCACATTTAACAAATTACTAATAAACTAAATAATTAGATAGTTCATTTCTGGTTTTAATAAGATTTTTCTCTCTTTTTAACAGTCTTTATCAATTTTTCTTTGTCATCTGGCAACTCGAGTTCATGAATTCTCGCATGGCAGTTTGGGCATAGTGCAATACAGTTTTCAAGCACATCTTTTCCACCTTTGGATAAATATTCTATATGGTGACAATGTAAATAAGGTACACCATTCTTTTCAAATGGTGCTTTTTTTTGGCACAATTGGCAAACACCTTTAGCTAATCTCTTCACGTATTCAGATATGAACACATTTCGTTTATATATTTTAGTTTTTGAAAAGCAAAACTCTTCTTTATTAACAAATTTTACAGCCATTTTTTTGTTATAACTACTAGCTTTCTCTGCCTCTTCTCTTAATTCAAAATTTGATAGCTTATGAGTATGCCTAATTTGATTTTCTTCCTTATTATATATATATTTATCTTCAATAAATTGATCCTGGTTTTTCAAAGCTAAAGGAAATTTGTATACTTTCCTCATATTTCCTTCGCTATCAAGCTCGTTATCGGTATATATTTCATCAGCTATATATACTTCACCTAAATACGTGTGTTCTTTTGGTTTAAAAGTTTCAAAAAGGTGAATCTTTACCAAATTCGATTTTGAATTAGCTAATACTTTATTTTGATTCTTATATAATTCTTGATCGCCTTTCAAACCCATACCGGTGTATTGTAAAACACCATTTAGCCATTTATCTTTATATACATTCTTCCCTGTTTGATCACTGAATAACACTAAAGTATTCGTTCTATGAGATCTTCTCATTCCACCTTGTTTAGAACAGGCAAATTTCCTTGAAATCTCATCATTCGTAAATATTTTACCAACTTCTAAATCGCCTAATAACTTTTCAGAGATTTTTTCTCTCCATGAAATAATTTCATCAAGATTAAACATTTCTTCTTCTGTTGGCATGCCATCTTCAATTAAAGTAGATAATATATTTGTAGAAATGTCTAGTTTTTTTAATAAATCTTTTTTAGTAAGCAGGCTTGAATTCACAATAGTGCATCTCCTAATGATATATTTATATTAATTGCATCATATTTCACTTGAAAGATCAATAAAAATCATCTTATTTTTCAAGTTATCTTTAATATAAAAAAACATCATAATTAAACACCATCTTGATTACCTTTTACTATTTATAATAATGGTAAAATCCTTTGCAGCTGGAGTATTACTTACCAAACTATCAGCAATGTATTTTAAAGTTTATTATAAAAAATTTCGATTATTCCTTAAAATATTCCCATTATCTGTTTCTTGACTACAAATTTAAATTACAAGAAATCTATCTTTCAAATAGTTAATTAGAACATTTTTTTATCATGATTATTTATTAGTAATTACAAAATTATTTAATCAACAAGAGTTATCAGCTTAAAGAAGAGACATATTTTAAAATTATCTCAAGAAAAACTATATACAATAATAATTTTATTATTGAAAAAAACCATACCCCTTAAAGAATATGGTTTACAAAAATTATTTATCTAACCCAGTTAATTTACGTTGTTTTCGGTTGGACTCATTTGCTACATACTGAAGAACTGTCATAAATTCTTTTCTAGTTGCTTTTTTATTGAGATTACCGTAGCTACGGTTATATTTTTTCATAATCGCTTCTGCTTTTTCTTTATCAGTCATATAACTTTTCCTCCAATTCTTCTGCTGTAAATAATTCTGGCAGAATAAGATCTATATCTGAAATATCTGGAACTATTGTAGCAATTCCATTATTATAATCTTTTAAAATCACATGTACAGAAATAGATTCCGCGTACTGTTTTATTACTTCACGCACATTATCCCTAGACTTAAAATACGCATTAATAAAGCGGTCTTTAGGAACAAATCGTCCCTCTACTTTTTCTCGAATTTTTGTATAGTCCCAAGCAATGAGAGGATCTTGGAAGATAAAATAAATTGTCACATCATAATCTCGAGAAAGACATCTTTCAATATTCTGTTTTGCTCGGCCAATTGCAAATGTTCCATCTAATAGAAAGGAATAGCCATTTCTCAAGACCATATCTAAAGAATAATCTACTAACCAAGATGCCCCACTTTGAAAATCAGAAGAATTACTGCCGGTATAGCCTGGAAACTTTGCTCGAAAAACATCTGCATCTATTCTACAAATATCTTCTGATAAGTCTAATAAGCTACTTGCTACCTCAGTTTTTCCAGCACCAGGTGTACCAGCCATAAAGATGGCTTCTTTTTGATCAGGAGTTTTACTTTTACCTTGAATTACTTCATTAAAAAATTCCTTCTTATGTTCCTTGGCATAGGCTCTATCATCCAATACTGTTCCCCCTATCATTGGACATCTATATATTCCGATCGACAAAAATGTAATACTATACTTATTCAATAATATACTTACTATAATAATCTTATTATACAATAATTATATTCAAAAAGACCGTTAAATTAAGTCTTTAATTTTAAAGTCACAGTAATAACAGATATGTTCACAAAATGGAATATGGATATAAGCAGAAACCTTATGTTCTTCGGATTTGTTTGTTTCTTTCATTAGTTTTTCTTTCTCCTTACGTCAAAAAGTCGTACCGCTTTTCGACCACTCTTTAAACGGTGCTCAAGTGCCAACTCCTTGAAATAAGCCAGCAATTTTCAAAACATGAAAAGCTGTTTTAAAAATTGCTTTCTTATTGTCATCGGAGCTAACCGGCACTTTCACGACCTCTTATATACGCATACTAAACGTATTTAACAAACAAATCCACTAAAAAATCTAAGAATCAATTTCTTGGATTAGTTTTTCTTTAGTTGTATTGGAGACTTGGTTGTAAATTTCCAGTGTGGTTTTCATGTTGGCATGCCCTACACGTTCCATGATTGCCTTGAGCTACATGAAAACAGGAATCAAGTGACTCGATTCCTGTTTTCATACTATTTTTGTTTTTTTACTGTCCACTTGACAAGGGGCACTTCAAAGGATCAACCTTTGGATCCCCCCCTAATTTTACTTCTCATACTATATTCATTTCCTCTCTGGCTAATATCTCCTTACCG
>Ga0256408_1001948_pt1 | contig 10784 bp, 7 predicted proteins | sample PhyAR1_FD_185998 | JGI IMG/M metagenome (GOLD analysis project Ga0256408, IMG submission 185998) | Leaf surface microbial communities from alfalfa plants in UC Gill Tract Community Farm, Albany, California, United States - DLSL A.R1 | ecosystem: Host-associated > Plants > Phyllosphere >...
CGGTGCTGGCGCTGGTGGCGCATCTTGCGGCGTATCAGCAGGGCGAAGCATGGCTGGATGCGCTGCGCGCTTATCTGGAGGCGAATTTGCAGTACGTCGCCGACACGCTGAATGCCGCTTTCCCGACGTTAAACTGGCAGCCGCCGGAGGCGACCTATCTGGCATGGATCGATCTTCGTCCGCTCGGGATCGATGACAAGGCACTGCAGAAGGTGCTGATTGAGCAGCAAAAAGTGGCAATCATGCCGGGTTATACCTACGGGGATGGAGGCAAAGGTTTTGTCCGTCTTAACGCTGGCTGCCCACGCAGTAAGCTTGAGCGGGGTGTCGAGCGCCTGATTGCCGGGATCCGTACTTTGCAGTAATTCGTTTGCGCAACGGAATAATCCCTTGCGCAAATAGCTTTTTCTCTCGTTTTGTTTTTATAATAGCCCGCACATTACAGTTAATGCGCAGAATGTCGTTGAAAATCAATGTTCATCAATATTTTCAATTGGTTGCTTAGCGCATGATATTAGCATTATCTCGCATTAACTGACATTTATCTGTCCCTATTTGTGTCCCTAACATACGTTTTGCCCCCGGCATGCCCCCAGAGAATCCCGGTTTTGCGATGCTCCTTTCAGAACCCCGCCAACCTTTTCCTTATATAGCTGAAAGGACCATACCTATGTAGAATCGGCTCAAGTCACCATGAGAATAATAAACTTCCATTATCATACTCAATTGGCTTGCACAATCGGTAGATCCCGTCATCTCATCGCATGACCTGATGAGAGCATTACCTTCTTCATCTGCTACGGTTGGTTAATCATTATCGGCTAAACACGTCCAGTACAGAGTAGAAATTCCCGCATCGTAAATTATCGCCACGTGCTTGCGCATTTTCCCGACCGCAATCCGTCTTCCAGCACTGCTCATCCCTGAGCAAAAAGGACCACATATATTAAGAGCCCGCTATTTACTAATTCGCAAGCGATAAACTCAGTTCTGAAATGTCAACGGGTTTTCCAATAAAATAACCCTGCACCTCATCACATTTATTATTTTTAAGGAAATTTAATTGCTCAGCGGTTTCCACCCCTTCTGCAGTTACCTCCATTGAGTAAGCTTTACCCAGGTCGATAATTTTCTCGACTACTGACAGATTTTGTTGTGAATCTCCCATTGAATAGATAAAGCTCTTATCCAGTTTCAATCCATCGAACTGGAATTTCCGCAGATAGCTCAATGATGCATATCCGGTACCGAAATCATCAATAAGAATGCGCACACCCATTTGCTTCAGCGCTCTCATGATCTGGCTGGTTTTTTCCGGCTCGGACAGGGTCACATTTTCAGTGACTTCTATTTCAAGCCGCGCGGGCGCAAGGCCTGTGGTTTGCAGGATCACTTTCACCCGTTCAGCAAGATCGCTTGCCTGGAACTCCACCGGGGAGATATTTACCGACACCGACAACCCCGGCAGTTTTACAAGGGCATCGGTACAGGCTTTGTGCAGCACCCAGTTGCTAAGATTAATGATTAACCCGGTTTCTTCAGCAAGCGGGATGAACTGATCGGGCATCAGGTTCCCACGCTCCGGATGCTGCCAGCGTACCAGCGCTTCCACAGCATCCACTTTGGAATTTTTAAGGTTGAAGCGGGGCTGGTAAACCAGATAAAGCTGATCTTCCTTAATCGCAGTCTTGAGCTCTGATTCCATTTTCCTGCGCTCGTTGAGTTTTTCTGACATATCCTGCTGATAATAAACCCACTTATTCCTGCCGGACTGTTTAGCCTGATAAAGGGCGATATCCGCAAAGCGTAACAGATCGTTCGCGCTAATGCTGTCCTTTGGAGCCAGCGCAATTCCCATGCTTACACCAATCGTCACATCATTGCCATTAACAGAAAATGGACGATTTAGCTCATTGACAATACGCTGGCAAACGTCGTCAATCTCGCTTATTTGACTGGTGGTAGCGAGGAGGATCATAAATTCATCCCCGCCCTGCCTTGCGACAAAATCACCGCTGCGTATACAACTCTTAAGTCGGGAAGAGACTTCGCCCAGCAGCGCATCACCTGTTGAATGCCCAAAAATATCATTGACGAGTTTAAACTTATCCAGATCAAGACAGATCATTGTAGAAGAGTAGTGTCCGGCTTCTTCTTTATTAAGCCCCCCAGCCAGAAATTCTTTTATTTGATACCGGTTAGGGAGACCGGTTAATTCATCATGTCGTGACAGGAACTGGACGCGTTTTGTGGCTTCCACTTCAATGGTGACATCATTTGCTGCGCCACGAATAACCACCGTGCCATCAGGCTGAACAACAAATTTTGCAAGAAGCGTGCAATAAGAGGTGGATTGCTGAGAGTTAATATAAGGACAGTTTTTAAACGCAAAATGGCCAGATGTCTCTCTCTGGCTGATACACTCCACAAAAGAGGCCTTTCTGGAAGGAAAAAGTTCATGCAGATAACGCCCTGTCCATTCGCTATTATCAAATCCCGTCACGGTTGAGAAGCGATCTGATAACCATATTATCTTTAGACTTAGATCCGTTTCCCATAACCAGTCGCTGGTCGTTTCACTCACATCCCGAAAACGTTTTTCACTGGTGATAAGTTTTAGGCGCGCCTGATCAAGAAGAAAGGTATGTTCGTCGTTGATTCTGGCTTTCTGCATCATATGACGCATTAATATGACTATCATGAATATGGTAAGAATTACAGACAATATGATTAAAGGTAGGGAATAAATAATCAGGGCCTGACCCGGGCTTTTACTTTGCCAGCTAATTCTAACGGCACCATTTTTAATTTTTAATGGAAACCCTACAGAGTTTGGTTCCTGAGAAGTTGCCTCACCAACAAGGGCGTGGACGTTTTTAATATCGAAGCCATGCCCAATAGCGAGTAACTTTTCGGCAGTAAGTTTTTCTATAAATACCATATGTGAAGGTTTACCCGGCAGAGTTATTACACTACTGTCGTTACCAGTCGTGATCCATGCCGCTGATACAATCGCCGGAACAGAATCAATTAGCGTTAACGTGGATACTGGCATTCCGTTATTGTTGTTAACCTCTTTAAGTAATTTTTCCTTGGTGGATTTACCTAACCAGCTCTCCAGATCCTCAAGCCGAAGATTCCCGTCAAGCACACTGTAACGGGTCATCCCTTCCGGTGAGAGTACAAATACCCCCTCATAGCCAAAATTATCATAAAGCGACCTGCCTAGATTCTGATTATCCCAGGCCCAGTTTAGATTTATTTTTTTGTGAAGATTTTTATATGCATCACCCCATTCCGCGTTATCCTTAAGAGTATTACGAATGTTTTCTTGGCGGATCTCCAGTGCTTTTATTAATAAAAACTCATCATGCTTATCGCTAATTTCATTAACATTATCTCTGATAGCTAGCAACGAAATAATCGCTATGATGAAAATACCCACCAGCAACGATACAATGTAAGAAAATACATTTCTTATCAGCCGCTTGGTCTGTTCGGTATCAGAGGAGCCAGGAGTGAGTATAGATATGTTCATCATTTTCCTATTTATCCGATATGACAGAAAGTTTTTCGCATTATCAGTTATCGGCATGCAAATCAAAAAATTCACAGTTTAAAAATAAAATAGTTATTCATTTTTTTAATGATTTATTGATATTAATCAAGAAAAATATCAGTAATTCAGAATGGAGCTTAATTATCTATTGACGGTTTAGCAAATGTAATAAATACAATAGGGCGCAGGACCTTATGAAAAACACTAAGGAAGAAGGAAGAAGGAAGAAGGAAGAAAGAAGAAAGAAGAAAGAAGAAAGAAGAAAGAAGAAAGAAGAAAGAAGAAAGAAGAAAGAAGAAAGATAAGAGTGGGCTTTATTATTCTAGGATATATATATTAACCCTCGGAAATTTCTCAAAGTAACGCTGCCGCTGCCAAAAGATTTTAATCACAGATAATGGCCTACCCTACAGAATTAACATCTAAAAATAAATTAGCCCCCTAAATAAGACTAATAACGCTCCCTGCACTGAAATAACAGGGAGCAAATACTCATATGAAAGTGGCTTTTAAGTAACTAGACGTTTTCTCGGATCGTTTTTCGCATAAAAACTATACCTAATTCATTTTGGTTGAAGTGTGAGCATTTTAACTGTAGGCATGTACAAATCTTTTATTTATAACAGCCATGTTGTGCATCACTGTGAACTCTGCCTTAACTATGGCACTTAAATACTTCCACGCTTTGCAGGAGTAAACGGGCTTGATCCTTAAGGGAGCTGCTGGCTGCTGAAGACTCTTCAACTAAGGTGGAATTTTGCTGAGTTGTAGTATCTATTTGTCCCATAGCAATATTTATTTGAGTAATACCGTCACTTTGCTCCATGCTCGCTCTTGCTATCTCATCCACCAGCACTTGAACCTCAACCACGTTTTCAACGATACCATTCATACCACTCCCCGCTTCATCAACCAACACTCGACAGTTACTTATTTTGGTTAGAGATGAATTAATGATTTCCTTAATCTCTTTTGCAGAAATTGCACTTCGCTGGGCAAGTGTACGAACCTCGCCTGCAACGACGGCAAATCCACGCCCCTGCTCCCCCGCTCTTGCGGCTTCCACAGCTGCATTAAGGGCCAAAATATTGGTCTGGAAGGCTATACCTTCGATTGTAGTGACAATAGCAGCCATTTTTCCTGACTCAGAATGTATATCTTGCATACTTGTTAAAACATTGCTCATTCGTTCATTGTTATGCTTGATAATATCCCCAGTCTCATTAAATAACTCATTAACGTGACGGACATTATCTGCTGAACGTTTGATTGTCGACGTTAATTGTTCGAGCGTAGCGGCAGTTTCTTCCACACCTGCCGCCTGTTCTTCAGTTCTTGATGCAAGATCAATATTCCCTGCATCAATTTCATTTGCAGCATATGAGATTATTTCTGCACCACTTTTCACTTTACCAACCGTGATGGCGAGTCCGCTCACCATATCTTTTAGAGACTGCATGAGTGTTCCCAATTGGTCTGTTGAAGAGACATTGACATCAATCGTTAAATCTCCGGCAGAAACTTTACTGGCAACAGAAACAGCGTCACCAAGAGGACGTGTTATACTGCGAGTTATATACCAAGATATGACAGCCCCAAGAATCATACTCAAAATCACAGATGATAAAATTATATTCTTTGAAATCTCTGACCTATTTTTAATTGATTTATATGAATTATCTATAAGCTCTTTTTGATAGTTCCTCAAAGCGAGTAGGCTACGCGTATAATTTTGCGTGGCAGGGTAGAATTGCTCTGAGATAAAAACACTCATCTGCGAAACTTGCCCACCCTCTGCCATACGCATGCCTTCGCTACGTAATGTAATATATTTCTCTCTAGCAGAAATAACATCAGCAAGTAACTTTTTACCTTTCTCTTTTTTTATCAAAGGAATAAGCTCGTCTTGCAAGAATGTGATTTTTTCTGCAGAATTAAACATTGATTGTTGCAGAGTTTTTCTCAATAAGGGATCAGCGGTACTCATTGAAGCCATAGCTAAGCCACTATTATCATTAATAGCACTAGTCCATTCTTCAATAATTCGTTCTTTTGGGAGAAGCCAGCCAACCATCTCATTTACATTTCTATCGCTGCCTCTGGTCAACCAGAAGGCGCTGCCCCCCATACCTACTGACATGAGCAACAATATAGCAAATCCTACCGCCATGCGTGTGCCAACATTCATATTAAACATTTTTACAACATCTCCTTCGATATACAGTTACTTCTGTTCAGTAAGTGGTTCCAACTGAAGCTACTGAAGCAGTTTATGAAATAATGCGTTCATATGTAATATCGGAGAAATGGGGACTTCCTGTAATTATATTTTTCAGTAAATCATAAGAAGTTATAAATTAATCTCTAAGCTTTGATATTTGTCAAGGTTTCAACATGATGCTTATCATAACTCTTTGATTAACATTTTTTTAAATTTAACTTTAGGAGCAGGATTTTAAAATTTTTAGTGCAGTACATTACTTGATAGGTGCTAACGAACTGCAAAGACATACGCAATGTTTTTCAGAACTCTACTGTTTGTTTTTTAAAGAATTTCGAAGATTCTACACATTTTATAGATTAACCCTTCTGCCGTTTAGCAAAAAATTTTGCGCTGGAATGCTGGCTCACCAGTTCGTTTAAATCGACGCGTTGCTCAACATTATCCGACGCCGGGGACGGAAATCCGCATTGAACAAGACTCCCGTATAGCGGTAGCGCGACAATGCCGCGCAATTCTATTGCCGTGTAAAATTCCATAAATAACCACCTCTGATTTTTCTGCTGTTTTTATATACAGTAGTTTTAAAGGGAGTCCAGGGCAAGGAGGCTGTGCCTATTGATAATTACTGCTGAACATCATGATGCTGTTACGCTTGCAGCGCATTAATCTCGCCCTGCAACTGGGCGACCTGCATGGTCAGCATTTCGATTTTGGCAATCGCATGATGCAGCGCCAGCGCCGTATCCATCATGATGACATTGTTATCCAGCGCCAGGGTGTCGTCTTTATCACAACGATTTCCGTCCTCGTCGAACTCAGGCGCAGCAGGAACCAGCTTCACATACTCACGGTCAATATCACGTAAAGCATCCTGAGCGATAATCCCCCGGCGTGCCCGTTCGAAGTAATCCCCGTTATACACGAACGTGCAGGGTTTCAGCTTCTTGATGTTCTCGTAAGATGCCTGGCCGTCGTCATAGGTAATATCGTGCTTCAGAGTGGCATCAGAGGTCGCTGACTTCTGATAAGTGAAGTTGCCAGCAAATCCACCATCGCCACTTGTCGAAGTGACAAAATCCCCGTTGGCTGGGGTGAAATACCAGTACCGTATCTTGGACCCACTATCTCCGAACTGTGTTAGCGCAGTGTTAGCCCAGGCGCCCAGCCCGTTACCAACATTACCCCACATCGATCGGAGGTTATACCCACCACCATGTTGATACCCCCAGGAAAGGCCAGCTATAGCCCCGTTACCCGGAGAATCCGTGGAGGTTTCCGCGTAATAGGAGGCATAGTGGGCCTGTGCTGAGTTCCACCACGAACTCACGGCTGGACCGCCCATATACAAACGTCCGGGAATTTGCACGTTGCCGTTGGACATGAAGTCGAAGTAGTTGTTCTGCGCGGAGTCAGTACCCCCTGCATTTTGCAACACCACCAGTCTGGCAATGGAGTAGTTCCATTCGATGCGTTTCACGATCTGGAGTTGGGCAGATATCTTTTCAACACCATTTACGGTGTACTGTGACTTTATGTATCCGCCATAAACCGTACTCCCGACCCCCGGCAGAGACGCGTCATTGATGGTGGATGTCCAGGCAGCAATGGCCCTGCTTAATTCAGCCGTGTCTATTCTGTTTGCCATAACTTAATTCCTTACGCCCAGACGCGAGCCGGTGTTTTCGGTTTAACCACAAAGTTGTTCAGCCCCGATAAATCGAGCGAGTCATCCATGACCCGCAAATTGACGTGAAAGCCGGGTTCGATGGTGTACTTGATAACTTCGTTTTCTTCACCGGGGTTGATAACTTCAGCAGGAACAGTGATAACGCCGACGATATCCAGGCTGATATAAGGGTGATATAAGCCTCCCTGCCCGTTATTATCCATAAAACCCGCCGCGATTAGTTGCGTGCGCATTTCGTCGGCGCCAGCAAAGCGCAGATATAAGTCTCTCATTAGCGGAGTCCATTAATTTGGTTATCAGTTAATGCGCGGTGCCAGATGCGCAGATTTCGAATGTAATATACGAACCGGGCAACTGACTGACTTGTATTCCCAAATTTCGCAATTACATTATTGTCAGCATTAGCTCGTGTGCCTGATGTAATCTTGCCATTGAATGACATATACACATTATTACCCGCAACTCTGTATGAAAAAATACTTGCCGTCCCATCTTGTGAGGCAATTTCCAGCGGGGAACTCCTGTAAGAACGGATCATTTTATTCGTATCAAGTCGACAAATGATGTCATATCTAGGACCCTGGACAGATATAGCCTCTGTATAGCCACCAACAGGCATAAATTTTGTCGTTAACTCCACGGCAACGGTTCGGTCAAAAAGCGTGGTAAGGGTTTTATATCCTGCATTCTCCGTTGGGATGACCCAACTATCCGCGGTCCGAGTCACTGCTGCCGCATTTGTAGGGATGTATGAAGTTGGGAAAGGACTGTCTTCTAATTGCGCACCCCAGACATATAAACCGGATACACCGTCACCGGTATAACTCGAAGAAGATCCATTCCCCAATTGAAGGCGAATAACTGTACTCTGGCTGGCCGCAGCGGTAAATGTCACCCAGACGCGATAGACACCATTACTGAGAACTTCAAATCCACGGTCGACAAACTGAGCACCATTACCAGTTCCAACCCAGGCGCCCGCTACAGGGTCGAAGAAAACACCGGCTGTACTACCAGCTGCGACACGCAGATATAGATTACGTGGATTTGTGTGAGCTTTTACGAAAACCGAATAACAATAAGTTGTGCCTGCTGTTAACGATATATTTCGGTCTTGCGAGTAGTGTTCAGAACTTGCTGTGTCCTCAACCAATAACGCCATCGTTTTATCGCCACGAGGCGAGTCGCCGCTATTATTAGTTGTGGTAACTCGTTGCCCCGCCCCCCACTGTTCGGAGTTTGTATATAAATTCGTGGCCTGAGATTCCATTAATAACCCCCCGCGCTCAAAACGCGGTTCGTTAATATCCGCTAAACGCATTGACCCTGACTTATCCATAACTGTTGCAGTGGTTGAACGGGCAAAGGTCGCTGACTTTGTTGGTAGCTCCAGTACCTGCCCGGAAATCGTCAGCCGGTCATAAGGCGCGGAACCCGCCAGCAGGCGCATGTCATCATTCAGCGGCAACCAGACGTCAGGGAACGGAGCCTCCTCGTAAGGTACAGACGTCAGCAGCTGCGCCGCGGCCAGTGATGCTGCGGCACTGCTGGCGCTATTAGCAGCATTGGTCTCCGACGTTTTGGAATTTGTCTCAGACGTTTTCGCGTTCGTCTCGGAGGTTTTGGCATTCGTTTCGCTGGTCTTGGCTGCTGAAGCGCTGCTTGCCGCTGCGGTCTTTGATGAGTTCGCATTCGTCTCAGAGGTTTTTGCGTTCGTTTCTGAGGTTTTGGCAGCAGCAGCGCTGGCACCTGCCGCACCGGCCTGGGCGATCAGCTTTGACCAGCTGGGACCCGTCTTTTTCGAACCGTCTGCCAGGGTTACGGTGACGTCACCGGTGCCTGATAAAATCAGGTCCTGGTTCATGATACTGCCTTGCGCCAGGCGAAACCCTTCCGTGACGGCTTTCGCTAAATCGTCATCAAGTGTGGCCATTCGTGATGTCCTTAAAATGAAAAACCCAGCCTGAGCTGGGTTGGAGGTTCTGAGGTTTTGGGGATCAGGAGAAGGAGCCGGTACCGCGAGTCACAGTGATAGTTGGTGCATAAATTGCCACGGTTGCATTACTGGAAGAAACGAAAATGTTTGCGTCGATACGTTGCCCGGTCAACCCAGTTGCAGCATGACGTGCGGTGAACCATAGCCCACCAACAGGAACGTCGAAAGTGAACGTGCGAACGTTACCCGCGATAGTTATGTTAACTGTACTCCCGACCGCGCCTGTAGTCCCTCGGACATATATCAACGCCTCCACGACGGCGTTTTTATTCAGCCCGTTATTGCTGGAGTCGGTGTATGCCATGGCTACACTGGTAGAAACGGCATTGTTAGACCGGTTGCTGGAGTCGGGATACACCCCTGTGTTGGCGACATCCCCAATGAAAGATGTCGCTTCAACCGTGCCCTTGAAGCTCCCGCTGGTCGCCTCAACTCTGCCTCTGAAACTCCCGTCGGTGGCATAGATCGTGCCGCGAACGGTCACGCCGTTGAACGTGGCATACCCGGATTTATTGATATGCCAGCCGACATTGCCGGTCCCGTCCCAGTTGCTGGACTGGATGTAATTGCCGATCTTGCCGTTGTCGATGGAACCGTCCTGGATGAACACCGAACGCATGAACATCTGGCCGCCGGTCGCCGCAAACACCAGCTCCTGCCCGTTCGTCGTCGGGTTATAAACCGCGAACGTATCGGCAGAAATCAGGAAGTTTGAGGCCCCTGTACCGTCAATGCCCAGCTGGATACCCGCGATACGTTTAACGCCGTTCGCCTCCACCTGGACTTTAACGCCCCACTGCGCACTCAGCTTACCGTTGATGTCAGCAACAGCCTGGCTGGTCGTCTGTACACTGGCATTGGTATCGCCGATTGCAGCCGTCACCTGCTCAATGCTGGTCGCGGTAGCGCTCTCCAGATCCGTAACGGCTTTATCTATGCGCGTGATGGCGGCCGCGTTGGTCTGGCCGTTTTGCTCAACCGTAGCCTTAAGCGTCGTAACCTGCTCAGCTACAGCGCTTGTGGCATCCGCGGCGGTCTTCCTGGTTTCGGTGATTTCAGCCATCGTTTTTGTTTCGCCAACGGCAAACGTGACGCGCTGATCCGAAAATGCAAAGAAGTTGGCAATGGCATTGCTGACGCTACCGACAATACCGGCGTCGCGGCTGGCCGTGTTACCGTCCACATCCACTTTCAGGCTGTCGATACGACGCCCCAGCGCACTGTCTGCATCCGTACGGGCCGTAGTTTCCGTGCTGATGTCAGCCGTGTTCTGGTCGGTGGTAGCCTTGACCGCAGCCAGCGCGGTAGTCTGCGCTTT
>Ga0256408_1001949_pt1 | contig 10775 bp, 8 predicted proteins | sample PhyAR1_FD_185998 | JGI IMG/M metagenome (GOLD analysis project Ga0256408, IMG submission 185998) | Leaf surface microbial communities from alfalfa plants in UC Gill Tract Community Farm, Albany, California, United States - DLSL A.R1 | ecosystem: Host-associated > Plants > Phyllosphere >...
TGTCGTTCGACTGCAGCGCCGCGACGTACGTCTCCGAGACGTCGGCCCACGTCTTCTCCTCGAGCTTGAGGGTCCAGCCCTCGTTCTCGGATTCGAAGGTGTCGACCAGGTAGTCGCGTGCGGTGTCGGGGGTGTCGGTGCCGACCACCCAGACCGTGAGCTCGCCGGTCTCGGCGGGTGCCTCGTCCTCGCCGCCCGCGGCGGCGCCGGATCCGCCGCCGCAGCCGGCGAGCGCCAGGGTGCCGACCGCCAGCAGGCCGATTCCGGCCAGTGACTTGCTGTTCATGTGATGCGTTCCTTCCAAGGGGGTGATGGATGGTGCTTCTGGTGCGTGGGGCTTCGTCGCCCCGCTTTCATGACGGGGGTCTCGTCTACGAGACTCCGAGTTCTCCGTCGAGGATCAGGACGACCGCGCCTCGCAGCACGACGTCGTCTCCCTGAGCGGACATCCGGACCTGCACGTCCTCGTGGAGGAAGGTGCGGGAGCGAAGCGTGTGGACCGCGGTGTCGCGGAGGATGCCGTCGAGGTGCTCGGCGGGGCCGGACAGCACGATCTCGGACAGGTCGAGCGCGCCGACGATGGGCGCGATGGCGATCGCGAGGCGCTCTCCGGCGTCGCGGAAGACGGCATCGGGGTCGGCGCCCTGCGCGATCCGCTCCTCGAGGGATCGAATCGACAGCCACGACTCGAGGCAGCCGTGCTTGCCGCAGACGCAGAGGGGGCCGCCGTCGGTGCCGACGGTCACGTGGCCGATCTCGCCCGCCGCGTCGCGGCTGCCGCGCGTGAGCTCGCCGCGCGTCAGCACGCCGGCGCCGACGCCGCGGCCGACCTTGATGACCATCACGTCGCCGCTCGCGCCGCCGAGGGTGTGCTCGGCGAGGGCGGCCACGTTCGCGTCGTTCGCGACCCGGACGGGCAGGCCGAACTGCTCGCGGAGGTCGGCCTGCAGGGGCAGGTCGAACCAGCCGAGGTTGGGCGAGGAGGCCACAACGCCGTCGCGCGTGATGACGCCGGGGGCGCCGACGCCGAGACCCAGGACGCGGCCGGGGGCGGCACCGAGCAGCTCGGCGGCCAGCGACCGGACGGCGTCGATCGCCGCCTCGGCCTCGCCGTCGGCCGGCCGGGGGACCGAGCTGCGCGCCCTCACCTCTCCGGAGAGGTCGATCACCGCGCCGCGGTACTCGCGGGTGTCGGACAGATCGAGCGCCGCCACCTGCAGCCCGGAGCGATCCAGGTCGACGAGCATGGCGGGTTTTCCCGGGCGGGATCCCTGGCGGGTGCCCTGCTCGACGACGAGCCCGTCGGCGATCAGCTCGCCCACCAGATCGGACGTCGTCACACGGGTGAGTCCGGTCTCGCGAGCCAGATCCGCACGGCTCATCTCGCCGTCGTGGAACAGGGTGGTCAGCACCAGCGAGCGGTTGTGCGTGCGCGCATGCTCGGGCAGCACCTTGATCCGGTCGCGAGTGGTCATGTTTGTAAGTCCTACTTACGAACCCCCTCCGACGCAAGAGGGGAAACCGAATTAGGCAGGGAAGTTTACAAACTTGTGACACGGGCGTACGGTGCCTCGCATGGTGCTCCCCCTCGTCCCCTGGCCTGCATCCGTGTCCGTCCGCTCTGCCGCGCCCGAGCCCGAGACCGCGCCGAACGGCGAGCGGCCGGCGCGCGTGGAGACGGTGCAGACCTCGGGGGACTTCGGGCCCGAGGCCTATCGCCTCGTCGTCACCGGCGACGCGATCCGCATCGAGTCGTCCACCCCGGCCGGTGAGTTCTACGCCCGGCAGACGCTCGCGCAGCTCCAGGCCGCGGGCGAGCCCCTTCCCGAGGTCGACATCCGCGATGAGCCGCGCTTCGCCTACCGCGGCCTGATGCTCGATGTCGCGCGGCACTTCCACCCCGTCGAGACCGTGGAGGCCGTGATCCGTCACGCCGCAGCGCTCAAGCTCAACGCGCTGCACCTGCACCTCTCGGACGACCAGGGATGGCGCCTTGCCCTGCGCTCGCATCCCGAGCTCGCCGAGCACGGATCGGGCACGGCGGTCGGCGGCGACGCGGGCGGGTTCTACACGCGAGACGACTATGCCCGCATCGTCGCGACCGCCGCCGCGCACCACATGATCGTGGTCCCGGAGATCGATCTGCCGGGCCACACCCACGCCATCGGATTGAGCCACCCCGAGCTGCTCGCAGACCCCGCCCCGAGCCCCCACCTCGACGGACCGCTCCCACCGAAGGACCAGCCGTACACCGGGGTGGGCGTGGGCTTCTCGTCGCTGCGCGCCGACGGACCGGGCCTCGAGCAGTTCCTCCGCGAGGTGCTCGGCGAGGTGGCAGAGCTCACCCCCGACCCCTACCTGCACGTCGGCGGCGACGAGGCGCTCGGTACGGATCCGGACGACTACCGCGCGATGATCCGGCTCGCCACGGGGATCGTCACCGAGACGGGCAAGACGCCCGTGACCTGGCACGAGGCGGGCGCCGCCGGCCTCCCGCGCGGGACGATCGGGCAGTACTGGGGCTTCCGCGACGGCTCGGCCGACGACTCCCGCGACCACGCCGCGAAGGCGCTGGCCTTCGCCGAGAACGGAGGCGCGGTGATCCTCTCCCCCGCTGACGCGATCTACCTCGACATGAAGCCGCACGAGGACAGCCCGCTCGGCCTGACCTGGGCCAACGGAGCCACCAGCGTCGAGCGCTCGTACGACTGGGACCCGGCCACCGTTATCCCGGGGCTCGCGGACGACGCGATCGCGGGCGTCGAGGCGTGCCTGTGGAGCGAGACGATCCGCACTCTCGCCGACATCGAGGCCATGATCCTGCCCCGGATCGGATCGGCCGCGGAGGCCGGATGGTCGCGCCCCGCGGGCACCGAGGAGCGCGAGTGGGAGTCTTTTCGGCGCCGGATGCCCGGCTGCTAGGAGCAACTCCCCGTTTCCCCAGGGCATTGCAATGAGACCGTGACCGCACCGTAGGCTCCGGGCTACCTTGCGGCCGTACTCTAATTTCGACCGCACGTCTGCGCCAGCAGAATCCGCGCGCGGCGAGGTTTCTTTCAGGGGGCAACCGTGACGGACGTGGTGACCAGGCCCGAGGGCGGCGATCCGGCGAACGCCGACACCAGCGCGACCGCGCCGGTCGTCTCGGCCGACACGGGCAACGTGCAGTGGGCAGACGCCGAGCCGCCGAAGAAGCGCCACCTGGGCGCCTGGCTCGGGTTCGGCATCCCGCTCGGCCTGCTCGCCGCCGGCGCCGTCGTGGCCTCTCTCGTGCTGATCGCTCCCGGCGTCACCGCCGCGGGCGCGCCCGTCGGCTTCTCGACCCCCGGCGCCGCCGCCGAGACCGTCGCGAACCACGTCGCCGACCAGGAGTTCACCATCGGCGGCGCGACCCTCACGGGTGACCAGCTCGGCCTGTCGGTCGACGCGAAGGCCATCGCCGACGACGCCTTCGCCACCTACCCGGCGTGGAACCTCGGATCCTGGGGCACCGGCCGCGTCAGCGGCGCGGTCACGCTCGACGCCGAGAAGGCGTCCGAGACCCTGCGCGGGGCCGTGCCCGACCTCTACGCCGCGTCCACCGACGCGCAGGTCGTGTTCGACGCCGACGCCAAGAAGTACACCGTCGTCGAGGCCACCCCCGGCCAGGGCATCGATCTGGCCGCGCTCACCGAGAGCATCACCGCGGCGCTGAAGGCGCCCGCCACCTCCGAGCCGATCGCGCTCGATGCCCGGCAGACCGAGGTCGAGGCCGCGGCGACCACCGAGGAGGCCGAGGCCTTCGCGCACGACCTCAACGTGCAGTTCGCCTCCGATGCCGCACAGCCCGCCGGCTTCTACCTGCAGGACGAGCTGGCCCTCGCCGTGCCCTCCACCGACGTGCAGTCGTGGATGGACATCGCGGCCGACCCCGAGTCCGGCGACTTCGTCGTGACGCCCGACATGGGCGCGATCGAGGAGGCCATCAAGGATCTCCCCGCCCGCGTCAACAAGGACGTCGTGAACAAGGAGGTCGTCACCAACTCGGCCGGCGACGAGCTGCGCGTGATCACCGAGGGTCAGGACGGCTTCGGCATCGAGTCCACCGACGGCGTCGCCGCCTCGATCGGCGAGTCGCTGAAGTCGGGCGACCTGTCGTTCGATCTGCAGGGCGAGGTCGTGAAGTACGAGACCACCACGATCTTCCGCCGCGCCGAGGTCGACAAGAGCGCCGGCACCGCTTACATGTACGAGGGCCCCGTGGCCGGCCAGGAGAAGCTGATCGCGTCGTACCCGATCGCGCTCGGCAAGCCCGGACACGACACCCAGACCGGCCACTTCACCGTGTACGGCCAGCTCACCAGCCAGGACATGGGCTCGTGCGACGCCGACGGCAACTATGTCCCCGGTGGCAAGTTCGACTACTGCACCGCCGACGTCCCGTACATCTCGTATTTCAACGGCGATCAGGGGTTCCACGGCACCTACTGGCACAACAACTTCGGCGCCGGCGCCTACATGAGCCACGGCTGCGTGAACATGACCCAGGCCGCGGCCGAGCACATGTACCGCTTCCTGCAGGTCGGCTCCGAGGTCTGGGTCCACGACTGATCGCGGGGGTGAGATCCTTCGCGCGCGAAGGATCGGATCCGAAAGCGCTTGCGCTCCGGCCACCGGGAACGGTTAGCCTGGCGATATGACGCTGAACCTGGTCGAGCTCTCCGCCGCGACGATCGTCGCCGTGAACACGCTGTCGCTGAAGCCCGGCCAGGAGCAGTTCCTCGCGCCCGTCTCGTACGGCATCGCCGCGACCGTCATCAACCCGGCCAAGGCCTGGCAGCGCGTGGTGCTCGACGGCGACGACGTTGTGGGCTTCGTCAGCGCGAGCTTCGACGAGGAGGCGCCGGACGAGCACTTCCGCTCGGTTCTGCTGCGCATCAACGTCGACGCCGACGACCAGGGGCGCGGCGTCGGCCGGTTCGCGGTCGAGGCGCTCGTCGAGGAGGCCCGCCGCCGCGGCCTCGACCACCTGACCGTGATCTACGAGGCCGGGGCCGACGGCCCCGAGGCGTTCTTCCATCGTGTCGGCTTCACACCGGTAGGGGAGACGGAGTACGGTGAGGTAGTTGCCGAGATCCGTGTCTGACACGAATCGGCATTTTTTGGGGGAACTCTTCTCGACTTGATTTGTCAGCGGGGGCAACGGCGCTCGCGCTGAGATCATGCCGGCGGCGGGGTCTCGAATCCCCCTCCCCCATCGAGACTCCGTCGCCACCCTCGTAAGGAAAGAGCCCGGATCCTGGCGGATCCTGGCTCTTTCGTGTTCTCAGACCAGGCTCTCCCGCCAGGCCGCGTGCAGCTGGGCGAACTTGCCCGTGCCCGCGATGAGGGCCTCGGGGGTGTCGTCCTCGATGACCTCGCCGTGCTCCATCACCAGCACGCGGTCGGCGATGGCGACGGTCGAGAGGCGGTGGGCGATGATGATGGCCGTCCGGTCGGCGAGCAGGGTCTGCAGCGCCTCCTGGATCATCCGCTCGGACGGGATGTCGAGCGAGGCGGTGGCCTCGTCGAGGATCAACACCGCCGGGTCGGCGAGGAACGCGCGCGCGAACGAGATCAGCTGGCGCTGCCCCGCCGACACACGGCCGCCGCGCTTGTTGACGTCGGTGCTGTAGCCGTCCGGCAGGCTCGTGATGAACGAGTGGGCGCCCACCGCCTTCGCGGCCGCGACGATCTCGTCCATGGTGGCGTCCGGGCGACCCAGGGCGATGTTGTCGGCGACGGTGCCGCTGAACAGGTACGCCTCCTGGGTGACCATCACGATCGCGCGGCGCAGGTCGCGCGACGCGAGGTCGCGCAGGTCGACGCCGTCGAGGGTGACCCGGCCCTTGCTGGGGTCGTAGAAGCGCGAGACGAGCTTCGCGAGCGTCGACTTGCCCGCGCCGGTGGTGCCCACCAGCGCCACGGTCTGGCCCGCGGGGATGTCGAGCGAGAACGCCGGCAGGATCACCTTGCCCGTGCCGTAGGCGAACGTCACGTCCTCGAACCGCACGCCTCCGCGTGCCGCCTCCAGCGCGACCGGCTTCGACGGATCCGGAACCGTCGGCTGCTCCTCGAGCACGCCCGACACCTTCTCGAGCGCCGCGGAGGCCGCCTGGAAGGAGTTCAGGAACATCGCGATCTCCTGCAGCGGCGCGAAGAAGTTGCGGACGTAGAGCACCGCCGTCAGCAGCAGGCCGACCGCGAACTCGCCCTGCGTGATGCGGATGCCGCCCCACAGCACCACGATGCCGACCGAGAACGCCGAGATGGCCATCAGGCCCGGCTCGAACGTGCCGAACAGGCGGATCGAGCGCATGTTGACGTCGCGGTAGTCGAGCGCCAGCCCGGCGAACTCGTCCTCGTTGCGGGGCTCGGTGCGGAACGCCTTGCCCGCGCGGATGCCCGTCATCGTCTCGACGAACTTGACGATGACCTTCGCGCTGACCACGCGCGAGTTGCGGTAGGTGACCTGCGAGGACTTGTAGAACCAGCGCATCAGCAGCGCGAGCGGGACGCCAGCGGCCACGAGGACGAGCGCCGACTGCCAGTCCCACAGCAGCAGCGCGATGAAGGTGAACGCGCCGAACAGCACACCGTGGACGAGCTGGTTGAGGCCACCGCCCAGAAGCTCGCGGATGGTGTCGAGGTCGCTCGTCTGGCGCGAGATGATGCGCCCGGACGTGTAGGTCTCGTGGAACTCGAGGCTCAGCAGCTGGGTGTGGCGGAAGACCCGCGTGCGCAGGTCAAGCAGCACGTTCTGCGTCACGCGCGCGGCGAGGATGTCGTACCAGGCCAGCAGCGAGGCGCCGCCGATGGCCGTCGCCACGTATGCGCCGCCGACGAGCCACGTCGGGCCCCAGTCGTTGTGCTTCAGCACGGCCGGCAGCGCCTGCCCGATGCCGAAGCCGATCAGTGCGGGCCCGACCACGCGGATGGCGGTCTGCAGCACGACCACCACGGCGACCAGGATCACCTGGCCCCGCAGCGGCCGCAGCAGCGACCCCAGCAGGCGCAGCGAGCGCTGCCGGATCGCGCGGTTCTCGTCGCGCGTGTAGTCCGAGCGATCCTCGCCCGCGGTTCCCTGAACCGTGGTGCTCACTGCGCACCCTCCTCGTTGGCGGTGACGGGCGTCTCGGTCGTGATGATGTCCAGGGACGCCGTGGGGTTGGGGTCGTTGCGCCAGGCGCGCTCCTCGGCCTCCTCCTTCTCGAAGGAGGAGATGACCGAGCGGTAGTGCGACGACGACTGCATCAGCTCGCTGTGCGTGCCGACGGCCGTGATCCGGCCGCCCTCGAGCAGCGCGACGCGGTCGGCGAGCGCGACGGTCGACGGTCGATGCGCCACGACCAGCGCCGTGGTGCCGGCGAGCAGCTGGCGGAGCCCGCGCTGGACGCGCTCCTCGGTGTCGACGTCGAGCGCGGAGAGCGGGTCGTCCATGACGATGACGGCGGGGCGCGCGGCGACGGCGCGCGCCAGCGCGAGGCGCTGGCGCTGGCCGCCGGAGAGCGACATGCCCTCCTCGCCGATCTTCGTCTCGGCGCCCTCGGGCAGGTCGTCGACGAACGCGGCCTGCGCGACCTCGAGCGCCTCGCGGAGCACCGCATCGGCCTCGGGCGAGCGCGGGTCGAGGTCGTCGCGACCCAGCAGCACGTTGTCGCGCACCGACGCCGAGAACAGCGTCGCGTCCTCGAAGGCGGTGGTGATGATCCGGCGCAGGTCGACGAGGCGCAGGTCGCGGACGTCGACGCCGTCGATCGTGACGCGGCCGCCCGTGACGTCGTAGAGGCGCGTGGGCAGCGTGGTCAGCGTGGTCTTGCCGGATCCGGTCAGGCCCACCAGCGCCATGGTCTCGCCCGGGCGCACGTCGAGGTCGATGCCGTTGAGCAGATCCGGCTCGGCGGTGCCGGCGTCCTGGTAGCGGAAGCGCGCCCCCTCGAAGGCCAGCGCCCCCTGCGGGCGCGCGAGCTCGACCGGATCGGCCGGGTCGACGATGTCGTTGTGCGCGTCGAACACCTCGAAGACGCGGTCGGTCGCGGTGCGCGCGTCCATCAGGAACGAGAACAGGAAGCCGATCGACTCGATCGGCCAGCGCAGGATCGTCAGCATCGCGAAGTAGGCGATCAGCTGGCTCACGCCGATCTGCCCCTGGGAGGCCAGCCAGATGCCGAGCACGAGGCTCACGCCGAACGAGAGCTCGGGCATGATGATCAGCCAGAAGTCGACCCGCGCGATCGATCCGGCCTTGCGCATCTCGGTGTCGCGCAGGGTCTCGGCCTGGCGCGTGAAGCGGCGAAGCGCGTGCGGGCCGCGGCCGAAGGCCTTCAGCACGCGGATGCCGTGCACCGACTCCTCGACGCTCGTGGCGAGGTCGCCCTGCTGATCCTGGCTCAGGCGGGTGAGCGAGCCGTACTCGCGCTCGAACAGGAAGCCCTGGATCCACAGCGGCACGCCCGAGACGAGGAAGACCAGGGCCAGCGCCCAGTGCCACTGGAACAGCAGGGCCGCGCCGATGATGATCGTGAGGATGTTGACGATCAGCAGCACCAGGCCGAAGGCCATCCAGCGGCGGATGAGGCCGATGTCCTGCATCATGCGGCTGAGCAGCTGCCCCGACTGCCAGCGGTCGTGGAACGACACCGGCAGGCTCTGCAGGCGGTTGAAGAAGGTGCGGCGGATGTCGTACTCGACGAGGGTCGCCGGGCCGAGGATCAGCCAGCGACGCAGGTAGACCATCGCCGCCTCGAGCAGGCCGAGCACCAGCACCCCGATCGCGCCCCAGGTCACGGCGGTGACCTCGCCGGAGGCGATCGGGCCGCCGATCAGCCACTCGAGGGCGATGGGGATCATCAGCGCGATCAGGGCGGCGGCGAGCGCGCTGGCGCCGCCCGCGGCGAGGCGGGGCAGCACGGGCCGCGCGAACTCGAGCAGGCGCAGCAGGGCTTTCGGGGTCGACAGACGTGTGTCAGGACTGATGGTCATGATCCTCAGAAGGGGGAGAGAGCGCCGGATGGGCAGAGCCTTCCAGCCTATGTACAGGTCGAGCGTCAGTGCAACGATTCACTTCGCGGAAGCACCGTCGCTCCTCCTCCTTCGACCGTATCGTCGCGCGCCCTCACCGGGCGCGGATCTCCGGCGATTCGGGTAACCGGTTTCTCGGGGCCCGACCTGTGGACGCCCCGCGCCCGTGAGAGCAGACTCGAGCTCGACGAGGAGGAGCAGATGACACAGACCCCCGGCGGCATCGCCGTGATCGCCCCGTTCGTGATGGCCGACCGCGCACAGGACCTCATCGACTTCATCGTCCACGTGTTCGGCGCGCGCGATGTGCCCGAGGATCCGTGGGGGAACCTCTGGTGGGTGTACGTGCATCACCCGCAGGACGCCGACCAGGAGTGGAGCGCCGAGGGCGCGCATCCGTCCGGCGACGAGGGCGAGGGCGAGGGCGAGGGCGAGGGCGAGGGCGACTGGACCAGCTACACCACGCCGGAGCTGGAGTACATCAACTCCACACTCATGCAGGCGATGGACGGGCTGCGCGACCCGCGCGACGCGCGCTGACGAAGCCCGCGCCGTCACAGGACGGCACCGCGGGCACCGGGCTCACAGGAGCGCGCGGCCGCTCTCGCGATCGAGCAGCGCGCGCTTCACGTCGAGGCCCCATGCGAAGCCGCCGAGGGATCCGTCCGAGCGCAGCACCCGATGGCACGGCACGAACAGGGCCGGCGCGTTGCGCGCGCAGATCGAGGCCGCGGGGCGCACGGCGCCGGGGGCACCGAACCCGGCCGCGAACTCGGTGTAGGTCAGGGGCGCGCCGGGAGTGATCCGGCGCAGCGCCTGCCACCCGCGCTGCTGCATCTCGGTGCCCCGCTGGCGCACCGCGACGTCGTCGATGGCCGAGAGGTCGCCGCCGTAGAACGCCCGCACCGCCTCGGCGGCGTGCAGGTCGCCCTCGCGCACTTCGGCGGGGCGCAGGCTCGGATGGATCCGCCCGAGGGCGGTCTCCACGTCGCCCGTCCACCCGGAGGCGAGGACGGCTCCGTCGGCGTCGGCGACGATCGTGAACGGTCCGTCGGGCGTCTCGAGGGTCTGGACGATGCCGGTCATCGGTTCTCCTGCTCGGTGTCGGGGGCCGGGACGGCGTCGGTGCCGTCCTCGGAGGCGGGGTGAGGGGCGGGGACCGCGACCGCGGGGCCGGCGGCGAGCCGCCACAGGTGCATGGAGAGGTACGAGCGCCACGGCGCCGCCCGGGCCGCCCACGCGGCGAGCTCGCGGGCCTCGGAGGGGATGCCCGCGCGAGCCGCGCCCGTGCGCAGCGCCACGTCGCCGGTGAGGATCACATCCGGGTCGCCCGTCACGCGCATCCGCACGTAGTCGGCGGTCCACGGGCCGATGCCGGGCATGGCCAGCAGGGCGGCCCGCTGCGCGGCCGCGTCATCGCCGGACGTCAGCGTCAGCTCGCCCTCGGCGAGGGCGCGCGCCGCGTTCGTGATGGCGCGGATCCGCGCGGCGGGGCCGGTGAGGATCTCGGCCCCCCGCTCGGCGATCGCCGCCATGGTCGGGAACAGGATGCGCTGCTCGCCGGCGATGGTCACACGCTCCCCCAGCGCGTCGGTCAGTCGGGTCAGATGCGTCCGCGCGGCGGCGACCGAGATCTGCTGGCCCACCATGGCGCGGATCAGCAGCTCGTGCGGATCGGCGGTGCCGGGGAGGCGGATGCCGGGCTCGGCGCGCACATGCGCGGCGAGCTCGGGGTA
>Ga0256408_1001958_pt1 | contig 10745 bp, 13 predicted proteins | sample PhyAR1_FD_185998 | JGI IMG/M metagenome (GOLD analysis project Ga0256408, IMG submission 185998) | Leaf surface microbial communities from alfalfa plants in UC Gill Tract Community Farm, Albany, California, United States - DLSL A.R1 | ecosystem: Host-associated > Plants > Phyllosphere >...
GCATAGTGCACTGGGGTATCGTTCGCCACGGGAATATCTGCGGCGGCGAACCAGTAATGGGTTAAGTGATAAAAAGTGTATGGAAATATAGGGGCCAATCCAAGCAAGTGGACCTCAATACCCATCGCTTCAGTGGAGAGTATGATTTCATTCTTTCAACGGTGGTGTTTATGTTCCTGGGGCGGCCAGAAATTCCTGCCATTATTCACAACATGCAAGACAGCACGCGCATCGGTGGTTACAACCTGATTGTGGCCGCAGTGGATAGCCCAGATTATCCTTGCAACGTCCCGTTTTCATTCACCTTTAAACCCGATGAGCTGCGCAACTATTACAGTGGTTGGGAGTTGGCGAAATACAACGAAGACGTGGGGGAACTGCATCGCGTCGATGAAAACGGCAACCGCATTAAAATGCGTTTCGCCACGATGCTAGCGAAAAAAATCAGCTAAGACAGTCAGCTAGATAAGCAAAAGGAGCTTTAGTGATAAAGCTCCTAGACCGGTTAGGTTAGCAGGTTCAGTAGTAAACGCATTCGTGTTCAATTTCTGGGTTAGCGTGCATGACGGCTAGTATCGCATTCAGCATGTGATCAACATTTTGCGGTGGGTTTCTCTGCTCAATTCTGCGCACCCATTCTTTACCGTCAATATGTTCTCCCGGCCGCACCAGAAAACTGTATTTCTGCACCGCAAGCTGGAAGCTTTCTTCAATATGATCGTATTGCGCACAGTGGCAGCAGTCGACAATCAAAATTCCTGCATACGTACGCGTTAGGCCGAAAGTATTCATAAGACACCTCAGAGAGGAATAAATGACTACTCTTTAGGTATAGCACTTTCATATGGCAATTGTGTTACAGCGATTAAATTTAGCAGCATTGCTATTCATCGCTCTACGGTGCGCTGATGGTTAGGTCATCGCGGGTTTGGTTTTTATCGTTTTCATCAGCAATATCGATAAGAAGATCAAGATAATACCGCTCCATTGGACGACAGAAAGGCGTTCACTTAGGAAGACCAAACCGAGTAAGACAGCGGTAACAGGATTAAACAGCGATATCATAGACATGGTATGTGGGCCAAAAAGAGTGACTGAGCGAGTCCAGCACCAGTAGGCAAATGCAGTGTTACAGACCACCAACCACGTTAGGCCAACCCCGTTTTTTGGCGTAGGCAACGCGGGTATTCCCGCAAACATGAATGCAAAGGGCAGCAAAATAATCCCCCCAAGGAATAGCTGCCAAGCCGCAAGACCAAGCTGATCGTTAGTGGGCCAGCGTGATATCCACAAAGACGTTTGTGCCATCAATAATGTGCCTAGCAATGCAGCAGCCACGCCGATAATGTCTAAATTGGCAGACGGATTCAGCAGCAGCATTACGCCAATTAGCCCTAATACCGCCAATCCAAGCTTGGATAATGCCGGTTTTTTCCCTTCCTGAATCCACTGTAACAGCAGCACCATCAGCGGGAGCGTTGCTCCCAATGTGCCCGCTACAGAGCCGGGTAAACGATGTGCGGCAATAAACAAAAGCACAAAGAAAAGAGATATGTTACAAATGCTTATTGCAAACATTCGACTCCATTTTAGCGGTGACTTTGCGGGATGAATCAGCAACAGTAAAATACCGGCAGGCAGGGCACGGAAAACCGCAATCCAGACCGGCGAGATGTCTTGTAGGAAGTAGCCAACAACGGCGTAAGTGCTTCCCCATAGTAGTGGAACCATAAAAGCGATGAGTACGTTCATATTTATCTTTTTAAAAAGTTACTTTCGTGAAAGGTAAGTTAGTAGCGAAATAGAAATAAAACAAGTATCTTTTTAAAAAGATATTGTGGAGGGGTAATGACACAGGATCACGTAGATAAAATTATCGAACAATGGCAACGCGAACGGCCAGATCTCGACTGTTCTCCGATGGGTATTATTGGCCGAATGGCGCGAATGGGGCAGTTGCTCTCAGGCAAAGTCACCGGCGTTTATGAACAACATGGTTTAGACACCATCGAGTTTGATATTTTAGCTACGCTGCGCAGAAGCGGGGAATTGATAACCCCAACCGAGCTGTATCAAACGGTTATGCTGTCTTCCGGCGCCATGTCAGTGCGCCTTGAACGGCTGGAATCGCGGGGATTAGTGTTCAAACAGCCTAATGCGCATGATAAACGTAGCTGCAAAATCGGGCTGACAGAAGAGGGCCTAAATGTGATAGATCGGGCGCTGGAACATCACGTTCAGAATGAAAAAGAGATCCTTGAACCGCTTACAGCTACCGAAAGACAGCAATTAGCCGATCTCATGCGGCGCTGGTTGCTGCATAATGAACCCGCTGAGTAATACCAGCGATAAGCAAAATTTTACGAGTAGACGATACTGTTAAACCTGCGCTTTTCGAGTCATTAAGGGGATATTTTGAATAAATCACAAGAGACTATGCATCTCACGGCATCCGAAGCACTTGATCGACTTGAACTACTGTATGAGTCAGCGCTGTCCGCACTGCGTACCGCCATCAGCGATTATATCAATGAGGGGAAATTGCCAGACGTAGGGGAAAGGGCCAAAGGACTGTTTTCTTATCCGCAGCTGAGTGTTAGTTGGGATGGGAAATTTCGCGATCATTTAAGAACGCGTGCCTATGGGCGTTTCTCTCGAACGGGTCAATACAGCACAACTATCGCACGCCCAGCGCTATTTCGTGAATATTTAGCAGAGCAGTTAGCGTTGTTAGAAACTGAGTATGGCGCTAGCTTTGAAGTGACACCGTCACAACAAGAAATGCCGTATCCGTTTGTTATTGACGGCTCTGACCTTGTTTTGGATAGAACCATGACGGCAGGGTTAGCACAGCATTTTCCAACCACGGATTTGGCTAAAATCGGCGATGGGATCACAGATGGTTTAGAAACCGGGACAGATTTCTATCCGCTGTCGCACTTTGACGCACTGCGCACCGATTTCTCGTTGGCACGCCTCAAACACTATACCGGTACGCCTGCCGAACATATTCAACCCTATATTTTATTTACCAACTACAGCCGCTATGTTGATGAGTTTGTCAGTTGGGCGTGCGAGCAAATTCTTGATCCGAATAGTCCTTACGAAGCATTGTCCTGCGCCGGTGGGAGTTATATCACCGCTGAAACGGCCGATCCGGAGAAAACCACTTCTGATTTGGCGTGGAAAAAGCACCAGATGCCAGCTTATCATCTGATTTCATCAACAGGTCAGGGGATCACGCTAGTGAACATCGGTGTTGGCCCTTCAAATGCGAAAACAATCTGCGATCATCTGGCCGTTCTCAGACCGCATGTTTGGCTAATGATCGGACACTGTGGTGGGCTGCGTGAAAGCCAAGCGATAGGCGATTATGTTTTGGCTCACGCTTATCTGCGTGACGACCACGTATTAGACGCCGTTTTACCGCCTGATATTCCGATCCCAAGCATCGCTGAAGTGCAGCGCGCATTATATGATGCCACCAAGGCAGTCAGTGGAATGCCAGGAGAAGAGGTGAAACAACGACTGCGTACCGGCACCGTAGTAACATCCGACGATCGTAACTGGGAGCTGCGTTTCTCCGCGTCGGCGCTGCGCTTTAGTTTAAGCCGTGCGGTGGCCGTGGATATGGAGAGCGCAACAATTGCCGCACAAGGCTATCGTTTCCGCGTTCCTTACGGCACGTTGTTGTGCGTCTCGGATAAACCGCTGCATGGTGAAATCAAGCTGCCAGGCCAAGCTAACCATTTCTATGAAGGCGCGATATCCGAGCATCTACAAATTGGTATCCGCGCGATTGATTTGCTGAGAGCCGAAGGCGACAAGCTTCATTCGCGCAAACTGCGAACCTTTAACGAGCCACCGTTCCGCTAAGGTTAATGGATGCTGAAAGCCCACTTTTGTGGGCTTTTTTTTATATTCATTTGTGGCTCACAGTCACGAAAAAGACAGGGCGTGTCATTTAAGGTGGTATCGGAAAAAACAGGCATATCGAAGCCCACTTATTTCAGACTGAAACGGCGGTTTACAGCTGAAAATAAAGGGGTATCATCGGCGATATAATATACAGGGAGAACAAAAATGGATGCGGCATTGCTTGATATGATGCGCTCTGGCGGAAGAAATAAAGACTGGGCTGAAACAATGGTTAACCTTGAAGCCAGAAAACTGATTAATACTGCCAATAGACTTTCCGCTTTTCACCTTCAGGATGGTCTCATCCGGATTAATTTTGTTCAGGAAATAAAACAGGTTATAGAGCAGCAATTTGCCGCTGCCCGGCGCGCGAAATCTGATGAAGAGTGCATAGCATGCATCAAAAATCTGAGATAACAAAACCTCGGAAGGTTTAGTTGCGGATGCCGCTATGTCCACAGCTGAATTCATGGGGTTCAGCCGTAATAGCGGGCTGGTGATCTATAAATCAGTCTCGCTTGCTGCAAATGCATATAGCATATTCGGTCTGTTCAGACGCCCTGGAGCATGGCGTTTAGCCCGCCGATTATTACCGGAAGGTCAGCACCATGAGCCGTCCAAAACTCACAATGAAAATTGTCGGTTATGGTGTTAAAGCTAAGGTCATATTTGACCTTATGTCTGTTACTGACGCGGTTCAAAATTAGTTGTTAATCTGCGATAGCGCCATGACTTGTATGCAAGTTTTGCTGGCGTTAAATACCATATAAAAGGTAATACAATCGCAAGTGTGGACGCAAGCGTGATGCTGGTATCTAGGGATGCCAGTATCAGCGTGAGAGCAAGTATGGTAAAGGCAGCGATAGTAATCCACTTTGAGGCGTTAAAGCGGTTAGCAAGATCATGGGTTACGGAATCCAGAGATCCGCCATAATTAGAAATATTATTTTTCAGTTTTTGTAGATCTGCATGGCTAAACCCTGAATTGAGTAGCGCTGCATCACTCACTTTCATCGCGTTCCACCTTCCATCTTTAAAATGTAGACACCTCTCTGCAGCAAGTATACACAAAAATCTCGGGCAAAGCTGGGTCAGCTACACATTGGCGGTTGGATTAGCTTCCAAACAGATCGTAACGGCTTCGTAGGAACAAAACTGGCCACAAAACACAATTTGAAAAAGCCTAGCAAGTGACGCTGGGCTTTTTTGTCTGCTTTATAAAGGTTTCAACTGACGAAATCTGCCCGGTAATCCTACTGCTAAACGCTCAGATTTCACGTAGCGCAACCAGTTGATTTTAGACGATGAGAGTCGAAAACGCTTTTATGGAATCTGAAGTATGGCAGTGATAGAAAAAGCTCCGGAAATAGGGGATTGCAACTGGGTTCCTTGTAGGTGGTTCGCTCCAAGCTGGACTATATGCACGAACTCCCCGTTTAGTCCGACTACCGCGCCCGTTCAGGTAACTCTGCAGTTCATATCCTTCGGATATCAGGTATTCACGAATTCTGCTGGCGTCGTTTGTTCCATTAAATTGAATACCGTATACAAAAGCTTGTGGGCCGCTGATATTGCTATAACTGAATTCATAGTTATCAGATATGCGAGGCATTCTTTTTAGCAATTCAGGTGTATAGTAGTCGTATTCTCGCTTGTCTCTTTGGGTATAGTTAGCACTGCTGGAAAATCCCATATCCAGATATGGCCAGCCCAATGTCAGTGCCACACCAACAAACAGCGATACAACAGAAAATACGGTTATAAATTTTTTCACAGCCCCATCCTGTCATTCCCTTTACCCAGAATAACGAAGGTTTTGTCATGCCTTGGAAGTATCACATTACCCGACAGAAAATCGTTATAGGGAACAACTGTTCTCATGAATGATGGAAGTATCCCTTTGTATGGCCGGGCATGGGGGTTTTTGGCCGGATCAGGAAATAACAGCGGCTGGAACGTCTTATTCTTCCAGATACCAATTTTCCCATAGTGATCCCAGCGCTTTAGCGCCTACCGGACATCATAAAATTCCTTTTTCGAAGACTCACCCTGTGTAATCTGAGATAAGAGATTTTGAATATCAGTCCCCTGTGCATGTCCCAGATCTACCCATCCCAGCACTTCTGTATAAACCAAACCCTTAGGTCTAGAAGGCGCATATATTCCATCAATAATTTCCGATCGCTTACTCATCCTGAATACCTCGTCCTGTATTGGTTCCCTGTGTGATAATTTAACTTATGTTGTGTGAAAATTCAGTTCATAAACTACAGGACAGCTTACTCTGCTTCAGTTCGTGGACCTTTTCCCGACGTAACAAAAGGTTGTAAAATGCGTCATAGCGTCACTGGGGTAGGGTGTATTGGCATCACTGGGCAAGCGCGATAGAGTGAAAGGGTAAGGCTACTACCCAACCTCAAGGGGGGCAGACGACTCCGGGTCCATTACATGGCACTTTTATGTGTCAGGACTTTGTCTACTTGAGGAAACAATATGAACACATCATCTTCTCGCGTCCTAGATCGTCGACCGTAGACTTGCTCGCGCGGCCATCGGTCGCATTAAATCAACCTTCAAAAAAGGGAGGTATCTCAAAATTCACAACATGCTGATTTCTGTGGCCGCACCAGTGAACCATGAAGTAAAAGACCTATGGAGGTGAAGGTTATTTGTCTTATGTTGTGTGAGAGTCCAGTTCACTTCGCCCTGAAATGCAAATCCGGCCAACTGGCGTTAGGCGACCGCTTAAAGTCAAGGATGCCCCGTGGAGTGAAGCTGAAGAGTAAGTAATTTAACATAATATACATTATACGAACCATTATGTATCTAGCGCAGATCCAGCATCCAAACCACGATATCTTTGTTCAGACCGAATTCTCTCAGGCAGCCCAGTTTCCGGCTACTGGGCTGCTTCGTTCAGTTATTTTCTACCCTTAATCCTTCTTCGCTTTGTTAGCAAAGAAAATGTCAGATTGGATATCTTTAGTTCGAATGGTGAAAACTTCGTTGGTGAGATCTTCGGTGAGCTTCTCAGCATCAGCCATGACTCGCAGATTGAAATCATTTAGCATTTTATCTGCGGCGGCTTTGTCGGTTTTTGCCAGCTTGAGATATTGTGCTTCCGTTTCTTTTTGCTGATTCGCCACTTTCGCTTCCCAGTCTAGATAAGCTCGCTGGACGACCGGTGCCAGTTTTGGATAATCCGTCATGACCAAGGTTTGTAGTTTGCGATACTTCCAGTAAATTGACTGACTGTTTGCATGGTCTGAGCCGGTGACGTAATTAGCAGGGAAAGACGTCAGCCCACTGTAGTAAGGAACAAACGCCGTTAAGTCAGCCATTCCTAATCCTACATAGGTCACTTCGCCGATTTCTTTCGGTAATTCGGGACGTACCTGCATGACATGTGCTTCATAGGTTCTGAAAACGCTGATTGGCCGCCACGCCTCTTTACCATTGAGCCCGTTCGAATATGGGTCATGTTTTGTGCTTTGGTAATGATTACGCAAAATGGCTTTTACTTCATTGAGCGTGACTTTCTTTTCTGGTGTGAGGAAAACAGGAGACTGACGCCCTTCAGCCATTACTTGCTTAACCGATGGGTTTAATTGTTTCTGTATTGTCCAGACGCGTGGATCATTATACGTACGGTCACGTTCATCATCTCGTGTGTAGGCTTTAGAAAAATTAAATTCACCGTCTATTTTGGGTTGATAAAGCCCCTTTTCTACCGCAAATTCAATCAAATTCTTTGAGCCCATAACGTTAGGACCTTTAGGGTCATAGTTTTGTAAGCGCCCCTGATTAGCGGTAGCAAAGTATTGATTATTTGGTACCCGCTGCGCCATCCATTGATGGCCAGAACCCGTTTCTAAATACCACAATTCTTTCTCATCGACCACAGCGACACCGAATCCCTCACCTGCCCCTTTGGTTTCGATGATATGTCCCAATAAAGCCACGGCTTCACGTGCCGTTTTGGTCTGGGATAACAAAATATCCGGGATATCGTCCTCGGTGATCCCCGAGTCCTCTACATAAGGATCGAAAGCGAGCGCCTTAGGTGATGCAAAAATAGATTCCGTCCCACTCACTCCAACACCGGCTTCATTAAATCCGGTTGCACCATGCAGCTGTGTTTTCCAGTTAGGAACCGTAGTATAACGTAATGAATTCTTCGGCAAGGGATAGGTAAAATTGTTCGCACCGTTATGCGCTTTAGTACTGTATGTCCCTGTTTGGTTCTGTTTTGCTGGATGAATAACAAAATGCTGTGCTTTCAATGCATCACTATCCGCACTGCGAGCAACAATAATAGAACCATCTTCGGTGGCCTCATTCCCCGCTAAAAATGTTGTACAGGTAAACCCCGATGAGATTAATGCCATATTAATGGATAAAGCAATCGCGCACTTTTTTAAAGAATGCATTTACGTTCCCTATTTTTCCAATTTAATTAATGTTCCCTTGCTATCACTCATACTGATGCTTAGGAAATTTCATGTAATAGGATAAGGGTAGCAATGAGTGACTTGCGATTACCGTGATAATGCTCCCAAGGCGATTGAGCCGCCTTAGGATTATGTACGCATTTTTAGTTGGGCAGGTTTTTAGACTAAAAAAAACAAAGAAGTTAATTCAATCTCATAACTACATGTTGTAAGTCATTAAGGAAAATCACATATTGCTCATTAGAGATAAATTTTGTGCTGCTCAGGACCACTAATTCATGATCGCTAATCTCTGAATGGTAGCTTGGATGTGCATGAGAATGACTATTTTCTACAAAACCAAGACTTTGGTAGAAGCGTAAACGCCTATTCGCAATTTCGGTCGTCAAAGGATCTATTTCTAAGATTGTCTGTGGGTGTTGAGCCAAAAAACATTCCAGAACCTTTTTACCATATCCCTGTGAACGCAAATTTGGATCGATTGCAAGATGTTCGATATAGACATAGTCTTTAAACGTCCAATACCCAATAAACCCAACAAATATATTATTATGATACCAAGCATCCAAATGATAATTGTCATTATCAAGTGCGGCTTGCTTCGCCCTTTCATCTCGTTTTTCATGATAAGGAAAAGCGCTTTCATAGAGTTTATCCACGCTTTGGTAAAGTGGATTATTCATTTTTTCTATGCGCGTAATACTAAACATCAATATCCTTTCCTCTAAAACATTCAAGGGCCATACATCATATTATATTGATGCACCGCCCTTGGGGATTAATTAACGTTGATTATTGTGCCGTTGGTCGCTTTTCTTTTATGTTACGAATAAGCCCCTTACCCAAAACAATTCCCGCACCAATCAACCCACCTAGTAGCACCGATAAGACTAATATTAGCGATTTTTTCGGTGCATCCCTTATTACAGGTAACGATGGCTGCTGCGAGAATGAAAACGCCTCAAATTTATCATTGCCACTATCACTAAGTTTTATTTCACGCAGCGTTTGTAAGGTTTCTTGGTTGGAGTAATAGCCATCACTTAAATATAGTGGCCAAGAGGTTTCATTAGCAATAATGGTTTTTAACGCTGGCTCACCTAGCATAAATAGCATTTCATCAGAAAGCCCCGTTACCTCTTTGACCGTCACGCTCTTCGTATTCGTGGCTTGTGCAACCTTTAATGCTTCAGACAGTGCATTTAAACGGCGGGCTTTTTTCTCCTGAGCCGTTTTTACCTGAGCATCCAATGCCGTGTTGATCGTTTGCATTCTTACTTCTAATGCTTTTTCCGCATTTGAATAAAAACTACTTGATGTTTGTTTATTGACCTTATTTAACACGGTTATCAAAGATTTCTGTGCATCTTTTGCCGTTTCTGCGCTAAAGCTCACGGTATATGAATCTTTGCTTCCTGTATTTGTTGGCTTGATATCCAATGGTTTTTCAGGCAGGAATGTCAATGTTTCAGCTGACACACGTGATACAAAGTTAGCAAAAACATCATTGCTAATATCTTTGCTGTTGCTTGGGTCAATGACTGCCACTGCCGTGGGATAATCAGCTAACTGGCCCAGCTGTGGGGGAGTAATAATCGCAGTTGATGTCCATTTCTCTTTTGCAACGGCTAGATAACCAGCAGCTAAAGCGATCGCTATACAAACTGCCGCAATGATAGTCTTCTTTCCATTCCACAACTGTAATAGCAGGTCAAGCAGATCAATCTCATCACTAGCGTTTTTTTGCTCAAGACTCATAGGGGTTTTCCATACAAACTCATAATTACATTAGCTCACATTGCTCTTAAACAAATAATATGTCGCTATTTTGATTAAATCGATAGTTTTATAATGTACGTATATGCATGACGATGGTACTAAATCTGGAGCAGGTACTCAATGGAACAACCTCCTGTTTTGGGTTAGGAATTTTCCTTATTTTCAAGTATAGCTATAGGTTTAAGTAACATAGCAATTTCGCGTACTTCTGGTAGATTGAAAGGCCTGCACTTTCGCTACATTAACGAGGCAATTTGTATGAATATATTTGTAACCGGGGCAACCGCAGGGTTCGGTGAAGCGATAACGCGAAAATTTATCAAAAACGGACATAAGGTGATTGCAACCGGTCGCCGTTTAAGTCGGCTCGAAACATTGAAAGACGAATTAGGTGATGCATTAACTATCATACAACTTGATGTTCGCAACCGAGCGGCCATACAACAAGCATTAGAGAGCCTCCCCGCAGATAAACGTAACATCGATGTTTTGGTCAATAATGCTGGTTTAGCCTTAGGTTTAGAGCCTGCACATAAAGCAAACGTTGATGACTGGGACACCATGATCGATACGAATGCCAAAGGCTTGGTTAACATG
>Ga0256408_1001969_pt1 | contig 10688 bp, 10 predicted proteins | sample PhyAR1_FD_185998 | JGI IMG/M metagenome (GOLD analysis project Ga0256408, IMG submission 185998) | Leaf surface microbial communities from alfalfa plants in UC Gill Tract Community Farm, Albany, California, United States - DLSL A.R1 | ecosystem: Host-associated > Plants > Phyllosphere >...
AAGACCTGCAGTGCCAGCGTGAACGACAGCGCCGTCGCGAGGAGCTTGCCGAAGTCATCCTGTCCCGCCACGCCGATCCGGAGCCCGCGCGCCACGAACACGAGGTACAGGCACAGGATCGCGAAGACGCCGACCAGACCCAGCTCCTCGCCGAGGCTCGGGATGATGTAGTCGCTCTGCGACACCGGCGTCAGGTAGGGGCGGCCGAGCCCGAGGCCCGTGCCGAGCAGCCCGCCGTGCGCGAGGCCGAAGATTCCGTTCACCAGCTGATAGCTGCCGCCGGGGGTGTCGTAGAGCGTCTGGTCGAAGGCGCCGAGCCAGGCGTCGAAGCGCCCGCGCACGTACGACAGGACGAACGACGCCGCGATCGCTCCGCCGACGGCCAGGATCACACCGATCAGCACCCAGCCGGTCTTGCCCGTGGCGACGTAGAGCGTCGCGACGAACATGCCGAAGATCAGGAGACCGGTGCCGAGGTCGCGCTGGGCCACGATGATCACCATCGAGATCAGCCAGATCACCAGCAGCGGGCCGAACTCGCGGGCCCGCGGGAACGTGAAGCCGAGCACGCGCTTGCCGGTCGATGTCAGGCTCTCGCGCGTGCGCACCAGATAGCCGGCGAAGAAGATCGCCAGGCAGATCTTGGCGATCTCGCCGGGCTGGAAGAAGAAGCCGAAGACGTTGATCCACACCGTCGCGTTTCCGCCGCCGTTGAGGAAGGGGACGAACGGCAGGATCAGCAGCACGAGGCCGGTGAGACCGAAGATGTAGGTGTACCGGAACAGCAGGCGGTAGTTGCCGAGAAGCCACACGAGGCCGCCGCAGAGCACCACGCCGATGCCGGCGTAGATCAGCTGACGACCCGCCGCCCCGGCGTCGGTGCCGGATGCTCCGGAGATGCCCAGGCGGTAGATCATCGCGAAGCCGAGGCCGGTGAGGAGCGTCGCGATCGGCACGACGAAGGGGTCGGCCTGCGGGGCGCGCAGGCGCAGCACCACGTGCAGGGCGAGCACGAGAACCGCGAGCACGCTCTGCGAGACGAGAACGCCGGCGTCGATCGCGCCGAGCGCGCCGAGCTGCGCGAGCGCGGTGGCGCCGAGGGTCACGGCGATCGCGAACAGCAGCAGGCCCAGCTCGCGATTGCGCAGCGGCTGGGGCTGACGCACCTTGCGGAGCGCCTTCTGCACGGTGGTGTCGGTGGTGATCCCGGTCATCCGTCGCTCCCGGGGGTGGGGGTCGGCGTGGCCGCGGGCGGCGTCACGGTGGGGGTGGGCGTCGGCGTCGGGCTCGGCTCGGGGTCCGGCTCGACGGGGACGACCGAGCTGCGCAGGCGGTCGACGATCGCGTCGGCGTCGGCGAGCGAGCGGGCGCTGATCGTCAGCTCGACGCGGTTGCGCTGGTACGGCGACAGGTCGGCGAGCAGGATCTCGGTGTCCTCATGCGGCGACGACAGCGAGATCGGCCCGACAGACTGCTGGATCCCGCGGTAGATGACGACGCTGTCCTCGTCGGCCCCGACGAAGTAGCGCGTCTGGGTCCAGCTGACGAAGAGCGCGAAGCCCGCCACGACCAGGGCCACCAGCAGCACGATCAGTGCGATGCCGCCGATGCGGCGGCGGCGGGCGCGCCGGCGATCCTCTTCGATGAGCTCCTCGAGGTACTCGGGCTCGGGCTCGAAGTGGGTGGGCTCGTTGGCCGCCTGGCGGTTCGGGTGCAGCCAGCTGGTGGGCAGCAGCGTGCGGCCGGTGGCGGCGGGCACCTTGACGCCCTGCGGGTTCGAGGCCGATCCGACGATGGTCGCGGTGCCGCTGACCAGCGGGTGCTGACCGCCCACGTCGACCAGGACGATCGTGACGTTGTCGGGCGCGCCGCCGTCGAGGGCGTACTTCAGCAGCATGTCGGCGGTGCGCCCCGGCGGCAGGCCGAGCTTCAGGGCCCTCTGCACGTGCGTCTCGTCGACCACGCCGCTGAGCCCGTCCGAGCACAGCAGCCAGCGGTCGCCGGGCCGGGTCGGCATGATGAACGTGTCGACCTCGGGATCAGGATCCATGTCGCCGAGCACACGCATCAGGACCGACCGGCGCGGGTGGAAGCGCGCCTCCTCGGGTGTGATGCGGCCCGAGTCGACCAGGCGCTGCACGAAGGTGTGATCGGTGGTGATCTGGGTCAGCGCGTCGTCGCGCCAGAGGTAGATGCGCGAGTCGCCGATGTGGGCGATCACCGCGTAGTCGTCGACCATCGCGATCGCGCTGACCGTGGTGCCGAGGCCGGCGAGCTCCGGGCGGCGCGCGGCGATCTGGATCAGGTCGCCCGCGGTGCCGGCGATGGTCTCGCGCAGCGTGATCTCGGCCTCCTCGGGGGAGGCGTAGATGTGGTCGAGCTCCTGCAGCGTGTTGACGGCGACGCTCGAGGCGACATCGCCGCCCGCGTGGCCGCCCATCCCGTCGGCGACGACGAACAGGTTGGAGCCGGAGTAGCCCGAATCCTGATTGTTCGATCGCACCTTTCCCGTATGGGAGAGGGCGGCACTCGATCCGACGAACATCCGGCGGGCGCTTACTTCCGCAGCTCGAAGGTCGTGGCGCCGACCTTGATCGGCGTGGAAGTCTGCACCGCCACCGGCGACGACGGCGAGACGCGCTCGCCGCCGTGGAAGGTGCCGTTGGTCGACTCGAGGTCCTGCAGCATCCACTGCTCGCCCCACAGCACCAGGCGCGCGTGCTGGCTGGACGTGTAGTCGTCGCGGATCACCAGGCCGGTCTCGCTGGAGCGGCCGATGGTGAGCGTGTCGGTCCCGAGGGGCAGCTCGAGCCCCGCCTTGGGGCCGGAGGTGATGACGATGCGCGAGGCGGTCTTCGTGGTCGCCGGGCCCGGGGGAGCGGCGTTCGGCGCGGCGCGCGGGGCGGCTGCGGGGGCGGCGGCCGGGGCCGCCTTCGCCGGGGCGGCCGTGCTCGGCAGCCGGCGCACGCGCACGCCGAACACGTCGGAGCGCAGGGCGAACACCACGGCGAACACGAACAGCCACAGCAGCAGCAGGAAGCCGACCTGGAGGATCAGCAGGGTCAGCGAGCTCACGTCGGTCACGTCCAGTCCCCGTTCTGCGGCAGGATCCGGGTGGAGGTCGTGCGATCGGGAGCCGTGGGGCGGCGCGTCTGCGGCGCCGCGAGCGGCACGACGTGGAAGACGATGTCGGTGCGGCCGATCGTGATGGTCTGGCCGTCGTTGAGGCCGGACTGCTTCACGGGGCGGCCGTCGAGCTTCGATCCGTTGGTCGAGCCGAGGTCGCGCACCATCGCGCGCTCGCCGTCCCAGAGGATCTCGACGTGGGCGCGGCTCGTGCCGGCATCGTCGACGGTGATGTCGGCGTCGCTGCCGCGGCCGAGCACGGTGCGGGCCTTGATCAGCGGGTAGCGGCGCCCGTTCACGTCGATCACCGCGCGCCACTCGACCTGGCCCTCGGCCGTGCTCGAGTCGATCTGCACCGTGCCGGTGGTGACCTCGTCGTTCGGCCGGATCGTGATGCGCAGCGGGCCCGCGAGGCTGTATCCCTGCGAGGACGCGTGGGTGCGGAGCATCGTGTCGAGCTCGGTGATCAGCGCGCCGCCCAGGGCGCGCATGCGCTCCTCGTCGGCGGGGCTCAGCAGCACGGCCAGCTCGTTGGGCGCCAGGATGCGGTCGCGCGAGACGACCGCCGCCTTCGTGTCGAGTTCGCGCTTCAGGGCGGAGGCGATCTCCACGGGCTGAATGCCGCTGCGGAAGGTCTTCGCGAACGCCCGGTTCACGGCGCGCTCGAGACCTTGCTCAAAGCTGTCCAGTAGTCCCACGGGGCTCCTCTATCCGGCCGACCGGTAGCGCCATCGTAGCCAGACACGCTGGGCGGCGCCCTTCGGGGGTGCCCGGTTTCGCGCCTGGCGGCGTCGCGTGATAATCTCAGGAAGTTGAGTTCGGAGCGATCCGGTCTCATGCGCGAGTGGCGGAATAGGTAGACGCGCTGGCTTCAGGTGCCAGTGCCCGCAAGGGCGTGGGGGTTCAAGTCCCCCCTCGCGCACAGCAGGACGAAGGCCCCGGAGAGATCCGGGGCCTTCGTCGTTCCTCGGCGCGGCGTCACTGAGTGGGTCTCAGGCAGCCGGGCGGGGCACCCGATTTCTGCCCGGGTTTTTGTCCACCGAATGGGGGACAAAACCCTCGGTATTCCGATACCCTGAAAGGGACGTCCCCCTGATGGCCGTCCGACCCTCACTGGATCCCCCCTCCGGTGAGGGTCGATTTATTTTGCCGTTCTCTACCCCTTTGCAGGCGAACCGGTTACGGTGAGGGAGGACGGCGTGATATTCGCGCCGGCTTCACACAGATAGAACGGCAGTAAATGGCTACGCAGGGCACCGTCAAGTGGTTCAACTCGGAGAAGGGCTTCGGCTTCATCTCTCCCGACGAGGGCGGCTCTGACGTCTTCGCTCACTACACCGCGATCCAGTCTTCGGGCTACCGCGCTCTGGAGGAGAACCAGCGCGTCGAGTTCGAGATCGCTCAGGGCCCCAAGGGCCTGCAGGCGGAGAACATCCGTCCGCTCTGATCAAGCGATCACACACGTCGACCGCCTCGTGCGGTCTGACTGAAGGGTCCGGTGCTTCGGCGCCGGGCCCTTTCCCTATGCCCGGGGGCTACTGCCCGAGGCGCGCGTAGTCGGCGAGGGCCTTGGCGTCCTCCGCGTGTCGGATCGCGCGCCGCGCGGCATCGAGAGCGGCGACCGGATCCTGCATCTGCCGGGCCGCGGCCAGCTCCTCGCGCGCGGCGTCGAGCCGCACGCGGCTGTCGAGGCCGCGGGTGTGCGGGGGAACCGCCGCCTCCGCGCGGCTGACCGCGCTGCGCGCTGCGGCGAGGGTGCCGGGCAGCGCGGTCCGCGCGCCCCGCAGGCGCTGCTGCGCCGTGCGAGCGTCCGCCAGGGCTGCGTCGAGCCGCTCGCGCACGCGGGCGATCTGCTCGTTCGCTGTCACCGGGCGGCGGGCGGCGGTCGGGGCGATGCGCGCGAGCTCGTCGGAGGCGACGCGGATCTCGTCGCCGAGCCGATCGGCGTCGTCGGGGTCGAGGGCGTCGCGGACGCCGGCGGCCGAGCGCACCGCGTCGCGCGCGGCCTCGAGCTCGCCGCTCACCGCGAGACCCGCCTGCACGACCTGACGGTGCGCCTCCTCCATGAGCTGGGCCGAGGCATCGGCGCGGCGGAGCGCCCGCTCGCCCAGCGCGAGATCCTCGAGGGCCGATCGGGACGGATCCGCCGCCTTCGACCGCGCGGCCTTCAGGTGTCCGCGCGCCTCGGCGAGGGCCTCGGTCACCGACTGGACGGCGCGCTCGGCGTCGACCCACTCGTCCGCCTCGGCACGCTGCGCCAGATCGCGCAGCAGCGCGGTGGGGTCGCCGACCCGGGCGGCGAGCTCGTCGAGGTGCCGCTCGGCGGCCGCGATCTGGTCGGCGGCGCTGACGTGGGTGGAGATCCAGGCGCGGTGCTCGCTGCGCGCGGCCTCGATGGTGCGGGTGGCGGTCTCGACGCGCCGCTGCACGTCCTGCGCCCCGCGGGCTGCGGCGGTGGGCAGGGTGCCGGGATCCGTCAGCTCGCGGTACGCCGCGAAGGCCGCATCGCGCGTGTGCTGGGCCGTCATGCGCGCGCGGCGCAGCGAGGCGGGGGCGCCTCCGCCGTACAGCGCACCCGACAGCCCGACCTCCAGCTCGAGGTCCTCGATGGCATCGTCCAGCCGCACCAGGGCCGCTCCCGCCGCCTCGGTCGCCTCCGCCGCGCGCCGGCGCGCCGCGGGGCCGCGACGCACCGCACGGACGGCGAACACGGCGACGATCGCGAGGACCGCGGCCGTCCCGAAGACGACGAGCGCGGGGAGGATCCACCCCCACAGGCCGTCGTCGGGCTGATCCATCGCCGTCCTCAGTTCTCCGAGAGCAGCAGGTCGCGCAGCTGGGCGGGGTCGTCGACGACCGCCTGAGCGCCCTGCTCCTCGCCCGGGTTGCCGAAGCCCCACCGGTTGTAGATCACCGGCACACCGAGCTCGGCGCCGCCGTCGACGTCGTGGTGGCGGTCGCCGATGAGCACCGGGCGCGACGTGTCGACGCCGGCGGCCTTCAGCCGCTCGAGGGCGCGGGCGAGGACGATCGACTTCGTGTCGAGGACGTCGGGCTCCGGGTCGGCCCCGACGATCGCGACGAAGGCGTGATCGAGCGCGTAGTGGGTGAGGATCGCCTCGACCTGGTTCTGCGGCTTCGTGCTGGCGGTGGCCTGGGGGATGCCCGCGGCGTGCACCGCCAGGATCAGCTCGGGCACACCCTCGTACAGGGCGACCGACGAGGCGTATCCGTCGCGCGAGGCCAGCTCGCGATAGGCGAGGACGGCCTCGGTGGCCTCCTCCTCGCTCAGCAGCGCGCGCACCTGGAACGACTCGAGCAGCGGCGGCCCGATCCAGTGGCGCAGCTCTTCGGGCGAGGGAGGTGTGCGGCGGAGGGTGCTGAGCACCTCCGTGATGCGCGGCAGGATGCCGGCCGACGCGTCCGCCACCGTCCCGTCCACGTCCCAGAGGATGCAGGACCAGGGAGACGAAGTCATGGCCCCAGTCTATTTAGAACAGGCGCGGGGCCCCGGAGTCGATGCCCTTCATCTCGTCGTAGTCGAGCACGAGGCAGCGGATGCCGCGGTCCTCGGCGAGCACGCGGGCCTGCGGCTTGATCTCCTGGGCGGCGAACACGCCCCGGATGCCCGAGAGCAGCGGGTCGCGGCCGAGCAGGTCGAGATAGCGGGTGAGCTGCTCGACGCCGTCGATGTCGCCGCGGCGCTTGATCTCGACGGCCAGCGGCATCCCGGACGCCTCGCGCACGAGCAGGTCCACGGGGCCGATCGCGGTGGGGTACTCGCGGCGGACGAGCTTCGCGCCCTCCGAGATCAGGTCGACCTGCTCCGACAGCAGGCGCTGCAGATCCGACTCGACGCCGTCCTTGATGAGACCGGGATCGACGCCGAGCTCGTGCTTCGAGTCGTGCAGGATCTCGTAGATGTGCACGGTGAGCGCGTCGCCGGTCTTGGCGTGCGTGACCTTCCACAGCTCGGCGACGCCTGCCTCGGACAGCTCGGGACTGGGCGCGACGAGGTCCAGGCGGCAGGGCGGGCTCATCCAGTTCAGCGGCTTGTACGAGCCGCCGTCCGAGTGGATGAGCAGGCTGCCGTCGGCCTTGTGCATCAGCACCCGGGTCGCGAGCGGCAGATGCGCGTTGAGGCGGCCGGTGTAATCCACGCTGCAGCGGGCGATGACGAGACGCACCGGATGAGCCTAGCCCGGGATCGTGCCGGAGACCCGCTCAGCGCGGCCGGCGGTGGTCGGGGCTGCGCAGCCAGCCCTCGAACGTGATCGATCCTTCGAGGGCATCCCCACCGCCGCGCAGCGACCCGGAGGCGAGGCCCTTGCCGTAGGCCCCGGGGAAGGGCACCTCCCACACCGCCCGCCGGATGCCGTCGAACCGCAGCTGTCGCCGGGCGAGATCGGCGAGGATCTCGTCGGCGGGGCCCACGAGATCGGCGGCGCGGCCGACGGGGCCCGCGGAGGCGACCCGCACGAGATGCGCACCCACCTCGCGGGCGGCCACGGGCCGCATCAGCGTCTTCGGCATCAGCGCCACGGGGCCCTTCTGGCCCGCGAGCAGCTGCCCCGCGAACTCGTGGAACTGCGCCGCCCGCGCGATGGTGAACGGCACCGGGCCGGCCTGCACCGTGCGCTCCTGGGCGAGCTTGCCCGCGTAGTACGACGCGTCGATGTCGTCGATCCCGACGATCGACAGCGCCACGTGGTGACCGACACCCGCGGCCTTCTCGGCCGCCAGCAGGTTCGCGCTCGCGGTGGTGAAGAACGCGCTCGCGGCCTTGGCCGACAGGCTCATCGCGTTCGTGGTGTCGATGACGGCATCCGCTCCCGCCAGGGCGGCCTCGAGCCCCCGGCCGGTGACGACGTCCGCACCCGTGGCGCGGCTGAGCACCACCGCGTCGTGACCGGCGGCCCGCGCGGCCTCCACGACGAAGCGCCCCACCGTGCCGGTGCCGCCTGCGACTGCGATCCTCATGTCTTCTCCTTCGGCAGATCCCGATCGTCCTCGTGAGGATGACCGGCCGGATGCGCGGATTGTGACGGCGTCGCGGCTCAGCGCTTCAGCGGCCGCGCGGCGCCGGAGGCGATGCCGGAGGCGATCGTCAGGGCGACGATCACGAAGAGCGTGTTGAGGAGGCCGATCTGGTCGCTGATCACGCCGAGGATGGGCGGGCCGGCGAGGAAGGCGACGTAGCCGATGGTGGCGGCCGCCGAGACGCGGGCGGCCGCCTTCGCGGGGTCGTCCGCCGCGGCCGACATGCCCAGGGGGAAGCCCAGCGAGGCCCCGATGCCCCACAGCGCGGCGCCGACGAGCACCAGCGGCAGGGTCGGGGCGAGGATGAACAGCACCAGCCCGGCCGCCGCCGTCAGCGCCAGCGTGCGAAGCACCACGACACGGCCGAAGCGGTCGACCAGCGGGCCGCCGAACACGCGCACGGCGGTCATCGCGATCGAGAAGACGGTCAGCCCGAGCGCGCCCAGCGCCTCGTCGCCGCCGTGCCCCTCGACCACGCCGAGCGCGAGCCAGTCATTGGCCGAGCCCTCGGCGAACGCCATGCCGAGCATGATCACGCCGATCGCGTAGGTGCGCGGCTCGCGCCAGGCCGACAGCGCCACGGCGGCGCGGGCGCGCCATCCGACGCCATGCTCGGCCGGATCGGGGTCGACCGCGTCGCGCGTGGGCACGTTCGAGACGGCGGCGACGGCGATCACCACGATGAGCACGGCGATCACCGCGGTGTGGGCGACGACGTTCACCCCGAGACCGGCCGCCGTCGCGCCCACGCCGGCGCCGATCACGGTGCCGAACGAGAAGAACGCGTGGAAGAGGGGGAGGATCGTCTTGCCGCCGAGCTGCTCGATCGCCGTGGCCTCGACATTCATGATCACGTCGATGCAGCCGTTGCCGAAGCCGAACAGGATGAGCCCGAGCATCACGATCGGGTATGACGCGAAGACGTCGGTCCCGAGGCCGACGACGGTGACGCCGGCGGCGAACACGAGCATCATCGTGAGCATGCCGCGACGCGCGCCGAAGCGCGCCAGAACGGGGGTCGAGAGGCTGAGGCCCGTGATCGAGGCGACGCCGGCGGCCATGAGCAGCGCGCCGATCTGCGTGTTGTCGACGTCGAGCGCCGCCTTGATCGCGGGAACCCGCGACGCCCAGGTCGCGATGCTGAGCCCGCTGGTGAGGAAGATCGCGAAGATCGCCGCCTTCCACCGCACCACGGCCGCGGTCGACAGCTCCGTGTCGATCATTCGGCCGGATCCGCGTCGTCGGCGGGCGTGAGCAGGTCGGCGACCGAGCCGAGGATCTCGTTCGGGCGGAACGGGTAGCGCGCGATCTCGCGCTCGTCGCTGATGCCCGTCATCACGAGCACGGTGTGCAGGCCCGCCTCGATGCCGGCGACGACGTCGGTGTCCATGCGGTCGCCGATCATGCCGGTGTTCTCGGAGTGCGCGCCGATGCGGTTGAGCGCGGAGCGGAACATCATCGGGTTCGGCTTGCCGACCACATACGGCTGGCGGCCGGTGGCCTTGGTGATGAGCGCGGCGATCGCTCCCGTCGCGGGCAGCGGGCCCTCGGCGCTGGGGCCGGTCGCGTCGGGGTTGGTCACGATGAAGCGGGAGCCCTTGCCGATGAACCGGATGGCCTTGGTGATCGCCTCGAACGAGTAGTTGCGCGTCTCGCCCACGACCACGTAGTCGGGGTCGGTCTCGGTCATGATGAACCCGGCCTCGTGCATGGCCGTGAGGATGCCGGCCTCGCCGATGACGAACGCGGATCCGCCGGGCGCCTGCGACTTGAGGAAGTCGGCGGTCGCGAGCGCGCTCGTCCAGATCCGCTCCTCGGGCACCTCGATGCCGGAGGCCCGCAGGCGCGCGCTCAGGTCACGCGGGGTGAAGATCGAGTTGTTCGTGAGCACGAGGAACGGCGTGCCCTCGTCTCGCCACTTGGCCAGCAGCTCGCGGGCGCCGGGGATGGGCACGTTCTCGTGCACCAGGACCCCGTCCATGTCCGTCAGCCAGCACTCGATCTCATCGCGTCGCGCCATGGCATAAGCGTATGGGCGGGAGCGGTTCCGCAGTTCCGTCCGCGGTGAGTCGCTCTCGCCAGAGGGATACGGTGGGCATGTGACCAGACGTGGCGGTGCAGCCGGGGTTCCGGAGCAGCTTCCCGACCTCTCGGATCGCATCTACCTGGTCACCGGCGCCAATGCCGGGCTCGGCTACTTCGCCAGCGAGCGGCTCGCGGCCGCCGGGGCGCACGTGATCCTGAGCGGTCGCAGCCCCAATCGCCTGGCCGCCGCGCACGACGCCATCGAGGCGCGGGTGCCCGGCGCCTCGGTCGAGACGCTGCTGCTCGACGTCAGCAACCCGGGCTCGATCCGGGCCGCCGCGGCCTCGCTGCGCGGCGGGCTGTTCTCGCGATCGCGTCTGGACGGCGTCCTGCTGAATGCCGGCATGGTCCACACCCCGCGCACCCGCGAGCTGACGCGCGACGGGCGAGAGCTCGTGTTCTCGACCAACGCCCTCGGCCATTTCGTGCTGGCGGCC
>Ga0256408_1001979_pt1 | contig 10649 bp, 7 predicted proteins | sample PhyAR1_FD_185998 | JGI IMG/M metagenome (GOLD analysis project Ga0256408, IMG submission 185998) | Leaf surface microbial communities from alfalfa plants in UC Gill Tract Community Farm, Albany, California, United States - DLSL A.R1 | ecosystem: Host-associated > Plants > Phyllosphere >...
GATTCTGATGCAGATGCCGACTCCGATTCTGACTCTGACGCGGATGCGGACGCCGACGCTGATGCAGACGCCGACGCGGATGCCGACGCAGACGCCGATTCTGACGCCGATGCAGATGCTGATTCAGATGCCGATGCGGATGCGGACGCCGATTCTGATGCCGATGCCGATGCCGATGCGGACTCCGATTCTGATGCGGATGCGGATGCGGACGCCGATTCCGATTCTGACGCTGATGCAGATGCGGATGCGGATGCGGACTCCGATGCTGATGCCGATGCGGACGCCGATTCCGATTCTGACGCTGATGCCGACGCTGACGCTGATGCCGACGCTGACGCAGATGCCGATTCCGATTCTGATGCAGACGCCGACGCGGATGCCGACGCAGACGCCGATTCTGACGCCGATGCAGATGCCGATTCTGATGCAGATGCAGATGCAGATGCCGATGCCGATGCGGATTCGGATGCCGACGCTGACGCAGATGCAGATGCAGATGCAGATGCAGATGCCGACTCTGACGCCGATGCAGACGCTGACGCTGACGCTGACGCTGACGCGGATGCCGACGCCGATGCCGATGCGGATGCGGACGCCGACTCTGACGCCGACGCCGATGCCGATGCGGACTCTGATGCAGACGCTGATGCGGACTCCGACGCTGATGCTGATTCAGATGCCGATGCAGACTCGGATTCTGATGCCGATTCCGATTCTGATGCCGATTCCGACGCGGATGCCGATGCGGACGCCGACTCCGATTCTGATGCAGATGCCGACTCCGATTCAGACGCCGACGCTGACGCCGATTCAGATGCAGATGCCGATGCCGACGTCAAACTCACCGTCACCGTCACCCCTGGTGATAAGACGACAGAGACGTCAGATGACAAGATCATCCACATTAACGGCGGCAGCGGCGATCCGAACGGTTACGATATCCAGAATGGCGTGATTGTAGCGATCGGCAGTAACGTGCACGTCTGGCTGACCCCGGATAGCCCGGACGGTAAGATTCAGGGCGACTTCGTGCCGAAGGCCGACAGCCCAGATCAGATCCACTACTACAACAGCCAGGGTAACGCCAACGCCAATAACGACGGCAAGACCCATACCGATATCTTTGTAGTAGGTGACCATACGGGTGGCTACTACCAGCAGGGCGACTGGCCGCAGGATCGCTATGAATTCCGGCCGATCAACGGCATCACCGGCAACCAGGGCTTACCGCATAGCGATCAAGGTAAGGACTATATCTTTGTTCAGGGTAATGAGGCTGACTATACCGTCACCGGTGTCGATCATCCGCAGAACAACAAAAACAACGACATAGATAACCTGCATGTGGTCGATAACGAGACCGGGAAATCGCCGTTCCAGAATGCCAACGGCATCGAGGGCGTTATTTTTGGTGACGGCCCATCCTCCAGCCACGGCGGCGATACCACGGTCACTACCACGGCCACACTGAACCTCGACATAAATCTCGAAAGCTCAGATAACAGTGACCACCTGACCAGCCTCTCTCTGGGGGGCATTCCTGAGAATGCGACCTTTACGGGTAACTACACCAGTGTCAGTTACGACGCGGAGAATAAGGTCTATCACCTGACCTTTGATAATGACACCTCGCACTTTATCGGCCAGGTCAGCGTTGAACTCCCGGACGGTAAGAGCGATTTCGGTGAGATCACGCTGGAAGTAGGTTCTACCGCAGACGATCAGCACGAAACCGACTTTACCGTTGATGGCAAAGAGGGGGGGACCTTCGTGAGCGAAAGCCACGGTGGGGAAGAGCATGCTGATGATGCTGTGGACGACGAGCATCCGCTGATGGCCAGCCACAGCATTGAGGAGAGCCATGCCGATCATGACGTCGAGGAGAGCGATAAGCAGATCCATACCAGCAGTCTGGAGGCTGACAATCACGCCGCTTCGTTAATTGACGATGACAATCTGCTGCTCAGTACCACTGCAGAGCATAACGAGACGCCGACGGCATCGGCCGATCATGCGTTGCCGGGCGATGATCAGAGTGAAGCCTTTACCACACTGCAGAGCGCCAGCCCGGGGCAGGACGAGCAGTTGAACTTTAGCGATCTCATCCATGACGAAGGGCATAACGATCTCAGCACCCTGATTCAGGCGGGTCCGCAGAGCGGTGCGGCCGACGGCCAGGCGGAGATCGAGCATGTGCCTGCTGAAGGCGGCGAGATCGCTGGAACGGACGGCTACGACGCCGGTAATGACGCGATGTTGGATAATCTGATCGCAAAACCGGAAGAGCATGCCTGATCGGCCGCCGCGCAGAGTGCAGTTGACTCTGCGCGGCAACAAAGATGATTTGAATTTACCTCAGACGAAGGATTCCGTCCGAACATTAACGCGCAGGATGCATTTTTCCCTCGGTCTAATGGGATTTTCTCTGGTGGGTATTGACCAATAATCAAGGGATGTGAAGGAAAAGCAACAAAATGAAAAAGTACAGTCAGATTGTGATGGGTGCGGCGCTGGTGTTGAGCGCAACGCAGGGCCAGGCCACTACGCTTGAGCAGGCCGTAAAAGACAGCCTGCTCTGGCACCCGGAAGTTAACGCGTCGGTGAATAGCCGCTATTCTGCAGATCAGGATCTTCGCGCTGCCAAAGGTGGCTATCTGCCAACGCTGGATCTCACCGCCGGTACCGGTTGGGAGCAAACCGATAACGCCAGCACCCGCGCGGCAGGCGATCATCTGCGTGATTTGCACCGCAGCGAATCTGCCATCAACCTGCGCCAGAACGTCTTCAACGGTTTTGCCACGACCAGCGAAGTGGGCCGCCAGAAAGCGACGGTCAACTCACGTGCCTGGACGGTGCTGAATACCAGCGAATCCACCGCGCTGCAGGCTATCCAGAGCTATCTCGACGTGCTGATGCGCCAGAAGATGGTGGCACTGGCAGAAGATAACCTGAAGAATCACGAACGGGTGTTCGATCAGATCCGCCTGCGTACCGAGCAAGGCGTGGGCCGTCAGGCAGACTTTGAGCAGGCACAAGCTCGTCTGGCACAGGCGCGCAACAACCTGCTGACCGAGCAAACCAACCTCGAAGACTCCCGCGCCAACTACCAGAGCATCACCGGCAAAGAACCTGATACCCTGGTGATGCCCACTAAAATCGCCGTTCCCGCCTCGCTGGACGCCGCGCGTGCTGTGATGCTGGAAAACAACCCGCTGCTGAAACAGGCCGATGCCGATGTGGAAGCGACCCGTCAGCAGTACGAGGCGGCAAAATCGCGCTTTTACCCGGATGTGAATGTTGAAGTCGGTCGTACCATGGATAACAACATTGATGGAACCCGCGGGCACAGCCAGGAGTGGCAGGCGATGCTGCGTATGCGCTACAACCTCTATAACGGCGGCAGCGACCAGGCAACGCTCACCTCTTACGCCTACAAAATGAAAGAGGCGCAGGATGTGAAAAATAATGCCCAGCGCCAGCTGAACGAAGACCTGCGTCTGGCCTGGAACGCCCTGAGAAATGCCGGACAGCAGGTGCCTATCGCGAAGGAGTATGCCGATCGCAGCGTGCAGGTGCGTAGCGCCTATCAGGAGCAGTTCAGCCTGGGCGACCGTACCCTGCTCGATATGCTGGACAGCGAAAACGAAGTGTTCGGCGCTCAGCGCCGCTACGTTGAACTGCAGTTTGTCGATATGTTTACCACCTACCGCATCAGCGCCCGTACCGGTGAGCTGCTCAAAAACCTGAACATTCAGGCACCGTCGGCAGCGCAGCCGCTCGATCAAGCGCAACGTACCCAGGCAGAGCTGCCTGAGTTAAAATAGGGCCTTTGAAGGCTGACGGGGGTTATTCCGGCTGACACCGGGACAACCCTCTCTTTTTTATCTGCGGCATCGGTCTGCAGAACACTGAGGCAGAGAATGACGCCTGACATTGATTCCCCCGATCGCATCGAGAGCACGTCGCAGACGCAGGGCAGACAGGATCCGCGGCAAAGCCATGACGATCCGCTGCTGGATGCGCTGATGATCGTCTGTAAATTGCATAACATTGCCACCAGCCGCAACGTTCTGACTACCGGCCTGCCGCTGGAAGACCATACGCTGACGATTGAGACCTTTCCGCGAGCCGCCGGACGGGCAGGGCTAAAGGCGCGGGTCGTGCAACGTCCGCTGGAAAACATTACCGCGATGTCTCTGCCCGCCGTTCTGCTGCTGAAAAACAACCAGACCGCGGTGCTGATTGGCTGGGATCACCAACAGCGCGCGCGTCTGCTGCCCAGTGAAACTGAAGGCGGTGAGATTACCGTCTCACCCGAGACGCTGGCGGAAAACTACAGCGGCCGGGTGATTTTCATCTCCCCGGAACATGAGTTTGATGCCCAGCCGACGGCCACGCTGCCGCGCACCACGGCCTGGTTCCAGGACACCCTCAAGCTGTCGAAATTCCTCTACGTGGATGCGGTTGTCGCCAGCTTCCTCGTTAACCTGGTGGCGCTCGCCGCGCCGCTGTTTGTGATGAACGTCTATGACCGGGTTGTGCCCAACCAGGCGACTGCCACCCTGTGGGTACTGGCGATCGGCATTAGCATTGCGTATGTGTTCGACTTTGTGCTGAAGATCCTGCGTGGCATTTGCCTTGACCTGGCGGGTAAAAAGACCGACCTGGTAGTCTCCTCGGCGCTGTTCGAGCGGCTGCTGGGGATGAAGATGAAGCTACGCCCGCAGCGGGTGGGGAGCTTCGCGCAGAACTTCCAGGAGTTCCAGTCGATCCGCGACTTTCTTTCGTCGCTGACCCTGACCGCCTTTATCGACCTGCCGTTTACGCTGCTGATCCTGCTGGTGATTGGCATCATCGGTGGCCCGCTGGTGTTTATCCCGCTGCTCTCCTATCCCCTGGCGCTGCTGGTGAACTGGCTGATCCAGCGCCCGCTGATGTCGCGGGTTAAGAAAACCTACCAGCTCTCCAATGAACGTCAGGCGATGCTGGTGGAGACGCTGACCGGCCTCGATGCCATCAAGATTAATAACGCCCAGAGCGAGCGCCAGTATCAGTGGGAACACCTGACCGGGCAACTCAGCAAGCTGGAGCTGCGAGTCAAGTCGCTTTCCTATGTAGCGGTGAACTTTACCGCCTGGCTGCAGCAGTTCAGCGGCGTGGCCATTATCGTGGCCGGGGTCTACATCATTATTGGCGGCAACCTGAGCATGGGCGGGTTGATTGCCTGCTACCTGCTGCACCGCCGCGCCATGATGCCCATTGGCCAGCTGTGCAGCCTGATCACCCGCTATCAGCGCGCGCGGATGACCAAAGGCACCATCGACCGAATGATGGGGCTGGAGCAGGAGGTGCAGGACAACGAGGTGCCGCTGAAGCGGGAGACGCTCTCCGGGGCCATTGAGCTGCGCGACGTTACCTTTGTCTACCCGGGCAACCAGTACGCCTCCCTCAGCAATGTCTCGCTGACGATCCAGCCCGGCGAGAAGGTGGGGATCATCGGCCGCAGCGGGTCGGGTAAAAGCTCACTGGCGAAACTGCTGGTGGGGTTTTACCAGCCTGACAGCGGCAATGTGCTGATAGACGGCATCGATGCCCGCCAGATCGATGTACACGATCTGCGCCATAACATCGGCTATGCCCCGCAGGATATCCACCTGTTCAGCGGCACCCTGCGCGAAAATCTGGTCTACGGTGCCAGCTATGTTGACGACGAGACTATGCTGCGGGTCGCCACCCTGACCGGGGTCCATGAATTCGCCCGCCGCCATCCGTCCGGGTACAACATGCAGGTGGGCGAGCGGGGGATGAGTCTCTCGGGCGGCCAGCGGCAGGCGGTGGCACTGGCGCGCGCGTTGCTGCTCGATCCCCCGGTGCTGCTGATGGATGAACCCACCAGCTCGATGGATAACACCAGCGAAGATCTGATTAAAAAGGCGCTAATACCGGTCATCAGCAACAAAACGCTGCTGATGGTCACGCATCGTGCGTCGCTGCTGACGCTGGTGGACCGTCTGATCATTGTCGATAACGGCAAAATCATTGCCGACGGCCCGAAAGAGAGCGTGATGAGTGCGCTGAAGAAGGGACAAATTCATGCGAATCGTTGATACGCTTAGCCGCCTGATGAGCTGGCTGTCGGGCGATAAACAGCCCGCGCCGTTCACCACCAATGAAGTCAACAAAGCCTTGCTGGATGATGCCCCGCGGGTGGTGCGCGTCACCCTGTGGGCGATTTTTGCCTTCTTTATCGCCATGATCCTCTGGGCCTCGCTGGCCAGCATTGATGAGGTGACGCGCGGGGAAGGGCGGGCCATTCCTTCGTCCCGTCTGCAGAAGGTGCAGAACCTTGAAGGCGGGATCGTGGCTGAGGTCTTTGTGCACGAAGGCGAGGTGGTGAAAGCCGGGGCACCGCTTTTGCGTCTGGATGATACCCAGTTTCGTTCTAACGCCGGTGAGACACAAGCTGACAGGCTGGCATTGCAGGCGCGCATCCAGCGTCTGACCGCTCAACTCAACGATGCCTCAACCCTGACCCTGGCTCCGGAGATTGTTCAGCAGGCACCCGATATCGCCAACGGCGAGATGGAACTGTTCGCCAGCGTGAACAAGCGTATCCAGAGCGAGCTGGCCGGGCTTAACGAACAGCTGGTGCAGAAGAAGCAGGAGTTACTCGACTTCCAGGGCAAGGCCAGCCAGTACCGGCGTAGCCTGGGGCTGCAGCAGCAGGAGGTCAGCATGTCTGAACCTCTGGTGGCAAAAGGGGCCATCTCAAAAGTAGAAGTGCTCCGTCTGCGTCGGGGTGTGGTTGAAACTCAGGGGCAACTGGACTCTGTGACCCTTGCCATTCCCCGGGCGGAAGCGGCCATCAAGGAGATTGAGAGCAAGGTCAGTGAAACGCGGGGGCGTTACCGCAGCGAGGCGCTGGGGCAGCTTAACGAGGCACGAACCGATCTCAGTAAAATAGAGGCCTCCGGCAAAGCGATCACCGACCGGGTGAACCGTACGCTGGTCACCTCGCCGGTTCGCGGCGTCGTGCAGCAGCTGCTGGTCAACACCATTGGCGGCGTGATCCAACCGGGTAATGACCTGGTGGAGATTGTTCCGCTGGACGACAAACTGCTGGTGGAGGCCAAAATTCGGCCGCAGGACATCGCGTTTTTGCGTCCGGGCCAGGAAGCGACGGTGAAATTTACTGCCTACGACTACACCATTTATGGCGGGCTGAAGGGCACGCTGGAGCAGATCAGCCCCGATACGGTGACCGACAAAGACGGGAAGAGTTTTTATATTATTCGTCTGCGTACCGACAAAAATCACCTTGGTACGGATGAGAAGCCGCTGCTGATTATTCCGGGGATGGTGGCTTCGGTGGATATCATTACCGGCAAGAAAACGGTGATGGCCTATCTGCTGAAACCGATCCTGCGCGCGAAAGCGGAGGCGTTCCGCGAGCGTTAAGCGGGATACAGACCACCTCCCGGGGAGGTGGTCTGTAAGCATTACCACATCAGATCGTCAGGCACGACAAAATCGGCATAAGGATCGTCTTCGTCCTTCGCTTCCTGAGTCAGCTCGCTGCTCAACACGATATAGCTTGCATCACGCTGCATAATTTTATTTGCCACTACCGCCGGGATAATGGCGTATTCGCTTTCGCGGCCCGCTTCGGCAACCAGACGCGCAATGGCGAGACGGCCATTGATCAGCTGCGCTTGCGTGGTTTTATCGACATAGATTTTTTTGATGAGGTTATTGTCGGTGAAGTTAAAACCGATATCGCCTCTTGTCACCACGACCCGGTTCATCTCAATTAACTGCTTGATCTGTGCCTTGTACTCTTTCGCAAGAGTCGCTTGCTTCTGTTGCTCGCTTAACTCTTTATCGCGTTCAATTTGCGCCTGTTTGTTTACTTCAACGGCTTCGCGTGCTTCACGCGCCTGTACGCGGGATTTTTTGGCGGTGCGCTGCACTTTCGCCATTTTTTTGCTGCTGACTAAGCCAGCTTTAAGCATCTGCTCTTGTAGTGTGAGTTTGGTCATGGTCGTTTCTGAAGTCTGTCATAAGATTTACAGATTATACCCTGAAGCGTTGGCGACGTGCCAGGTGATGGACGCCCAGGGCACAGTACTCAGGAAAGCGGTAAATCCGTGGCGTCTTTCACCTGCGCGAAACCGGCAGCAAGCAGCCCCAGGGTGACATCATGAATGGCCTTTGCGCTGAGTTGATGGTCTTCCAGGGCAAAACTTATCACCGAATCTTTTAGCACCGTCATCTTTAACCCCAGATCGGCACCCATTCTGACGGTTGAGTTGACACAGAATCCTGCCACGGCACCGATAACGACCACCTCTGAAATACCTGCGTCCTGAAGATAAGCCAGTAATCCCGTTGAGCTGAATGCGGAGGAGGTGTGTTTGATAAATACCGGTTCGTCAGCGCGTTCATTAAAAGATTCAAGGGGCTGGCTTGACGGCGAGCTGTGATGGAGAGGGGAACCCTGAGCAGGCGTCTGGTGGCGAACATGAATGACCGGGTTACCTGCTGCTCTGCATTTCTCAATTACGGCGGTCATATTTTCAATGCTCGCCTGAGGGAAGTATTCAACGCCTTGTTGGATTCTTTCTGCTACGAAATTCTGCATGTCGATGATAAGGAGCGCTTTTGACATAGTACCCTCTGTAGACCGGATGGGTGGCAGGGTTATCTGCCTTCACGGGCAAATGAATTGCCCGTCATATGAACGAGACCCCAAAAGCGTATCCGTTTTGCTCAGGGGTGTCAGCGCCCGGGTTTGGTGGGTTTTGGCGTCTCCTGCATCTTATCGAACCACATTACCATGCTGTACGCAGCGACCATCGTTGCAGTTAACGGCATCCACTCTGGCGGCACGGTGATTTCTGGCCTGAGCGGTAACCGTCGCTGCTGCCACCGGATGTGCGGAGTTTGCCACTACCGCAGCGCGCTCGACCGGGTGAAAAATAACGCCAGCAAACGCAGAGCAAGGGGCGAGTAATGCCATCACAATGAGGATTCGTTTCATTCCATATCTCCGTTATTTTTTAAGAAGTGAATTCGTGCTAACGGCGGCAGAGTACAGTACAGCGATACGGGATGTTGTGTGTATGGGTGCTATTGGCAGGGAAGTGGCAGAGGGCGTGGCAGGTGGGCAAATGTCCCCTGCAGGAATCGAACCTGCAACTAGCCCTTAGGAGGGGCTCGTTATATCCATTTAACTAAGGGGACGAAGCGGCACGATTATAACGCCATTTATCCAGGGCGTTAAGCTCGCCACCGCCTGACTGCTTAAAGTGTCGCCATTCACGCCGATTTTTTATCTTCTTCCGCCTCTTCCTGCCGGGCCTGCTCCCTGGCTTTGATTTCGGCTTTGCGTTTGTTCGACATATCGTTACGGATTTGCGCATGGCTTAGCAGGGCAAAAATAAAGGTGCCGCCGCAGATATTGCCTGCCAGGGTAGGGATGGCGAAGGGCCAGAAAAACTCGCTCCAGTGGATGGTGCCGTTAAAGACCAGATATAAAATTTCCACCGTGCCCACCACGATATGGGTGGTATCGGCCAGGGCGATCAGCCAGGTCATCAGAATGATAACCACGATTTTGGCCGAACCGGCAGCCGGGAACATCCACACCATGGTGGCAACGATCCAGCCGGAGATAATGGCGTTAGAGAACATTTCGACCGGGCTGTTTTCCATCACCCCGGTTCCGATTTTCACAAACGCGTCGCGGGTGGCCTCGTCAAATATCGGCATATATTCAAACGCCCAGGCCGCGACACCGGTGCCGATAATATTACCGAGCAACACCACGCTCCACAGGCGCATCAGCAGACCGAAATTACCCCATGTCGGGCTTTGCATGATCGGCAGCACCGCGGTGACGGTATTCTCGGTAAACAGCTGCTGACGCGCCATGATCACGATAATAAAGCCAAAGGTATAGCCCAGATTCTCCAGCACCATCCCGCCGGGGATGCCTTCAAACTGTACGTGAAAAATACCCTTTGCCAGAAAAGAGGCGCTCATTGATAACCCGGCGGCGATAGCCGACCACAGCAGGGCCATGGCATCACGTTCCAGCTCTTTTTCACCATCCTGGCGAATATGCTCGTGGATGGCCATGGCGCGGGAGGGGAGTTGGTCTTCATCGACCTCAATCTCCTTTCCCCGGCGCTTCTCCTCACTTTCAACTTCCAGTTCTTCGGTATGCTGATCTATTTTCTCTTCTTTGAGTTCGTCCATAATGGTGCTCCTGATGTGGCTGATACCTTTAAGCGTAGCGGTTTTTGTCTCAACGCCTGTGGGTAAGCTCTTAAATTCCTGTTATGGCAATAAACGCGATACATCCCCGGCAAAGGCCGTATAAAATTGCCAGCCTAACGAAAACGTAAAGCCAGGCTATTCTGAGATCATAAAAAGGGTGTTTTGTTGCCCCGATTTGTGGTCGTAGACATCAGTAAGCGTGCTGATACAATCACTTGCACATTTACAGACGGAGCGCGAAAGCGCCAGTACGGATGGCTTTTGGTGATAGCCATACTTAACAGGGAGAAAGATATGAAACTTCGGCTGTCGGTGGTTGCGCTGGGCACCACGTTGCTGATGGGCTGCGCCAGTTCTGGCGAGCA
>Ga0256408_1001983_pt1 | contig 10618 bp, 12 predicted proteins | sample PhyAR1_FD_185998 | JGI IMG/M metagenome (GOLD analysis project Ga0256408, IMG submission 185998) | Leaf surface microbial communities from alfalfa plants in UC Gill Tract Community Farm, Albany, California, United States - DLSL A.R1 | ecosystem: Host-associated > Plants > Phyllosphere >...
CCGATAATAATACAACCAATCAACAATTTGTTGGTACTGCAATTCTTTTTAATTAAACGATAAATAACTAATGTCACAACAAGCGGCAACAGTCCAGGAATAATCGAATTTAAAATATCTTGCAAAACTAACTTCGTACCACCTGCTGTAAATTTAATGGGAGTTGTAATAGGCACCATGCTGGCCACCATTCCGCCGACAACTGATAAACCAACAATCGAAGCAAACTGCATTAAGCGATCCATCAAGCCTTCTTGATAAAGCTTCGTAAGATACTTACTACCAGATTGGTAACCTAAATTTCCTCCAAAAAAAACAGTGAAAATAGAAGGAATTGCAAATAATCCTACCGCCAAAACAGGGCCTAAAAGACTTCCTTCCTTAGCAAAGGACAAACCAATACCAAATGTAATAATTCGTAATGTACCTTGAAAGAAAGAATCACCGATTCCCGCAAAAGGGCCCATTAAACTTGTTTTAATCATGGAAATAGTTTCTGTATTAAACTCACCGGCAGGAGCTTGAGCATTTTGTTCTTCCATTGAAGCACACAGCCCCATAATAAATGAAGTCATTTGGGGCGTACAGTTAAAAAATTCCATATGGCGTTCATAGGCTTCTTGCTTTTTTTGTTCATCGTGGGCATAAACCTTATCTAAAATCGGAGCCATTCCATACATAAAACCCATATGCATTTGCCGTTCATAGTTCCATGAACACATAATCGTCCAAGACCGGAAACACATTTTGCGTAAATCCTTTGGCGTAATGGTGTTTGTTACTGCTTTAGTTGCTGTCATTTAAGCCACCTCTTTTTCTCTATAATGAATTTGATCCATCATAAATGCTATTAAAGCGGCAAAGATAGTCACACCGATTAATGATAAATTGGAATAAGCAACGATAAAAAAGCCAAAGATAAAAAAAGGAAAATATTTCTTACTAAGCATCGTGCTTAATAACATTGCAAAGCCCAGGGCGGACAACATGTTACCGCCAACAGTTAATGCTTTAGTTATTAGCTCAGGAATTTTATGAACCAGATCAGCAACGACATCTGCACCAAAGTAAACCGTTAAGAAAATTGGAATAAAGTACACCAAAGCATTAAAGATAAACGACCAATAAAGATGAATCCTTTTTGCTTGTTGGTATTTGTGTTTGCTGATTGCTCGATCAGCAGCATGACCGAACTGTGCAATAACCATCCGCATGATAATACTCATAAATTCGCCGGCTACAGCCACAGGAATTGCTATTGTCAATGCAGTTTCTGTACTGCTGTTTGTTAAAATAGCAAAAGCAGCGGCAATAATACTGCCCAGTTGCATATTTGGCGGCCCGGCAGCCCCGATAGAGACAAAGCCCATAGAAATTAATTCAAGTGAAGCGCCCAGCGTGATTCCAGTCCGTAAATCACCTAAAACTAACCCAGCTAATGTACTTAAAATTAGCGGTCGACCAATATTTTGACGGCCGATTAGACGAGAATCAACAACGGCAACGATGCCGACTAAACCAAGTAAAATTGCTTTGAGTAGCATAAACTCCCTCCTTCTCTTAGTTCATAAAATCAACTACTTCAACAGGTGCAGTCGGCACTTGTTGAACGTAAAGTTCAATGTGACGGGCTAATAGGTCTCGCGTTGCTGCTAATTCAGCTTCATTTAAATAAACAGCTTTGCCATAAGCTATAGAATTTGCTTTTTTAGCAACACCACCGTAATTAATGGCTTTTATTTCCGGTACATTCTTGACAAGCTCTACAGCCTCTTTGGGACCCTTAACTAGCAATAAGTAACGATCATCAGGCTTAGCTGCCAACACTTGCGCTACTTTGTCAATGGAAACAATATCAAGTTGACAATCTGCTGGTTTAGCTAGTGACAAAGCCATTACTGTCATGGGCTCTTCAGGAACTTGATCGTCTGCCACAATAATGTGATTGATATCATATTGTTTAGTCCAAGAAAAAATTACTTGGCCATGTAAGAGTCGATGATCGATCCGGACTAATTTAATCATAGTAACACCTCCTAACAACTGTTTTTTTTTAGTTAATAATGTAATGCAGTTATTTAAACCGTTTTATGGTTCAAATGCTGTTTAAAAATAGCAGTTTCTCTTCATTACTACGTTAACTTTTGGTAAATCTCAGAGAAACCGCTATCAATTATTTGCTTTTTTAACATTGGATTAAAGCATTAACATATACTAAGTTGCTTTGTGCCTTACTGACTAACTCCTTCAAATTAAGAGTAGCTAGTTCCACACCACTGGTTTGTGCCAGTAAAACTTCCAGTAATAGTGGTAAATTTATACCAGTAATCAAATGAATATCTTTTTCCATTAAATATTTCATCGCAATATTATTAGGCGTTCCACCGATTACATCGGATAAAATCAATAAAGGTCTTGCTTGACAAGTTTGAACAATCTTTGCCACTTCTTCTTGAAAATATTCTGTAGGCATATTTTCACTAAAAGCCACGGTATAAACATTCTCTAATTCTTCACATAAAATCAACCGTGCAGCGTTAAGATACGCCTGACACAATGTATCATGAGAAGTAATTAGTACATAAAAACTACGTTTGGACATTTTTTACCCTTTCTAGATCAATATTTAATTTGCCACATGTACCGGCGAACAGCTAATGAATGCCCACGTTCAAAAGCAATCGCTTCGACCATCTGCCGAATAACTACACCTGTTAAAATTGCTGCTAAATATTGACGTGCAACTTCCGGTATCGCTTGTAAATCAAAATCAGCTTGATCCAAAACGATTAATTCATCGGTAAATTTTTCTGCAAAATCTTGTACTCGTTGATCCAAAAAGCGCGTATTACCGATACTTTTCACTAAAATAAAGGGTACATCATAGTCAGTAATTTCAAATGGTCCGTGGAAAAACTCACCAGAGTGAATCGCATTGGAATGGAGCCATTGCATTTCCATAAACCAACAAGCTGCAGTAGAATAGATCTCCCCATAATTGATTCCACTACCAATTGTATAAATAATAGGATTGCGTTTTTGTTTTTGGCCCCAGCGCTTTGCCGTTTCAGCAAATGTTGCTTTTGTTTTAACTGTTAATTCATTCAATGCTTCTAAGGCTTGTAGGCAAGTAGACCATTTTTCTGCTGACGTGAAATGCTCTAAAAGATTAAATAATAGCCCATAAAGAATTCCTTTATTTAAATCGCTAGCGTTGGCTTCTGATCCCCAATCATAATGAATCGGATATTCAGCTGCCTGCCATAAAGGGGAACCGTTTTCATTTGACAATGCAATTGTCATCGCTCCTATCTCGCGTGCTTTTTGAGTGGCTGTTACTGTTTCTGGTGTAGTACCGGAATGCGAACAACTAATAACTAAGGAATACTGATTTAAAGCTTTAGGTGGATCATATATAAATTCATTCGCTGTATAAACATGACTTGGAATCACAAGTTCCTTATCAAAAAGATACTGACCAGCCATCAAGACAGCTTGTGAACCACCGCAGGCAACAAAATAAATATGCTGAATCTCCTTCTCTTGTAACGCATTCATTGCTGTTGCAATTTGTTGTTTGTGTTCTTGTCTCATGTTAATCCCTCACTCACTTTCGCTTATTAGTTATATAAGATTATATAATCTTATATAACTAATTATACTGAAAACGCTTTTCATTGCAAGAGCTATTTTAAAAGTTTTTTTTGCATAAAAATGATTTCCCGTATCAGTAAAAACGCTAATGTATACAACTCTTGTTATTTTAAAAAGCCAAATAGAGAAGTTAAACGTGCCAAAATTGACTTTATTCCTATCCAAGAGTGAAACAAAAATAAGTTTTACTTCATAAAAATTAGTGAAACGGTAGCCCAGAAGCGGCCCTCATTCTATATTATTTCTCTAAGCTTCTAGCTATCCAATAATAAGAAATTTAACCTTATTTTAGTAATAGACTTCGCTTTTTTTTAAAGGATTGGGCATCTACATACCAACTCGGTTCATGTAGAACTGCGAACAAGTTGAATGAAGGTCAAACAATAAATACTTCACTGTATTAGGATTAGGTCAATTTCTACTAGCCTAAGCAGTAAAAATCAAAGGACTTAGCGCCGAAGGCTTAACACATTACGTCTAACCACTAGTTACTTGCTGAAAACCTGTTTAGAAACAAAAAAAGACCCACTCTTGGGGGAGAGTGGGAAAAAGGAGTAAAAAATGAAAAAGTGTTTTGTTAGGGTTTGTTTGTTGGTATGCTTATATCTTACTGACTAAATATGAATATTTTGTGGTAAAAAATCGTCTTATTTACTAAAAAAGCATAAAGAAAATAAAATGTTCGTTTGCGCTACTCATACATTAACAAGTAGCTGAAATTTCAAAGATCACGATTTTTTTGATCGGCATGTTCTTTTGACTAAAGCTTCGTTCCTTTGTAACAGCCACTGTAGAAAACTTCACTTCTGTTCTCTATCTCCATTATCCTATAAAACAAATTCATTATTTCATCAATCTTTCATTTGGCTTTAACAATAACCAAACCTTAAATTCTTGACTGCCAATATTTTATACCTACTTCACTACTGTCACTATGTAACACACCAAAAAAACGAAACAAACGATTGAGCTATACAAAATATTTTTAGCACATTTCTTTCAATTAAAGGTTATCAACTATTTTTCTTCCTCCTTTAATACCTGTGTTACTTTTTTCCAAAATTACCCTTTAATGGCTTCTTGCAAGCCACTCGTTGCAGAAGATAAGGTTTTATTGTTGAAGAATAGCCTGTTCTGTTAAATAGTCCCAAGGTTTTTAATGAATTTTATCTGAAAAACACTAGAATATTTTTTATCCTTTAACCTAGTTGTGGAACTAATAAATTTACTTAAGTAAAAGTTTACGAAATGATTATGGAAAAATCAGTATAATACGAATCATTGGTTTCAAAGCAGTTTTAAACTAAAAAATCCAGCTTGTAATTTGGTAATTACAAGAGGGTATAAAAAAATCTTTAACTATTAAAAAAATAACTTTTACTTATTTGAATTCTTTATGGCTTAGACGATTTCAAATCATACAGCAAACTTACCAACATTGAATAAAAAACTATTTTGAAAACATAACTATATATAGATTGTTACCATAACATCATTAATTTTTATGTTTCATGTGAAACATAAAATACAGCTATTCAGCTTTTGTCGGTAATATTTTCGCAATCTTCCCCTTGTTCGATGTAGTCGAATATTCTTATATCATAAGGTTTCAAACAGCATCATATAGACTTTTTGTATCTTTTCAGAATAAAGATACAATCACCCAATGTCATTAAATATTTTGTTAATGGCATTCAAAAAAACTCAATTACGTGGGGCGCTTTTTATATTTAAGCTCTAGCCATATATTATTCATTTACAATTATAATCTCTGGATCAACAACACTTATGACTTCAATAACATAATTAAGCGTGATTATTATATAGTGTTTCATATTTAAATAATCATATAAACCAGCACTAGTTTTCTTTATAAGATTTCCAAAATCTCCATCCTGAATTTCATATATAACACTTTCAAATCCTGTACCTTTAAACTTCTCAATTTCTTCATCACAAAAAATACCTGTAAGATACATTCCTTCATCAGCAATGCGCATAGCTTTGGTAGCGAAAAAATCAATTTTAACCTTTTCTCTTTCATCCTTTCCATACTCTAATTCTAAAAGTAAACCATCCATATCTCCGCTTTTGATATTTACTAAGTAGTCGTGACCACAGCGAGGTATCAATCCTGAGAACCTATCTATCCATTTTTCCATAATATTTTAGCCTCCTTATTTATACCTAATTTTAATAGCTGGTTTTCCATTGGGTCTTTGTATTTCAAGTGTTGCTCCTCCTGATTTACTTGTAGGTCTAACAATCACCGTTCTACCATCTTTTAATGTACCACTAATTCCATCACCATTACTAAGATTTCCTACATCATCAAGCCCAAGTGAATTAAAATCATCTATAGCATCCGCATAATCACCAGTTTTTTCATAATTTTTAGGATCGTTTCTTTTGTTTGTTGTCGTATCTTCCGCATCCTTCAAAACATCGTCAATTGCTCGTTCAGCAGCTAAATTTAATGTTGGCGCATTATTCACTATGTCTGAAATTGATTGTCCAACTTTTAGAGCTTCCGTTCCTTTTCGGATCACATCAAATACCCTACCAGCTTTGCCTAAATTTCCTAAGATTCCAATACCGGGCGCAAGTGGTATTTCATTTTTCATTACAATAACGTCCTCAACGTTTTATACTGTTCAGGCTTCAAATAGTCTTTACATTTATCTAGTTGTTCATATAATCGTGGATGGTCTTTTATTGGTAGTGGCTTTCCATTCTTCATTATGTACCATTCACCATTCGTGCCTAAATTTCTACGCACTATCTTATACCCATCTAAACTATCGATTGCTTGATTAACTTCTTTCATTTTCGCTTCTTGTTTCATTTTCTCTCGAGCTTGCCAACGAGCATTGATCGGTTTTGCCCAAGTCATATTTAAACGGTTAATATCAAAGGTACCCGTTGCTGGATTCCATGCTTTACATTCTTTTACTTGTGCTAGTCCATTATCAAATTCTTGTTGACATACTTCACATTCTGAAAATATAGTCGCAGAAAGAGATTCATAGGCATGAAATTTTTCTAATTTCTCTCGCCGTTTTTCGATCACGTCACATGCATTCATATAGCGCCGCTCTAAATCTGGTTGCGGTGTTTTGGCTGTACTCATTTGTTGATCTAAGCTTCGCTTTAATTGTTCTAGCTGATTGATTTCTTCTAATATCAGGTCTTCATCTGTATCGATCCCACTGACTGACCCTTGATACTCACTAAGAAAACGTTTATGCGCACTTTCTAGCGCTTCTCCTGTCCATTATAGCAGATTGACACAACGGCGTGTATACTGCCATAAAATAGCTTTTGGCGCTGTCATACGCTTTACTGGATAGTGGCGCAGATAAAAAAGAATGAATGCTTTGTTGTAACGAAGCGATCGCTTGCCCTGCTTGACTATTTAATTGAGAAGCTTGTGAAGATCGTGCTTGTGCTTCATGTACATAATATTTAAGCCCCATGTTCGCCCTCCTTGTTCGTTTCTAAGAAGGCTCGTTGTTCTTGTAAAACCGTTTCTTCTTGATCGGATAGTTGGCGTTCCTCTTTCTTTAACTGGAGAAGTTCTTCATCAAATTCTCGTTGTGCATTTTTGGCAAGCCTTAGGCTATCTTCTCCACGTTCTTCAATAAATGCTCGTTCCTCTGGTTCACAATTGGATAAAACAAAATTGTACACTGATTGTTCTTGTTGCTGGAGTTCAAAAAAAGCTTCTTGTTGTTCTTCTACTCGCCGTTGCTCTTTTTTACTTGCAAGTTGATCGTTTTGTAACTGTTCTAATCGCATCCGAAATTGACGATTTTTCTGCTCAAAGGTTGGCTGTTTTTCTTGTTCCATTAAGAAAGCCCTCCCGGAAGGTTAAATTTTGTTAATTGAACGATGTGTTGGTCAATTCGATCAAACTCTTTCGCTACAGAATGAATACTGTCTCCAGCAGATACAACACTTGAAGAAAGTTCTTTCAATCCTCGTTGAAACTCATTCAGTGTTTTCATCGCTGGTGTATTTCCTGAAACATTCGTACTTGAAGCGGAGACAGAAACACTGATACTATTCAAAATACTTGCAGATTGACTAAATGAAGCTGAAATACTCCCAGCGATACCAGAATTACTATTAATTGTCATTATAAATCTCCCTTCATTCAATATGTACAATTTAGTTTAATACATATTTATTTCAGTTAGATCAGAATTTTTCCTTTCCTCATCGACATGTGTTTCATAATGATAAGAGAGTTGAGCATTCCAAAACGTAAAAATATTTCTGAAAAAAATGAATCAGATACCTATTACACCAAAGAAGAACTACAAGAATTTTTCTCTTGCTTAGAACTATTGAAAGATAGACGAGCTTATACTTTCTTTCGAATTCTAGCTTTCGTTGGATTAAGAAAAGGTGAGGCAATGGCTCTTACTTGGAATGATATAAACTTTTCAAATAACATTATCACAATAAATAAAACTTTAGTCGAACTTCAAAATGGAGACCTTCTTGTTCAAGATACAAAAACAGAATCTTCCAATCGAATAATCAAACTATGGATATTCTCAAAGAATGGAAAAACCACATTTTACAGGAAAAACTCCGACTCGGTGAAAGAGAAAAAGATTTCCATAAAAATGTGGTTTTTTGCAACTCGGTTTTATATCGAAATAATGCTTATTTGTATAAATCTTATCCAAACATTGTTTTAAAAAAGGTACACAAGCACTTTCCAGATATGAAAATTATTAAATTTCATGATTTTAGAAAGACCAATGCATCACTTCTCTTTGAAAGTGGCGCTAGTATCAAGGACATATCACAACGTCTAGGACATAAGTCAACCAAAGTGACCACAGACATTTACATCATGGTTACTGAAGCAAAATAGAACGAAACAGCTGAACAATTTGCTAACTACATGGCTTTTTAAACTTATGACATTCAAAATGGCATTCAACAGTTAAACATCTATTTTTAATCAGCTGATAAACTTTGGTATATCAACATTTTATCCTTGAACTTTTGCAATCTTCCCTTGTTCGATGTAAACCATCAATATGCTTAGATCAGCTGGATTAACGCCACTAATTCGGCTAGCTTGAGCCATTGTTTCCGGTTGGATCTTTTGAAGTTTTTGTCTAGCTTCTGTTGCTAGGCCATTGATTGCTTCATAGTCAATATTTGCTGGAATTCGTTTAGCTTCCATTCGTTTAAGCTTTTCAACTTTATCCATGGCTTTTTTGATATAGCCTTCGTATTTCATTTGAATTTCCACTTGCTCAATAGCCTTTTTCTCCAAAGGCATCGGTGCAGCAGCTATAAATTGGATAATCTCTTGATAACTTATTTCTGGTCGTCTTAGGAAATCACTAGCGATAATTCCATCTTTTAAAGGAGCGGCTCCTTTTCTTGCTAAGAAATTTTGAACGGCTGGCGTCGGTTTGATTCGTATCTTTTTCAAACGAGCAATTTCTGCCTCTACGGCTGCTTTTTTAGCACAGTATGCTTGATATTGTGCTTCTTTAACTAAGCCAATAGCGTAGCCATATTCCGTTAAGCGTAAATCTGCATTATCGTGCCGCAAAAGTAAGCGATATTCAGCTCTTGAAGTCAATAATCGATAAGGTTCATTGGTTCCTTTAGTAACCAAATCATCGATCATAACCCCAATATACCCGTCACTGCGCTGCATGATAAACGGTGCTTTCCCTTGAATTTTAAGGGCTGCATTAATCCCAGCAATCAAGCCTTGACCGGCCGCTTCTTCATAGCCGCTCGTGCCATTGGTTTGTCCAGCAGTATATAGATTTTCAATCACTTTTGTTTCCAAGGTTGGTCGTAATTGATGGGGGACAACTACATCATATTCAATGGCATAGCCTGTTCGCATCATCTCAACTTGTTCTAATCCTTCGATAGAATGTAGCATTTCAGTTTGGACATCTTCAGGTAAAGAAGTTGACAGCCCTTGAACGTAGACTTCTTCTGTGTTTAAGCCTTCTGGTTCCAAAAATAATTGATGGCGCGGTTTATCAGCAAAACGCACAATTTTATCTTCAATAGATGGACAATAACGCGCACCGACGCCTTCTACAATACCGGTAAACATTGGTGCCCGGTGCAGATTTTTTTGAATAATATCGTGGGTAGTTTTATTGGTATAAGTTAGCCAACAAGATTCTTGATTTTGGTTATAAGCACTATCAGGTGTACTGTAACTGAAATGATTTGGTTCTTTATCACCAGGTTGTTCTTCTGTCACTGAATAATCAATGGTGCTTGATTTTACTCGTGGTGGCGTACCGGTTTTAAAACGAGCAATTTCCAAACCTAATGCTTTCAAATGGTCAGCAAGTCCGATGGATGGTTGAGAATTATTAGGTCCGGATGAATATTTTAATTCACCGATAATAATTTCCCCTCTTAAAGCCGTCCCAGCCGTAATAACTACGGCTTTACTACGATAAGCAGCACCTGTTGAAGTGACTACGCCACAGCATATCCCGTCCTCAACGATTAATTCTTCGACGACACCTTGACGTAAAGTTAAGTTTTCAGTTTGTTCAATTGTATGTTTCATTGCTGCTGCATAAGCGTGTTTGTCCGCTTGCGCGCGCAACGCCCGAACAGCCGGTCCTTTACCGGTGTTTAGCATACGCATTTGGATATACGTTTTATCAATATTTTTCCCCATTTCTCCGCCTAAAGCATCAATTTCTCTTACTACAACCCCTTTAGCTGGGCCTCCAACTGACGGATTACATGGCATGAAAGCCACCATATCCAAATTTATCGTTAACAGTAATGTTTTAACGCCCATCCGAGCTGAGGCTAGGGCAGCTTCTGAGCCAGCATGTCCTGCACCGACAATAATAACGTCATAAGATTCTGCTTGATATTGTTTCATATTCGTTTCCTTTCTATTTACCTAAACAAAATTGGCTGAACAATTGTGTAATCAATT
>Ga0256408_1001985_pt1 | contig 10614 bp, 6 predicted proteins | sample PhyAR1_FD_185998 | JGI IMG/M metagenome (GOLD analysis project Ga0256408, IMG submission 185998) | Leaf surface microbial communities from alfalfa plants in UC Gill Tract Community Farm, Albany, California, United States - DLSL A.R1 | ecosystem: Host-associated > Plants > Phyllosphere >...
CCAGTAACCGATGGTGCGGTTTTGCCAATTTTACATTTAAACGGCGCCAAAATTGCCAATCCTACCATTTTTGCCAGAAAATCTGATGAGGCGTTAAGGAGTTACTTTGAAGGTCTGGGCTGGCAGCCGCTTTTTGTTGAAGGCTCGGATCCTAATAAAATTCATCCTTTAATGGCAGCGACGCTTGATCAGGCGATTGAACAAATTCAATCCATTCAAACTGATGCTCGCCAAAAGACCCCTCAAGCGGCAACTATGCCTCGGTGGCCATTAATTGTTTTACGCACGCCTAAAGGTTGGACAGGACCGAAAGAATGGGATGGCGAACCGATTGAAGGAACGTTTAGAGCCCATCAAATTCCGATTCCAGTCAGTGAAAAACAAATGGATCATGTTGATGCGTTGGTGGATTGGCTGCAATCTTATGGGCCAAATGAATTATTTGATGAACAGGGCCGCTTGTTACCGGAAATTCGGGCCCTAGCCCCTAGCGGTAATCAGCGGATGGCTAAAAATCCCATTACAAATGGTGGTTTACAGGCTCAACCATTGGCTATGCCTGATTGGCAACACTATGGCTTGTCAATTGAAAAACCGGGTGCAGTAATGGCGCAAGATATGTTAGAATTCGGTAAGTTTGCCAGTGGCATCATCGAAAAAAATCCGACTCGCTTCCGCATTTTCGGACCGGATGAAACCAAGTCTAATCGCTTAAATGAAGTGTTTAAAGTCACGAACCGTCAGTGGCTGGAACCGATCGAAACCCCTCAAGACGAATGGCTGGCTGCCAGTGGGCGGGTTATTGACAGCCAACTTTCTGAACACCAAGCAGAAGGCTTTTTAGAAGGGTATACCCTTACTGGTCGTCATGGTTTTTTTGCTAGTTACGATGCTTTTTTACGGGTGGTTGATTCGATGATTACCCAACATTTTAAATGGCTGCGAAAAGCAAGCGAAGTCAGCTGGCGGCATCCTTATGCTTCTTTAAATTTAATTGCATCTTCCACTGCATTTCAACAAGATCACAATGGCTATACCCATCAAGACCCTGGGATATTAACACATTTGGCTGAAAAGAAACCGGCCTTTATTCGTGAGTATCTACCGGCTGACACTAATAGTTTGCTTGCTGTGATGGATCATGCTTTGAGAAGTGAACATCGGATTAATTTAATTGTGACAAGCAAGCATCCACGCCCACAATTTTATTCAATCGCAGAAGCGGAAATTTTAGTAAAAGAAGGCTTAAAAGTCATTGATTGGGCTAGTAAGGAAATTTCTGGTGAAGTGCCAGATTTTGTCATTGCAGTAGCAGGGACCGAGCCTAATTTAGAAGCGTTAGCTGCGATTCAACTATTTACGGCGGTCTTTCCCGATAAAACTTTCCGTTTTGTCAACGTAGTGGATCTATTAAAATTACGCCATCCCGAAAATGATCCCCGGGGGACTGCGGATGAACGTTTTGATGAAATTTTTACAATAAGTCAACCTATTTTCTTTATTTTTCAAGGCTATGCCGGCTTGATTCGTGACCTTTTCTATCCTCGAAAAAATCGGCAGCTCTATATTCATAGTTATGAAGAAAATGGCGATATTACTACGCCTTTTGATATGCGTGTCCTTAATGAGATTGACCGCTATCACTTAGCTCGCCAAATTGCAAAAGTCGTTTGTAAAGAACAGGGCGCCGAATTTATGCACCAAATGGATGAACAATTAGCCAAACATCATGCTTATATTCGCCAGTATGGCACTGACCTGCCAGAAGTTGCTGATTGGCAATGGCAAGGTTTTGACTAAAGCCTATCACTAAAAAAGTTTTTTATTTCTTTTAAGAGAAGTACTTGACCAAACTCAGATTTGCTTGTATCATACTAATTGGGCACCTTTAAGAAGGTCAGAAGTTTATGCAAACTTTCAAGCTCCCTATTCTTTTTGGATAGGGAGCTTTTCTATTTTGTTAAGGAAATAGCTAAAAAGCGCGGAACTTCTCTCTACCAAATCTATTCACAGAAAGGATTTTTTACGATTATGACAAAATACATCTTTGTTACAGGCGGCGTTGTTTCTTCTATCGGGAAAGGCATTGTCGCAGCATCTTTGGGGCGTTTGTTAAAAAATCGCGGCCTGAAAGTAACGATTCAAAAATTCGATCCATACATTAACGTGGATCCGGGGACGATGAGTCCTTACCAGCACGGAGAAGTTTTTGTCACAGACGATGGTGCCGAAACTGACTTAGACTTAGGTCATTACGAGCGGTTTATTGATATTAATCTCAACAAATATTCAAATGTTACCACTGGGAAAATCTATTCTGAAGTGTTGCGTAAAGAACGCAAGGGTGAATATTTAGGGGCAACAGTTCAAGTCATTCCTCATATCACCAATGAAATTAAAGATAAGATTATGCGAGCTGCTAAATTAACTGATGCTGATATAATCATTACAGAAGTCGGCGGAACCGTTGGCGATATTGAATCTTTGCCATTTTTAGAAGCGTTGCGCCAAATGAAAGCTGAGGTTGGCAGCGATAACGTTATGTATATTCATACTACACTGATCCCTTATTTAAAAGCAGCTGGTGAAATGAAAACCAAACCGACCCAACATAGCGTGAAAGAATTACGCAGCTTAGGCATTCAGCCTAATATTTTGGTTGTACGGACGGAACTTCCTATTTCTCAAAGTACGAAAAACAAATTAGCTCAATTTTGTGATGTGGCACCTGAAGCCGTGATTGAATCTAGAGATGTGGAAACCTTGTATTCTATTCCTTTAGCATTGCAAGCCCAAAATATGGACCAAATCGTCTGCGATCATTTGAAATTGGACGTGCCGACTGCTGATATGACACAATGGCGTGCTTTGGAAGAAAAAGTATTAAACTTAAAGCAAAAAACGAGAATTGCTTTAGTCGGTAAATACGTTGAATTACCGGATGCATATATTTCTGTAGTGGAATCCTTAAAACACGCCGGTTTTGCTTTTGATTCCGACATTGAAATTGATTGGGTAGATTCACAAGAAGTCACCAAAGATAATGTAGCGGAATTATTGGAAGCTGCCGATGGTATCTTAGTGCCTGGCGGCTTTGGTGATCGTGGAATTGAAGGGAAAATTGAAGCGATTCGTTTTGCTCGAGAACATGATGTGCCTTTCTTAGGTATTTGTTTAGGCATGCAAATGGCCTGCGTTGAATTTGCCCGTAATGTGGTCGGCTTAGAAGATGCTGGCTCTGCTGAAAACAATCCTGAAATCACACACAATATTATTGATTTAATGGCTGATCAAGAAAACGTTGAAAATTTAGGTGGCACGTTACGACTTGGCTTGTATCCTTGCAAGTTGAAAAAAGGAACAGTTACAGCTGCGGCTTACGGTGATGAAGATGTCGTTCAAGAGCGTCATCGCCACCGTTATGAATTCAACAATAACTACCGTCAACTGTTTGAAGAAAACGGCTTGGTTTTCTCTGGGGTTTCACCAGATAATCGCTTAGTGGAAATCGTCGAACTTCCTGAGAAAAAATTCTTTGTCGGTTGCCAATTCCATCCTGAGCTAATTTCACGTCCTAATCGTCCGCAACGCTTAATTAAAGGGTTTGTAGAAGCAGCAGCTTTAACTAACCAAGTAAAAGCCTAAAATCAAGTAATAACAGGAGCATGCACTCAGAAGTAATCAGCAGCAAGCCACAAAAATTATATCTTCAATTTTTAAGCTTCAGTTGAGTATGTTAAAAAGTAAAATCTGATACGCTTTGTGCTTGTCTCATTGTTTTAGAGTAAGGATTCAAACTGAGAGTAGTGTTTATTTTTAGCTTGGATCTTTAATTTAATTATTGTACAAAATGTTGGGATAGAAGTAGTTAATAAAAAGGCTCCAGTTAGCTAATTTTGAAAATGGTATTCTCTATAAAGGAAACCTGAAAAGACTATTAATTTAATTGAAAGTAAATGGCGATAGGAAGTTGAAGTGGCCAGTTTTTACGAGGAATGATAAGCTAAAGTAAGCAGTGAATGAAGTGTCATAAGTCCATTGGTTATAAGACAAAAACGGAGTTTGATCTTTCATTCTTACAAAAAAAGACAGTAGCGCAGGAAACATTTGGTTTTCGTCAATCATTTAAGCCAGCACCTTAGTAAGTAAGAGTGCTGGCTTTTTTTTAATATGAGTTAATTTTGCGAAACGGCTATTTGGAAAAAGGAAGCAAGGATCCCGTTTAATTTGGTTTACTATTTGTCGGCGTCGTGTCACTACTTGACGGCTGAGGCGGCTCTGATGAAGACGGCTCAACTGATTCAGAAGAAGTGGAGGATGGCGTCACCGAAGATTGCGTACTGCTAGGGAGTGCGGAACTGGACGATGTTGAATGATCGTTGCCGGCTGCCGGATCACTTGTTGACGAAGGCGCAACATTTGGTGTTTCTACAGTTGAGGAATAACTGTCAGTACTGTCAGTACTGTCAGTACTTGGTACGGTCGGAACATCATAGGCATCTTTGACGTATAATTCTTTGCCGACGCGCACGACGCTATCTGGCTGTTGCCAATCTTCGTTTGAGACGCTTTGCGCTAAGAATGTCATCATTTCCCGGTAAACATCTGAGGCAATACCGTATTGTTCTTCATGAACGGGTGTATTTCGATTTTTATAACCTGTCCAGACGGAAACGGCGTAATGAGGCGTGTAGCCAACAAAGGTGCTATCGGGAGCAATTCCTTTTTCTGTTGTTCCCATATTCGCTAAATCTTGGTCAGTGTAGTTGGATGTCCCGGTTTTAGCAGCTTGATATAAGCCAGGAATCGCTGCGTTAAAGGCAGTTCCGCCTTTAACTACATCTTTTAACATATCGGTAATCATATATGCGGTGGAATCTTTCATCGCTCGTTTGCTATCTGGTTTAAATTCTACTTGCGAGCCATCATTGTAAACAATTTTATTTACGTAATAAGGTTTATTGTAAACGCCATTGTTAGCAAAAGCCGCATAGGCAGCAGCCAATTTTAATGAAGATACTCCGTATTTGGTGCCGTCAATGTCATTAGTATTACTTGAAATAGCGTTGGCAAATTCAAGATTTTTAAACTGAACGCCTAGTCCGTTGATAAAAGGCTCAATTTTTTCTTTGCCGACAGCTTCAAATGTTTGAACAGCCGTAGTATTTCTGGAATACTTCAGAGCAGTACGCATAGTAATGTACCCCATATAATTTAAGTCCGCATTATACACTTGCGTATTGGTTCCCGGGAAGGTGACGGGATGATCATACAGCAGTTTTCCAGTTGAATAATTTAAGTTTTCGATAGCCGGACCATAATCGATGATCGGTTTCATAGTTGAACCGACGTCTCGTCGCACATTTACTGCTAGGTTTTCGCCTCGTTGGACATTATCAGGAATATTTCGACCACCGATTTGGGCACGTACTTGCCCCGTGTTGACATCGATAACAGTTGAAGCAACTTGAAAATCGGCATCCGGATAAGTGACGTACTGATTACTGTTGACAATGTCGTATAAACGTTTTTGAGCGTTCATATCTAAATTCGTGTAAATATTCATGCCGTCTGTTTCAACATTTTTTCCGGTTTTTTCGGCAACTTCTTTGATAACTTCGGTAATGTAGTTATCGACGATTTTTCGATTGTCTGAGCTAGCTTTTAAAGGAACTAATCCATCATTTACTGGTGTGGCTTTGGCTTGATCATATTGCTCTTTCGTAATTTTTTTATTATCCAACATCGTATATAAAACGACATCTCGCCGCTCTTTAGCGGTTTTTGGCTTGGTGTAAGGATCATAGTCATTAGGCGCTTGCGGCATTCCCGCTAAAAGAGCGGTTTGTGGTAAGTTGAGTTTGGACAAGGGCTTGCCGTAATAATTTTCTGCTGCAGTTTCCATCCCATATAAGCCGTTGGCCATGTATACTTTGTTAATATAGTAAGTAATAATCTCTTCTTTGGATTTTTTGCGCTCCAGCTGTAGCGCTAACCAAGCTTCTTGAGCTTTTCTTTTCAAGGTTTGATCGGATTCTTTTGTGGAGAAATAAGATAACTTAATCAATTGCTGAGTTAAGGTACTACCACCTTGTAATCCGCCGGTTTTGATATTAGAAAGAGCTGAACCGATAATTCGAATCGGGTCAACGCCGACATGCTTGTAAAATCGGCGATCTTCTACAGAAACAATTGCGTCTTTGAGCAATTGCGGTACATTTTTAGGTTGAATTAAAACCCGTTTTTCGGCACCTAAATCTTCAATGACTTCATTGTTAATATCGTAAATTTTTGATGACACAGAAGCGTTGAGCTTACCATCTTCTAAGGCAGGTGCCTTACTTGCATAGGACCAGAAAAGGGCAACGCCTGCTAAAAAGCAGAGCATTCCAACTGCTACGATACTTAGAAAGATTTTTAGCAGTAGTCTTTTCTTCTTTTTGGGACCTGGCTTGCTTTTAACGGGCTTATTAGCTTCAGAATAGGCCTTGCCGTGAGCAGCATGCTTTGCAGAGCGAGAGCTTGTATGATCGGTTGGCATAAAGTAGCAACTCCTTTAGTATACTTTTTCTTGCTGATGTAGCATGTTTTGCAGATGTTGATCAATAGCGTTAACATAAGGTATCCGCGGGGCAATTTCGAAAGGGAGTTCGATTCCTTCTTTTTCGATTAAAGTGAGCGGTAGTGATTTTTTGCCGTTTTTTTTCTGCTGATTCCACTGGGCAACTAATTTTTCACCGCTAAAAAAGAAACAGCGATTTAAAGAAGAGAACCATAACAAGACAAAACAAATACCTCCTTGTTTTAGACAATGATGGATATGGTCAATTTGATGTTGATGAAAGTTTTTGAAGGGAAACGAGGTTTTATTTTTCGTTTCTTTGGCTTCAAAATCTATGTAATGACCTTGATAAACACCATTGTAATCGGTTGTTGAGGCTTGTCGGAAGTAAGCTTCTTTAATAACTGCTGCACTGCGTCTTGGATAATCAACTTTTACAATTTGAACGGGCGTAGGTTTTTTGTGAATGACGGCAATCTCGTGACTTAAGTAGTACAAGTTACTTTGATTGATGGCTTCTTCAAAATCCATACCGCGTTTGCCAAATTGAACGGGACGTTTCTTTTTCGCTTGTTTTTTTGTCGTTTCTCCTTCATGATAGGAATAAGGATTCCCGTTCGGATAATGAAACGTCATGTTTATCACACTCCTGGCTAACATTATACCAAAAAAAAGACATGAAGGAAAAGAGATGTTCTATGGAATCGATAAAAACGTTATATATCACTGGTTATCGTAGCTTTGAATTAGGCATTTTTCAAGCAAAAGACCCTAAAATTACAGTTATTAAAAAAGTGTTAAAAAGAGAACTTCAGCAATTTGTAGAAGCCGGCTTGGCCTGGGTGCTGATTGGTGGCAATCTGGGTGTGGAATTATGGGCTGCAGAAGTAGTAGCGGAGTTAAAGCATGAGTATCCGGAACTGCAGTTAGGGATTTTGTATCCATACCAAGAATTTGGTAGTCAATGGAACGAACAAAACCGAGAGTTGTTAGCTAAAGCTGAAAGCTTAGCAGACTATGTCAATGCCGTTAGTCATCAGTCTTATCAAGGGCCTGGTCAACTAAAAAGCCATACGGAGTTTTTGTTGGGCCATTCCGAAGGCTGTTTGTTAGTTTATGACCGTGAATATCCTGGTAAAACTCAGTATTTTTTGAAAGAAGCGGAACGTTTTTCGATTAGAGAACCTTATGATATTTACCAGATTTCAATGGATGAGTTGCAAAACTCTATTGAATGAGAAAGAATCTGTTTGATTTTCTATCGATTTTTCGATACAATAAAATCGTGGAACTATGATATTTTATATATGAATAAATTAACGAGGTGTAAATATGGCGAACTTAGTATACAGTCCAAAAGATATTTTACAAAAAGAATTTAAAACAAAAATGATGAATGGCTACGATCCAGTTGAAGTTGATGAATTTTTAGACAATGTAATTAAAGACTACGAAACCTACAACAAAGAATTATTGGCATTGCAAGAAGAAAATAATCGTTTAATGGCAAAATTGGATCAAGTATCTAAAGTTCAACAGTCTGCATCTCGTTTAACGCAGGAAGTACCAAAAAGTGCAGCTGTAACGAATTTTGATATTTTAAAACGTCTTTCTAACTTAGAAAGAGAAGTTTTTGGTAAAAAATTAGACGAAACACCTGCACCGTCAATGCGCTCTGGAATAACCCAAAAACCAAACTACGAAACCAATATTGACAATGCCGAAACGCGGCAATTCTAATTTTACAAGGGTATATATTCATGTAAATGAGTTCAAAATTAATTTGTAATTTTCGGGTGATCGCGGTTTGTGCAAACAAACTGAGGAAAGTCCATGCTCGCACAAGCTGAGATGCTTGTAGTGTTCGTGCTTAGCGAAACAATAAGCTAAGGTACTCTGACGAGTAACGGCAGGAAAAATGGCTACGGCTTTGCTACGCCAAAGTATCCTTGAAAGTGCCACAGTGACGAAGCAATTTGGGAAACCAATTGGTGGAACGCGGTAAACCCCTCGAGCGAGCAACCCAAACGATGGTAGGGGCGCTCTTCTAAAGGAAATGAACGAGTAGAAGAGGCAGAATTTTTATTCTGCAGATAGATGATGACCGTCTGTAATCTTTTCCTGAAGGATTGCAGATACAGAACATGGCTTACAGAAAATTACAAGTAATTCAGGAAGTCCTTCCAACGTTGTTGTGAAGGCTTTTTTACTAAAACTAAGTAGATACGTTAGACAATTGAAGCATAAAGAAGGAGTTTCTATGATAAAAGAAAAAACATTTAAGCTTGTGGCCACAGCTGCCAGCGGCTTAGAAGCCTTAGTGGGCAAAGAGCTGCGAGTCCTAGATATTCCTTGCCAAGTGGAAAATGGAAAAGCCCTTTTTGAGGGAACCTTAAAAACAATTGCTACAGCCAACTTATGGCTTAGAACAGCGGATCGTGTGAAAATTATCGTCGGTGAATTTGATGCGTATAGCTTCGATGAACTTTTTGAAAAAGTCAAAGCCCTTCCTTGGGAAGATTACTTGCCTTTGGATGCTGAATTTCCTGTCTCCGGCAAATCAATCAAATCCAAGCTCTACAGCGTTCCCGACTGTCAGGCCATCACGAAAAAAGCTATCGTGGACCGTCTAAGAGCGGTTTATCATCGTCCCGCTGGTGTGCCGTTAACTGAAAGTGGAGCTCTTTATAAACTAGAAGTTGCTTTGTTGAAAGATCGTGTTACGATCACGTTAGATACGACAGGTCCTAGTTTGTTTAAACGGGGTTACCGCTTGGAAAAAGGCGGTGCGCCGCTAAAGGAAAATATGGCGGCGGCATTAGTGATGCTGACTAACTGGCGGAAAGATCGGCCCTTTTATGATCCCGTTTGCGGTTCTGGTACCATTTGTATTGAAGCTGCTCTGATCGGCCATAATATTGCACCGGGCTTTAACCGAAGCTTTGCTTGTGAAGCCTGGGAGTGGTTTGACCCAGCAGTGTTTGAAAATGTGCGAGCGCATGCCGATGCGCAAGCAGACTATGAGGTAGAACTAGACATCACCGGATCAGACATTGATGGACGTATGATTGAAATTGCCCGTACCAATGCGCAAGAAATTGGCTTAGGTGATTCGATTACCTTTAAACAATTAGCAGTGAAAGACTTTACTACTGAGAAAGAATACGGCGTGATGGTGGCCAATCCGCCTTACGGTGAACGTTTGGGTGAAGAAGCTTCAGTCCGTAACCTCTATCAAGAAATGGGCACAGTGTTTCGACCGTTGACCACTTGGAGTAAATATATTTTGACTAGTGACCTTGCTTTTGAGGAATTTTATGGAGCCAAAGCAACCAAAAAACGTAAGCTTTATAACGGCGCCTTGCGGACAGATCTTTTCCAATACTGGGGGACTCGACCGCCACGTAATCATCAGGAAATGTGAGAAAGATGGTGAAAAAATGAAGGAACAAGAATTTTTGCAAGAAGTGAAAGAGCTTCAATTGTTAAATGAAGCATTAGTTCTATTAGAATGGGATGCTCAAACAGGCATGCCAGAAAAAAGTAGTGCTTATCGCAGTGAAGTGGTCGGCTATCTTTCTGGAATGTCTTTTGAACGCAGCGTGGGACCAGAAATTCAAGCAGCTTTAACCTACTTCAAAAATCATCAGAATGAGCTTTCTCAACTAGGAAAAATGATTTATGATAAAATAGAAGAAAATTATTTACTCAATCAGCAGATTCCGAAAGAACGCATGGAAGCATATATGAAAACCTTGAGCCAGGCACATTCAGATTGGTTAGCTGCTCGCAAGGTAAATGATTTCAACCGAATGAAACCAACATTTCAAAAAATTATCGGCTTTTTAAAAGAATTTATTCCTTATTGGCGCAAAGACGAAGCGACACCTTATGATGTATTACTCAACCAATATGAACCTGAGATGACAGTGGCGAAGTTGGATGAGTTATTTGCGGAATTAAAGGCCGGTATCTTGTCGATTCGCTCGGTGATTGAACGTCAAGGATCCAAACCAAGAACGGATTTCTTAAACAGAACGATGACGAAAGCA
>Ga0256408_1001986_pt1 | contig 10608 bp, 10 predicted proteins | sample PhyAR1_FD_185998 | JGI IMG/M metagenome (GOLD analysis project Ga0256408, IMG submission 185998) | Leaf surface microbial communities from alfalfa plants in UC Gill Tract Community Farm, Albany, California, United States - DLSL A.R1 | ecosystem: Host-associated > Plants > Phyllosphere >...
TTATTTCAGCCTAAGATTGGGCAGATAGTTTGCATAAAAATTCATCCATGTGCATAATAATGTTGTTTCTACCGCTATATTTCGGGTGATTTATGCGAATCTCTTCTAAACAAGAAGAATTGGTTAAAGCGTTTAAAGCGCTGCTTAAAGAAGAAAAGTTTAGTTCTCAGGGTGAGATCGTCCAGGCCTTACAGGAAGAAGGCTTCGAAAATATCAACCAGTCGAAAGTCTCCCGCATGTTAACCAAGTTTGGCGCGGTGCGTACCCGCAACGCCAAAATGGAGATGGTCTACTGTCTGCCTGCTGAACTGGGTGTACCAACAACCTCCAGCCCCCTGAAAAATCTGGTGCTGGATATCGACTATAACGATGCCGTGGTGGTGATCCACACCAGCCCGGGTGCAGCCCAGTTGATTGCGCGTCTGCTCGACTCGCTCGGTAAAGCAGAAGGCATTCTTGGCACCATCGCCGGTGACGATACCATCTTCACGACCCCAGCCAATGGTTTCTCGGTAAAAGACCTCTACGAAGCTATTCTGGTCCTGTTCGAACAGGAACTCTGATCCCCTTCCCTGCTGCACATCGCAGCGGGGAATCTTCGGCTCCCGCCTCGTTTTGCCTTACAATCTGTTATCCACGCTTTAACAAATAGTGCGTTTTTCCACATCAATTCATTCATGCAGTGGATGATTCGTCCTGCGATCGCACGAATAATCAAATTGTAATATCTTTATGATTTTCCTGAATATTAAGCGCTTTAACACGCTTCATACCTGCTTTTTTATTCCCTTCAGTTATAAAAACCCCGATGCTTAATACGTGATTTCATAGGAAACAATTAGCATGGTATTAATTTTTGCCGTTATTAGTGTATACTTGATTTTGTGATGAGGGTCACGAAACGAAGACCCCAGTAAAGAATATGACGAGGAAGATAATCATGAAAATCAAAACTACCGTAGCCACACTAAGCATTCTGTCTGTTCTGTCTTTCGGTGCTTTTGCCGCCGATTCAATTAACGCCGATCAGGCCCAGACCCGTGAATCTATCGGTACTGTCTCTGTCGGTGCAATCGGTACTTCTCCGATGGACATGAATCAGATGCTGAACAAAAAAGCGCAGGAACAGGGTGCCTCCTCCTATCGCGTTATCGAAGCGCGTTCCGGTGACCACTGGCATGCTACTGCTGAGCTGTACAAATAAGTCGTACCGAGCATTAACCGTAATACCCGTTATCTCTGTTCAACGACACCAGGCATAAAAATAGCAGCATAACCCTTCTCGTCGTTGAACGTGCCCTGTAAGGAGTAAAGACTATGAACACGAAATTAATCATCGCCACCCTTGGTTTAGCTTCCGTTCTCTCATTTGGTGCCAGCGCAGCTGTGCATCAGGTCACCGCGGAGCAAGCGCAAGGTCTGCAATCACTGGGTAGCGTAGGCGTTACCGAAGTTGCCGGTTCGCCAATGGATGTCCGTCAGGCTCTGGCAGCAAAAGCAGAAAAAGCAGGCGCCAGCAGCTATCGCATCACCGAACTGAATACAGGTGACCACTGGCATGCCACGGCCGAGCTGTACAAATAAACCCTCGTCGTATTGACCTACGACTTGCCCCTGCCTCGCAGGGGCTTTTTTTTTGCCTACGGGCGAACGTTAAAGCGAATCTGACCTTCCAGCTCTTCTTCTGCCTCATCAAACAGCAGGATCAGCGCCCCGAACCGCCTGCGCAGCTTCTCCGGTAAATGGGTAAACTCGATTTCAAGCGGCAGCGGCAGTTGATTACCGGTGACGATCTCCCAGAGAGAATCCAGGTCCGTCACACTCTCTCGCGCGATGCCAAAGGTACGTGAAAACTCACGGTAAAAGTCTTCCTGACTGTCGATTTCATCAAAATCAAACGTATAAATATTCATTTCCCGCCACCCCGTCCAGGCGGGCGGCTGATGCCGCCCTGTCGATTATAATCCCCCGATATGCAGGGTTTTCACTTCCAGGAACTCCTCCAGTCCCAGTACAGACCCTTCACGACCCAGCCCCGACTCTTTCACTCCGTCAAATGGACCCAGTTCAGTGGAGACCGCGCATTCGTTAATTCCGATCATTCCGCTCTCAATAGCCTGCGAGACGCGGAACACCCGCTGCAGATTCTGGGTGTAGAAATAGGCGGCCAGACCGAACGGCGTATTGTTGGCGCGCTGAATCACCTCCTCTTCTGAGGTAAAACGGAAGCAGGCCGCAACAGGCCCAAAGGTCTCTTCGCTGGCCAGCGCCATCCCTTCATGGCAATCGCCCAGCACCGTCGGCTGCCAGAAGTTGCCCCCACGTTCGTGCGCTTTGCCGCCTGCCAGTATTGTTGCCCCTTTGGCGACGGCGTCCTCGACATGCTCGCGCACTTTTTTCACTGCGGCAGGCTCAATCAGCGGCCCGACAACGGTGCCCTCCTCCAGGCCGTTACCCACTTTTAAGTCGTTCACGGCAGCGGCGAGCTGGCTGACAAAGGCGTCATACACCGACTCCTGAATATAGAAGCGGTTAACGCTGACGCAGACCTGGCCCGCGTTGCGGAATTTATTGGCGATGGCCCCTTTCACCGCGGCATCAATATCGGCATCCTCAAAGACGATATAAGGCGCATTACCGCCCAGCTCCATCGAGACTTTTTTCATGGTCTCGGCGGCATTGCGTACCAGCGTTTTTCCTACCGCCGTCGAGCCGGTAAAGGAGATTTTTCGCACCTCATGGCTGGCCATGATCGCATCGCTTATCTCAGAGGTGTTGCCTGCGACCGCGTTGAGTACGCCGTCCGGGACGCCCGCCTTTTTGGCGAGGGTAAGTAATGCAAAGGCACTGAGCGGCGTGTTGTTGGCCGGTTTGATCACCCCGGTACAGCCTGCGGCCAGCGCCGGGCCGAGCTTGCGGGTCAGCATCGCCATCGGGAAATTCCACGGTGTGATTGCCGCCACCACGCCAACCGGTTCGCGGGTGGCCAGAATGCGGGAGCCAGGTTTAACCGGAGGAATGATTTCACCGTTAGCGCGTTTGGCCTGCTCGGCGAACCACTGTATAAAGCTGGCCGCGTACTCCACCTCGCCTTCCGCCTCTTTCAGCGGCTTGCCCTGCTCGGTGGTCATCAGTTGTCCAAGCCACTGCTTGTTCTCAATGATTAATTCATACCAGCGATAGAGGATGGCCGAGCGCTCTTTGGCGGTTTTCGCACGCCACGCCGGGAAAGCACGGCTGGCGGCGGCGATAGCCTCTTCGGTCTCTTTGGTGCCGGCTTTTGCTACTTTGGCGATCACCTCGCCGGTGGCCGGATTTACGACATCAAATGTGGTATCGAGCGTTTTCCATACACCATCGACCAAATATCCTGTCTGAAATAGCGCACTGTCCTGAAGAGCCTGGGTCGTCATGTATCCTCCCGTCCGGGTTTAAGTACTTGCCAGGATAAGTATAGTCACAAAAAAACCGACGCTTACGGCGTCGGTTTTCAGGAGGATCAGCTGTCGGTGAGCGCATTCTGGTAGCGATGCAGCATTCCCACCAGCCGCTGCACCGGTTCGGTCACCTGTCGCGGTGCCTCCCAGATGCGCAGTTTTTCCTGGTAGATGTCCAGCTCTGCCAGCAGCTGGGTAAAGTAACGTCGCCGCTTATCATCGCTGGAGGCCGAAATGACATGATCGGCGGTGCGTCGCAGCTGGCGGTGGAATGCAGAGAGATCGTCATTGACCGGCACCGGTGCATTGCGCAGGCGCTGATGGGCGATGATCAGGGTCAGCGCCAGCCGGAACTTCGCAATATCGCCCGGGAATTTGTTCAGCAGTAAAAACAGCTGCTGGTAGAGCGCAGGCAGATGATTCTCTTTACGCCGGGCGGTGTTGGTGGTCATTGCTGAAACAGCCGCGGAAACAAACTGGTTCAGCAGCACGCGTCCGGTGCGGGCCTGAGAGTTATCGCGCACCAGCAGAATGACCATCATCGCGAGGAAGCAGCCAACAATCTGCCCCAGCGCGCTGTCGAGAAACTGGCTGAAGTGAAACGTCATCGGGTTGTCCAGCACCAGAATATTGATGGTGCTGGCCAGCGCCCCAAGCGAACCCAGACGTCGCTTCTGCACCTCTATACCAATAAAGAAGGCCATCACGGCAAGACTGATACAGAGCAACAGCATGCTTTGCTGGGTTGAGGGCAGAACCACCAGGAAATAGAAGGCGCCAAGCGGCAGTGCCGCCAGGGTTCCGTACAGAAAATCGAGCGCCACCATCCGCGGGTTAGGCAGACGCATGGCCAGCGAGGTAACCACGGCAATCATCACCATGGCACCGCTGCCGGAAGTCCAGCCGGTCCACAGCCAGAACAGCGTCCCCAGCATACAGGCAAGCGTGGTGCGCCAGAAGTTGACCATCGCATGGTGACGTTCTGCCGATTCGGCTTTGACCACCACCTCGCCCTGCAGCACCTCCTCTTCGGTAGCGCTGATTTTGGTATTGCCGATCACACCACGTTTGAGCAGCAGATAACGCGTCGCCGCGCCAACCCAGGTATAGATCGTCACCGGAGTGTCGCGTTCACCAGTCCAGGCGATGACACGCCGCATACGTTTGAGCTGTTTATGCACATCCTGAACGGTGGCGACGGGGGTAGCAAACTGTTCCCGGAAGGTCTCCGTGATCGCCTCGGGACGCGTGTTCTGGATTAGATAAGTTTCGCAGGCCTGGGTGATCAGGGTTAAGGAGACGGTATTGATCGCTTTCAGACGGCGATTTGCCCGCGACCAGCGCGACGACTCCATATTGAGGTTGCTGCGCATCCCTTCCAGCGCGGTGGTACGACGCACCAGCGCGCTCCAGGCGTTATCAACCTCTTCACTGTCGCCATGCTTAATGCACAGCTGCATCAGCTGATACTGGGCGACGATCAGCGCGTCCAGCTCGCGATCCACCTCCTGCTTAATGGAGCGTGGGGAGAAGAGCAGATCCGCCACGATCGCACAGACGATCCCCATGACGATCTCACTGCAGCGCTCCACGGCAAACTGTGGCGTCAGCAGCGGGTTGGCCTCGATAGTGATGATAATGATCAGCGCCGTATAGCCAGAAAGCCCCCAGGCATAGGAGTTTTCCACCCGCACCAGGGAGGAGATCCAGGTGCAGAAACCGGCCCAGATACAACATACCATCAGCATCAGCAGCGGGGTACGGATCATCAGAATAACGATGGTCAGCGCGGCGATACAGCCGATAAAGGTGCCGACGATACGTAGCATCCCGCGATAGCGAATGGCACCGGAGTAAGGTTCACCCCCCGCTGCAAATGCCGGACCTGCGGCGACAATCGCCGCGGTCAGCACCGCCCAGCGGGGTGTTTCCAGCTGAAAGTGAAAGCCGACGAACAGCGCCAGCACAATGGCGAAGGCCAGCTTAATCGCAAAGCGCAGGTGCTGGTTGGCGATGGAGAAGATGCCCATGGCGATTAACCAAACTCACGCAGGCGGTGGGCAATTTTGCGGAACAGCGAGTCATGGCTGGCATCCCGATCTTTCTCACCGGTGATCACCACGGTGGCGGTGGTCCCCGCAGGCCACAGGTTGCCCTGCTGATCGTCAAGACGAATACGTACCGGCACGCGCTGCGCCAGACGCACCCACTCCAGATTGGAATCGACGGTGGCCATCCCTTTGCTGTCACGGGTGGCGCTGGAGTTGGTCACCCCTGCCGCCACGCTATCAACCGTCCCTTTCAGTACACGGTTACTGCCAAGCGGGGTGATCTCTACCCGATAGCCAGGACGGACGTTCTCCAGCTTAGTCTCTTCCATATAGGCGAGGACATAAAAAGAGTGCTGTTTGACCAGAGCCACGGCGGTGGAACCGCGAGTAATAAATTCGCCGGTGTAGACGTTGAGGTTGGTCACCCAGCCGTCAGACGGGGCGCGGATCACGGTACGCTCAAGATCGAGCTTCGCCAGATCGCGTGTGGCTTCGGCCTTCGCCATCTGATGCAGGACCGTTTGCAGCACGTTATTCGACTGGTCGATCTCCTCGCGGGACATCGCCTGAATCCCCAGCTTATTACGGCGCCCTGCCTCACGGCGTTTTTCCGCGGCCAGTGCCTGGTAGTAGGAGACATCCGCTTCCGCTTCTTCCAGCGCTTTCTGATAACGGGGCTGGTCAATGGTGAAGAGCACCTGATCCTTCTTCACCAGCTGGTTATCATGCACATTGACGGCAGTGATCAGTCCCGCCACATCCGGGGCGATCGCGACGATGTCGGCACTAAAGCGTGCATCACGCGTCCATGGCGACTCAGTGTAGTAAACCCACGCGCGAAAAATAGCAATGAACGCGAGGATGACCAGCGCCACAGTAATGGCGGTACGGGAGATTTTTCTTGTTAGCGTTTTCACATCAACCTCAAACAAACAAGCGCGATACCAGATAGAACAGGCAGCAATACAGCGCAGAATTGAACAATGCAGGGTGCCAGACGAAATCATAGATCCCGGTCGGAGCCAGCACCTTTCGCACCAGCCAAAAAATCGCCAGTGATAAAAGAAGTTCGAAGAATATCGGTGGGAACGACAATCCGAACACCACGATAACGGGAAACAGACTCATGTTGACCTTGATTAGTGCGAGCAGGCGAAAGAATTATTCAGCATACGGCACCGCAGAAGGGGCAAGAGAAGCCGGGCGGCGTGGCGTAGCTATAATGTATAAATAATATATTAGCGTAACTGTTATGCTGTTATCTATCATATGTGATCTAAATCACTTTTAAGCCAGAGTGAACAATGGAACGTCTAAAACGAATGTCAGTTTTTGCCAAAGTCGTTGAGCTGGGTTCTTTTACCGCCGCGGCAAGGCAACTGCAGATGAGCGTCTCGTCAATCAGTCAGACCGTCGCCAAACTGGAAGATGACCTCCAGGTAAAGCTCCTCAACCGCAGCACCCGCAGCCTCGGCCTGACCGAAGCAGGCAAAATTTATTATCAGGGCTGTCGGCGAATGCTGTATGAGGCCCAGGCGGTACATGAGCAACTCTACGCCTTTAATAACACCCCCATCGGCACCCTACGTATCGGCTGCTCTTCAACTATGGCACAAAATGTCCTGGCCGAAATGACCGCCGAGATGTTGCAGGAGTATCCGGGTCTGACGGTTAATCTGGTCACCGGCATTCCCGCCCCGGATCTGATTGCCGATGGGCTGGATGTGGTGATTCGCGTCGGGGCGTTGCAGGACTCCAGCCTCTTCTCCCGCCGTCTGGGCAGTATGCCGATGGTGGTGTGCGCGGCGAAAAAGTATCTCGCCAGAGCGGGGATCCCGGAGAAACCGGCCGATCTCAGCAATCACGCCTGGCTGGAGTACAGCGTACGCCCGGATAATGAATTTGAACTGGTCGCGCCGGAAGGGTTATCCACCAAACTGCTGCCGCAGGGGCGTTTTGTCACCAACGATCCGATGACCATCTCCCGCTGGCTGGTGGCCGGGGCCGGGATCGCCTACGTTCCGCTGATGTGGGTGATCAATGAGATCAACAGCGGTGAGCTGGAGATCCTCTTCCCACGCTATCAATCGGATCCACGTCCGGTGTATGCGGTCTATACCGAAAAGGACAAGCTGCCGCTGAAGGTGCAGGTGTGCATTAACTATCTGACCGATTATTTCGTGCAGGTGGCGGCGCTGTTTCAGGAGATGCGGGCAAGGAAGGAGTAGTCTGTTGCCCTCTCCCACAGGGAGAGGGCATGTCGAAAGGAGAAATTACGCGGTACCGCCAACGGTCAGGTTATCTACCTTCAGGGTCGGCTGACCCACGCCCACTGGCAGGCTCTGGCCTTCTTTACCGCAGACACCCACGCCGTTATCCAGCTTCAGATCGTTACCGACCATGGAGATCTGCTGCATCGCTTCGATGCCGGAACCGATTAAGGTCGCGCCTTTCACCGCTTTGGTTACTTTGCCTTTCTCGATCAGATAAGCTTCTGAGGTGGAGAAGACAAATTTGCCCGAGGTGATATCCACCTGGCCGCCGCCGAAGTTCGGGGCGTAGATACCATACTCCACCGACTCGATGATCTCCTGCGGCGTGGATTTACCCGCCAGCATATAGGTGTTGGTCATACGCGGCATCGGCAGGTGCGCGTAGGATTCGCGACGGCCGTTACCGGTTGGGGCCACACCCATCAGGCGCGCATTCAGTTTGTCCTGCATATAGCCTTTCAGGATGCCGTTCTCGATCAGCACGTTGTACTGACCCGGCGTCCCTTCATCGTCGATAGAAATGGAGCCACGACGATCGGTCATGGTGCCATCATCCACCACGGTGCAGAGTTCAGAGGCGACCAGCTCACCCATGTGACCGCTGAATACGGAGGTGCCGCGACGGTTGAAGTCGCCTTCCAGACCGTGACCTACCGCTTCGTGCAGCAGTACGCCCGGCCAGCCCGCGCCCAGTACCACTGGCAGGGTGCCCGCAGGTGCCGCTACGGCAGAGAGGTTAACCAGCGCCATCCGCACGGCCTCTTTTGCCCAGGCGTCGGCGCGCACTTCACCTTCGACCGGGTTAAGGAACCATTCGTAACCAAAACGACCGCCGCCGCCGCTGGAGCCGCGCTCGCGTTTGCCATCCTCTTCCACCAGCACGCTGACGGACAGACGCACCAGTGGACGTACATCGGCGGCCAGCGTGCCGTCCGTCGCCGCTACCAGAATCAGCTCATATACGCCGCTCAGGCTGGCGGAGACTTCCTGGACGCGCTTATCTTCCGCGCGGGCGACTTTATCCACCCGACGCAGGATATCCAGCTTCTCTTCACGGCTCATGCTTTGCAGCGGATCGACGCTGGTGTAGAGCGCAGTGTGCTGTACTTCACCCAGGGTCTTCACCCGGCCATCACCGCTATCGCGCACGATGGTCCGTGCCGCCTGCGCGCTCTGCTCAAGCGCGGCCAGGCTAATCTGATCTGCATAGGCAAAACCGGTTTTTTCACCGCTGATAGCACGAACACCGACGCCCTGGTCGATGTTGTAAGAGCCATCTTTAATAATGCTGTCTTCTAAAACCCAGGATTCGTGATAGCTCGACTGAAAGTAGAGATCGCCGTAGTCGAGACGGCGTTCGGTCAGTTGACCAAGAATGGAGAACAGGTCCTGATGGCTCAGGCCGTTCGCTGCCAGCAAATGTTCACTTACCAGGTTCAGACTCATCGTTTTGCTACTCGTTCGTTGCCGTCCACAGGACGTATCTAAGATCTTATCTATTGAGAGTGAGGCAATTAATTGCCTGCGTCAAATCATTGCTGTGCATCTTTACGCGGCTGGCGCAGCACTTCATTAATCTGCGGCTTATCGACCGGGCCAGTGATGTGGTAGCGCAGAATGGAGACTTTACTCCACAGCGGCCCCAGCACTTTACTGGCGGCAAACACCGCCGCGCCGACGATCGGGTTAACGGCAAAGGCCGCTGCCACGCCGACGGTGGCAGAAATTTCCGGTGCCACTACCGCTTCCATATCCAGCTCGCGGCGCACCAGATTGACGGAGCCTTTCATGGCGATATCCGCTTCCAGTCCATCCACCAGAGTATCATCAGTGTGCAACACCCCATCTTTGATCCACGCGGTACTGCGAATCGAGTCGAAGTAGAACCCTTCGCTGAAGGTATCGTTGAAGTCGAAGCGCAGCTTACGCAGCAGGGCGTCGAAGCTGAGCAGACGCAGCAGTTGGCCCGCATGGCCGGTGCTCAGATCGGCTATTTCACCTTTGCCCAGCCGGGTCTTAAGGATGCCGTTCAGCGAGGCTTCGTCAGGCTTCCACGGCTGGTCACGCCAGTGCAGATCGTAGTCGAGATCAAACGACGACCCGCGAATCGGAGTAGTGATACCGAAATAGTTCGATGCCGCATCCAGCTTGTTGCCTTTGAGTTGCCCTTTCAGTGAGGTGCGCTGCTCCCCGGCACCGTTTACCCATTCACCGTTGGCGGTCAGGCGGCCGAAGCCGGTATCAATCAGCCCGCCCGCCAGAGTCAGGGTGTTGCCCTTGATGGTGAAATCACCATCGATACGGCCATATTTCTGTCCCCACAGCCAGCACTCGGCACAGCGCAGCTGTAAATCAGGCCAGCCGCTGAAATTGACCTGTGTGGTGCTGGCTAATGGCGAAACAGTGTTGCCTTTCCCGGTGGTGGCGGTGCCCGGATTGTAATAGAGATAGCGGATCGCCGCCTGCCATGGCGCAGTGTCGCGCATCAGCAGGGTGGCGTTGATTTCCCGTCCCTGCGCCTCAACGCTTGAGCCGTTCAGGGTAGGCTGCGTGACAATGCTCAGGTTATTCCACTGCTGCCTACCCAGCGTCAGCGCGGGAGTGCGCACCGTGATGTGCTGCGGGAACTGCACTGAGTCATCCACATTTTCCCCAACGCCACGCTGGAACAGCGCTAACCACTCGGCACCGTCCATTGGCGGCAGGTTGAGTTCAACACCTGCCTGTTCCGGCAGCGGCGGCAGCGTGCGACTGTCGGAGGTCCAGATGGCGCGATCGAGCGTCAGCCTGCGGTTCAGCAGCCAGCGGCTGTTAAAGTGGTTTTTGCCGCCCGCATTGCCCGTCAGG
>Ga0256408_1001989_pt1 | contig 10597 bp, 10 predicted proteins | sample PhyAR1_FD_185998 | JGI IMG/M metagenome (GOLD analysis project Ga0256408, IMG submission 185998) | Leaf surface microbial communities from alfalfa plants in UC Gill Tract Community Farm, Albany, California, United States - DLSL A.R1 | ecosystem: Host-associated > Plants > Phyllosphere >...
CTCCTCAAAACTGTTTTAGCGCGTGCCAGGCGGCAGGAAGATCGTTACGCAGCTGCTGATAGGTGGGAAACAGCTGGTTATAGCGCTGCATCAGTTCGCTCGCGGGCGCTTCGGGCGCATCCAGCAGCGGCATCACCCAGGTTTTGACGCAGCTCTCCATCGACGGATACGCGCCAATCGCCACCGCCGCCATCATCGCGGCACCGGCCGCTCCGGCTTCGTCGCGCTGGCTGATGCGCACCGGCGCACCAATGCAGGCAGATAAAATCTGGCGTAACGGCTGCGAACGCACCGCGCCGCCGGTTAAACGGATTTCTCCCGGCAAACTGCCCATCGCCTGATAGCAATCGCGCGCTGCAAAACCGATGCCTTCAATGACCGCCCGCACCAGATCGCCAAAATTGTGGGTGTAACTCAGGCCGGTAAAGCTGGCGCGCGCCTCGGCATTAACAAACGGTCCGCGCTCACCGGCAATCGAGATATAGGGGTGATAGAGCAGGCTGCCGGGCTTCGCCGCGTTGAGCCAGCGATCGATATGTCCCACCAAACGGGCATGATCGATTTCACAGCCAAAGCTGTTAAGCAGATCGCTGGCGAGATTCAGCAACCAGTCGAGATTGAGCGTCGAGGCCATATTGGTTTGCACCTGCGTGACATAGCCCGGCCACGGCAGCGGGATCACGTAGCCGGTTTGTGCCGGATTCAGCCACACCTCATCAATGGTGACGCTGCGCAGATGTACGCCGGTCGAGCCAACAATCGAGCAGGCCGTATTGGCTTCGCCGGTGTGCACGCCTGCGCCAAGCGCGGTCATCGCCATATCGACATAACCGAGGCAGATTGGCGTGCCAGCCCGTAAACCGGTGGCCTGCGCGGCTTCCGCGGTTAACGGATGCGTGGTGTCTGTGCCTTCAATGATCTCCGGCAGCAGATGACGATGCTGTTCCAGCCCCAGCGCGGCAATCACCTGATCGTCATAGCGCTGGTGGCGGAAGTTGCCAAAGGTAAAGCTGGCCTCAGAGGGGTCGGTGGCGCGGATGCCGGTGAGATTGAGGTAGAGCCAATCTTTGCAGTGCAGCGCCACTTCGCTGTTAGCTAACAGCTCGGGATAGAAGTGATCCATGTGCGCCAACTGCGATCCCTGCTGACAGGTGTTGAGTCCGGTGCCGGTGGCGCGAAAGCGGGCGGCGGCTAACGGGTGCTGATTGAGTTTTTCAACCGTTGGTGCCGCGCGCGCATCCAGCCAGATCCAGGCATCGCCGACCGGCTGATTGTTGGCACCCACCAGCCAGCTGCCGTCGCCTTGCGCGGTGACGGCCATCGCAACCACCCGCGCGGCCAGGTTGTCGACACGCTCGCCCAGTTTGCGTATCGCCGTGACTGCATCCTGCCAGGTTTGGCTCATTGACTGCTGCGCTGCGCCGCCTTCGCTGCGGTAATAACGGTTACGCACCGATGCGCATGCCAGTTGCGTGCCTTCCAGATCAAACGCCACCGCTTTAACCACCGAGGTGCCGGAATCCAGACCCAGAATGATATCGCCACTGTCCACATACACCTCCGAAAGAAGAAGAGTTCAATTCATCGCCGCCAAAACCGAAAGGTGTTAACGGGCTGTGATGAATTTGCTAAATAATGTCTTACACCACTTCTCACTGAGATAACATATCAACTGTATTATTTTTCGATAAAACCAATAAATTTCACATGAAATAGCGATTGCGATCACGAATCAGGCGTCAAAACCTTACAGATTGAAATGAGATAACACGGCGAACAGGCTGATAAGGCGGGGTTTATTGCGCTTTGTGATGGGGCCGACATCAATTAAGCGATCCAGATCGCTCTCCTGAAAAAATTGCGCGTCACCTGTTGACAATTTAGTCACATCAGCACAATTCTCATCACACAAGTTATCACATTTATAACATTATCGGCGCGATTATCGCAGCTGATGTCAGTGAGAGGTCACGTTATGTCCGATGTCTCAATCCAGGCCCAGCAAATTTCCCGCAAGCGCGTCCAGCGTTACGCCACCCTCGGCGTGATGGTGATTGCGCTGATCGCGGCGATGGCGCTCGACACCAAGGTGGTAAAAATTGGCTCCGCCGAAGATGCGCAGGAGCAAGGCTTCTCGCCCGAGAGTTACGGCCAGAAAACCTTCCCGACCATCCAGCAGGATGTGGCATCACGCGCAGTAGACGCCAAAACGTTAGCCGATGCGCTGCAAACTAATCAGCAGGAAGCGGTGCAGAAATATGGCGTTGGCGCACCGCTGCCGGTCTTTGCCGTCAAGTTCTCCGGCGTGGTGCAAGCCGGGCAGATGGGCATCTTCCCGATGAAAATCGATGGATTAGCAGGTGATATGCAGGTGCGGCTGCAAACCGGTCCAGCGATCACTGGTACCGATCTGCGTGACGCTAACGGCAAGATCCAGTTCGGTGATTTCACGAACCAAATCGAATATCAAAATGCCGGCTCCGCCATCAATCGTGCGATGAAAAGCGCGGTGCTTGACAAGCTGGATCGTGATGCGTTGCCGGGAAAAACCGTGCAGGTGGTTGGCGTGTTCCGCTTACTCAACGCGAAAAACTGGATGGTGACGCCGGTCAGCTTGGAGGTGAAATGAAACCGTTCAACCTCAATCCCGCCTTGCTGAAAGGCGAAGTGATCCTGCAAGCGCGCAACGTCAGCAAAGTGTACGGCTCCACGCACGCGCTGAAGGGCGTCAATTTCGAAATTCGTCGTGGCGAAGTGACCACGCTGTTTGGTGAAAACGGCGCGGGTAAATCGACGCTGATGAAAATTTTGTCTGGTGTGATTACGCCAACAACCGGGGAAATCTTGCTACACGGCGAGGAGAAGACCTTTCGAGCCGCCACCGAAGCGCGTGACTGTGGCATCTCGATTATCCATCAGGAGCTGAATCTCGCGCCGAATATGAACGTGCGCGACAACATCTTTATGGGCCGCGAAATCATGAAGCCGGGCGGCGTCGATTATGCCGAAGAGGCGCGCGTGACGGCGCACCTGATGGCGGCGCTGGAGGAGGAGATCGATCCGCTGACGCCGGTGGAAAACCTGCGTCTGGGACAGCAGCAGATTGTGGAGATTGCCCGCGCGCTGTCGGTGAATTCGCAGATTCTGATCATGGATGAACCGACCTCGGCTCTGAGCGCGGCAGAAGTGGCGGTGCTATTTCAGGTGATCCGTGATTTAACCAGCCAAGGCGTCGCGATTGTCTATATCTCGCATCACCTGGAAGAGGCGCTGGAGATTACCGATCGGGCGGTGGTGCTGCGCGATGGCGTGATGACCGCCTATGCCAAACGCGATGAGATCGATCTCGAATGGATCGTGCGCAACATGGTGGGCGATCACTTTGATCTGGGATCGCCGCCGCAGGGCTACGACTTCGGGCTGCCGGCGCTAACGGTAAAAGATCTGACGCTGAAAAGTAAAACCGGCATTCGGCTGGTGGACAACTTATCGCTGGCGGTGCAAGCCGGGGAGATTGTCTGCATTTACGGGCTGATGGGCGCGGGGCGCACCGAGCTGCTGGAGTGCATCGCCGGACGTCTGCAGCAAAGCAGCGGTCACATTCTATTGCAGGACACCGATATCTCCGCGCTAACCATCTCACAACGCATTCAAATTGGGCTGGCGCTGGTGCCGGAAGATCGGCAGCGCGATGGCCTGGTACAAACCATGTCGGTGGGTGAAAACCTGTCGCTGGCCAGCATCGGCGACTTTGTACGCGGACTGGTGCTCTCCAGAAGCCGGGAAAAACAGCTGGTCAACGACAGCATTCGTAACGTGACGGTGAAAACCTCTGGCGGCGATGCGGCGATTGGATCGCTCTCCGGCGGCAATCAACAAAAAGTGGTGATCGGCAAAATGCTCGCCACCCGTCCCAAAGTGATACTGCTGGATGAGCCGAGCCGCGGCATCGACATCGGCGCTAAAGCGGAAGTGTTTCGCCTGCTGGCGGAGAACGCCAAAAAGGGGCTGGCGGTGGTGTATACCACTTCGGAAGTGGGCGAATGCCTGAGTATTGCCCATCGCATTGTGGTGATGAGCAAAGGGCGCATCTCCGCCATCTTCGACGCAAGCGTCAGTAAAGAACGCATTATGGCCGCTTCAGGCGAGTCTCTGGTGGCATGACATGAAAAGTGGAGCAAAAGGTATGACTGACAGAACCCAAACGCTGGACACGCCGCCGGTGGTCAACAAGAATAAAAGCGACAAGCAGCTGAATGTGGCGCGTCTGCTGCTGGAAGGGCGCGCGTTTATCGCGCTGCTGGTGATTATTGCTACCTTCTCCATGTTGTCGCCCAACTACTTTACCGGCGCTAACTTTCTCACCATGGCGTCGCACGTGGCGATCTTCGGTTTGCCGGCGATCGGCATGCTGCTGGTGATCCTCAACGGTGGCATTGATTTATCGGTGGGCTCCACGCTGGGTCTCGCTGGAGTGATGGCCGGATTTATGATGCAGGGCATCAACCTCGAAGCGCTCGGCGTGGTGCTCTATCTGCCGGTGTGGGCGGTGGCGATTTTGACGCTGGTGGTGGGCGCGCTGGTGGGATTAGTCAACGGCGTGCTGATCGCTTGGTTCCGCGTTCCGGCCTTCGTCGCCACGCTCGGCACCATGTATGTGGCGCGCGGCATTGCGCTGCTGATCACTAATGGTCTGACCTACAACAAACTCTCCGGCAGCGAAGCGCTGGGGAATACCGGCTTCGACTGGCTCGGTTTTAATCGCCTCTTCAATATCCCGGTTGGCGTGCTGGTGCTGGGCGTGGTGGCGCTGGCGTGTGGTTTCCTGCTTAGCCGCTCAGCGTTTGGTCGCTGGCTGTACGCGTCGGGTGGTAACGAACGTGCGGCCGATCTGTCAGGTGTGCCGGTGAAGCGCATCAAAATCAGCGTCTATGTGTTGTCTGGCGTCTGCGCGGCACTCGCCGGGCTGGTGCTCTCCTCACAGCTCACCTCGGCCGGCCCAACTGCTGGTACCACTTATGAACTGACTGCGATTGCGGCAGTGGTGATTGGTGGTGCGGCCCTGACCGGTGGACGCGGCAACGTGCGCGGCACGCTGCTTGGCGCGTTCGTGATTGGTTTTCTCTCTGATGGCCTGGTGATTATCGGCGTCTCTGCTTACTGGCAGACGGTGTTCACTGGTGCCGTGATCGTGCTGGCGGTATTGCTCAACACCTTGCAATACGGACGACGCGCTCGCTAACTCACGCGCGCTGTTTCAGCAGCGCGCGGATATCCGTAAAACCTGTACCCCAAATAATAACGGAGCACCAACTATGTTCACTAAACGTCTCTTCATCGCGGCTGCGGCTATGGCTATCACCACTTTTGCTGCACCCACCTGGGCAGATAACGGGTTAATGACCATCATCGTTAACGATCCTTCCAACCCTTACTGGCTAACGGAAGGCCAGGTAGCGCAGAAAGCGGCGGAAAAGCTGGGCTACAGCGCCAAAGTCAGTGCGCACAAAGGCGATACCAATACCGAAAGTCAACTGATTGATACGGCGATCACCAATAAATCGAAGGCGATTATTCTCGATCCGGCGAACGCCGATGGTTCGGTCGGCTCGGTGAAAAAGGCCATCGCCGCCAATATTCCGGTATTTATCATCAATGCCGAACTGAACCAGAGCGGGCTCGCCAAAGCGCAGTTGGTTTCTAACAACGCGCAGGGAGCGGCGGTTGGCGCAATGGAGTGGGTGAAGCAGGTGGGCGATAGTGCGAACTATGTCGAGCTGGTCGGCCCGCCGTCAGATAATAACGCCGCTACCCGCGCCAACGGTTTTGATACGGTGCTGTCGCAATATCCCACGCTGAAGAAAGTCGGTCAGGAAGTGGCTAACTGGGATCGCACACAAGGCTTCAACAAAATGCAGTCACTGCTGCAAGCCAATCCCAACATTAAAGGCGTGATCAGCGGCAACGACGAAATGGCGCTGGGCGCGATCGCTGCGTTGAAAGAAGCTGGCAAGCTGAATCAGATCAAAGTCGGCGGTTTTGACGGTTCACCGGATGCGGTTGACGCTGTGAAAGCCGGTACGCTGGCCTACACTGTGATGCAGCCGGTGGCGCAGTTCGCGCAGAAAGCGGTAGAGCAGGCGGATAGCTTCCTGAAAACCGGTAAGACCGGTGCGGCCTCCGAGAAGCAGCTGTTTGACTGCATCCTGATCACTAAAGAGAACGCCGGTAACTTTGCTTCACCGTTTGTTCTGAAGCAGTAAAAGTTGCGCAATAAATTGCGCCACTACGCTATGTGCGTTTTTTATAACAACCACCTTTGAAACGCACGTATTCGTAGCGGCGCGATTTATCACGCAGTGTAACGTTAGTCGCAATTTGCCAAAATCCGTATTAAACGCTGTAATGAGTGCCGAAAACGCTTCTCGCTTCACTTTCCCGGATGAAATATGGCGCATAACCCGCAGGACTCTTCACTTGGCGTATTTATGGCCGAAACCTTACCCAGCGATAGCCGCCAGGCGCGTCAACTGGCCCGTCGCCAGTTAATCGCCGAAGCGGTGATGGCAGAAGGGGCGATTCGCATCGAAGACATCACCGATCGCTTCGGCATCAGTTTGATGACCGCCCATCGTGATATCGACGAAATGGTTGAGCGTGGCCTGCTGCATAAATCGCGCGGCGTGGTGTCTGCGACGCCAACCAGCCTGGTTGAATCCAGCGATATCTATCGCGCCACGCGTCAGCTGGAAGAGAAACAGGCGATTGCCGATGTCGCCGCGACCTACCTCGAACCGGGACAGGCGATTTTCCTCGATGATTCCACCACCGTGCAGCAGATGGCGCGGCTGCTCTCGGCGCGCGCGCCGCTAACGGTAATCACCAATTCCCTGACCCTAATGAACGAGCTGCGCAATGGCCGCGATATCACTTTGATGGGCCTCGGCGGACAGTTCTATCACTGGTGCAATGCTTTTATGGGCCGCATGACGCGGGATGAAATTGCCAGCCTGCGCGCCGATGTTTTTTTCGTCAGCATGTCAGCGATTATCGATGATGCAGTGTTCCACCAATCCGCCGAAACGGTGGAGACTAAGCGCGCGATGTTTGATGCCGCGCAGAAGCGCATTCTGATGATGGATAACACCAAGTTTGAACGCCGGGCTTTGCACCGTTTTGCGCATCTGAGTGAATTCGATGTGGTAATTGTTAATCAGGGCACGCCGGTGCCTATTTTGCGACGGATGCAGGATTTAGGCGTAAATGTGGTGGTCGCCCCGGTGAAAATAAATCATTCGGTTAATGTCTGAAAAGGCGGGTACCTTAAATGGCGACCTTTATATGGCATGCCAATCTTTACATTAATTTAAATATATCCCGCCTCGTTGATTTTTTTTACTTTCTTTAATCTGCTCAGCGTCTTATTCGGGGATTTCCTGGTTATGTACGCTGCGTAGTGCTCTATGGTTATTATTCGGCCCTGGTTCAGAATAATGAGGTATCTGATGCTGATTAAACTTAAACGCACACGAACGCATGATGAGGACAGGAATCTGGCAATGTGGCTCGCCACGGCCGCCGGCGTGCTCAATGCAATCGCCTTGGGGGCGTTTGGCTTTTTCCCCTCGCATATGTCAGGTAATACCTCTCAATTATCCAGTGAAGTATCGAACGTTAATTTCCGTGATATCACCTTTTTAGCCACCATCCTGTTTGCCTTTGTTTGTGGTGCGGTCACGGCGAGAATGGTGGTGATCAGCGGATTAGCCAATGGCAATCGCATTATATTCTGCCAAATATTGTGGGTTGAAGGGCTGGCCTTAATAGCGTTATCGCTGTTTGAAATGTTCTTTTATTCGTCGGCCAACAACCGGGAAGTTATTGTCATTCTGGGCTTCCTGATGGGCGTGCATAATTCAACCTCTACGCAGTTATCCAATGGTCGCGTGCGCTCCACCCATATTACCGGCACGTTGACCGATGCCGGAATTTCGCTGGCATCGGTATTAGCCGCTCTGTTCCGCCGCGATCCGTCGAAACAACTCTCGGGCCAGAAACGTCAGCTGTGGACGCATCTGACCACGATATTTTCCTTCCTGATCGGCGGGATTGTCGGCCTGATGATGTTTAAACATCTAGGTTTCAAAGCCATGTCGATGGTCGGCGGCATACTGCTGATTGTTGCCACATTGGCGATGGTGAGAACGGTGGCACGGGTAAAGCGGGCGGCTTCCTGACATGATGGAGCGTGTGCAAGGCGGCGACTTTTTCGCCGCCTCGCTAGTGCCAGCCGCAAATAAGAATTTTTACCTTCCGTCTCATCATAAAACACCTTAAATTCACGCCGACGAGCAGTACCAGTCACAACAGATTGGGTATTTTAACAACAATCAAATAAACACTTTTGCATGCCATCTATTCATGGCAGTGAGGCTTTGTATGCTTTTAAAACGCAGCTGTAATATTGCTATTGTCGTACTGGTCATGTTTTCTGTTACCGCTTGTGGCATGTCGCATCGTGGCAGAAATACCGCGATTGGTGCCGGTGTTGGTGCGGTAGGCGGTGCGGTACTTACCGGTGGTAGCACCTTCGGTACATTGGGTGGCGCGGCGATCGGTGGTTTAATCGGACACGAAGTTAGCAGGTAAGGAAATATTCTCGCGTAACTATGAACTTTATTTCACTCTCATTTATGCTGCATAGGATATCAATACTGTTCCTATCGCAAAATGAGGTGATGACATGGAGTTCCACCGTAAAAACTGGCATGAGAAAGCCTTCGATTTAGCGAATCGAGGTATTTCACTTGATTCGCTGGGTGAGCATCAGGCTGCAGCCTGTTCATGGGGTGCAGCCGCTGAATTAGCCAAAGCGCATCTGCGAGATGACGATATCTATTTCTGGATTATGAGCGGCTATGGCGCAATATTAATCCAGTGTCAGCGCTATCAAGAAGCAATTGAAGCGGCGAAAGAAGCCCTCGACAGGGAAGCGCAACTCAACCAAATACTTTCCCGAATGACGCTTGCGCGTGCGCTCTATGCTCTGGGTGCAATTGATGGCGCAAAATTTTATTTTCAGCAAATTTATGATATGAAAGGTGATGGCATTTTTGCTGCTTTACCCGAATTCGAACACGCCACCCTGAAGGATTTAGTCCGTTTCAGGAAATAACCGGAGAGGCTTTCTCTCCGGTTATCCTTCAAAAAACCAGCTGGACTTTAGCCGCACGCTCTTTATCCGCCGCCAGCTCCAGTGCGGCATTACCGGCAGTCTTTGCGCTCCTGCGTTAAGGACCATCACCGGCAGGCACGGACCGGGAGTGGGTATCATCCCGTTTTCCTGTACCAGTTGGGTAAATTCAAGCGCTCTGCTAAGCCGCTTATTGTCGACGACCGCGCCCTGATCAATCTCTGAAAGCCGATCGTAAGTGGAGCAGGGAAGAGCAATGCCGTTTAGACGGGGTTCTTTTTTCCCGTCAGGGTAATGGTAGGCGTCTTGACGAGCAGAAGCTCCATGATTTGGCTGGTTGCATCATCACTATAGACCAGCAGCATGCAGGCAGGACCGCGTTCCTCAAACCAGCGGTGATCGCAGCCGTCGATCTGTATCAGCTCGCCAACGCAGGCGCGACGATAGCGCGGCTGCTGGATCCTCGGCGCACGCATTTTCCGGGGGATCCAGAGTCCGGCGCGAACCATCAGCTGACGCACGGTCTCTTTAGCCAGCACAACGTCATGGAGTTCGGCCAGCTTCTCGCAGGCGAGCGTCGGAACAAAGTCGGCGTAATTATCTCGAATGACGCCCAGAGCAAGTTCAGCAAGGCCAGGAACAAGCTGCCGATTACCGCGCAATCCACGGCGGCGGTTCGCCAGTGCCAGCGGCCCGGACTCGCGGTAACGCGCAAGCAGACGCCGGCAGTGGAGATCCGTAAGGCCAAGTCGTTGTGATGCAAGCGAAGTGGTGAGCCTGCCATCAATGACGTCCTGCAGGATCTTGAGGCGGTTAACTTCATTCATCGTAAAGCACTCCGAACCGTAAGCCGTCATCAGTTGCGTCCTCAGCCGGGAAACCCTGGAAAGAGGACGATAAAGCGGACATCTCAATATAGCCAGAGGCGGACATCCGAATTTAGCCGCTACAACCAAAGGGCGCATAATGTATATTATGTTAAATGAAGTATCTCATTGCGCACTTCAACCATTATCCGCTCATCACCTGCCTTCTTTCACCTCCGTCACCAACAATCCGTAACCCGCGATCATCCCGGCGACGGATTGTTGAACGCACGTTGCCGTTATCTGCGCCCTTTAATCACTGACGCCTTCCAGTTGAAATCACTGACTTCGCTCTCTTTCAACGATTCAGGTTTCTTCCTACGCGTTGGCGTTTTCTTTGCCTTTTCAGCCAGCGCTTTCTCTTTGGCCAGTTTCGTCGTCATAATCTGCTGCCGGGCTTCCGCCGTGAACTCTTTCTCTTTCTTTGCATCCGGCTCTTTGCCAGTGCGCTGGCGATACTTCTCCATCAATCCCTTAAACGCTTCTTCTACTGCAACGCGTTCACTGAGATTGAATTGATCGATGGAAATCATTTTCT
>Ga0256408_1002001_pt1 | contig 10555 bp, 17 predicted proteins | sample PhyAR1_FD_185998 | JGI IMG/M metagenome (GOLD analysis project Ga0256408, IMG submission 185998) | Leaf surface microbial communities from alfalfa plants in UC Gill Tract Community Farm, Albany, California, United States - DLSL A.R1 | ecosystem: Host-associated > Plants > Phyllosphere >...
CAACAATATGAAACGATTAACGGTTTTATCGAAGACCAAAGCAAAGTAGATAAACCTGTGTTCGATGAATTAGCGTTACGTGATTTGAATGATGTGTTGGCACAGAAATTATTTTATGATCCACCTACTACTATAAAGTATTGGGAGAATGGGTATTATAAAACGATTGAGTGTAAAATTAATAAGTTTGATAGTGAGCGTAACAAGTTAGAAGTATTGCAGAATGGCGAAAAAGTGTTACTAAGTATGGATTGTATTGTGGAGATAGAGTAGAATTGTAACTATTAATTATTTTAAAAGGGGACTTTCTATGTTAAACATTTTACAAGCGATTGGTTCAATTGGTACGTTTATTATGGCGATTTTATATTTCATTTCAGTAATGATACAAATAAGACAAATTAAAATTTCTTTTATACCATTTTTGGCCTTTGACCAGATTATAATTGAAAAATCAAAGCGTTTAAAATTAAAGAATTTAACTGAAACTGATTCTGACTACGTTAATACAGCTTTTAAACTACAAAATTTAGGCGGTGGAACTGCTAAAAACATAGATATAACAGTTTATTTAAATGAGAATGAAGTATTACAAGAAAAACACATTAATGTTTTACCTAGTAATAAATTTTATCTAATGCCTATTAATAAAAAAGCATTTGAAGAATTTGAAGATACAATAGAAAATAATGGTTATACAACTAATATGTATATAAATATAAGATATTATAGCCAAATATCTAAAAAACAAAATAGTATCACATATAGAGTAAATATTGAAGAGTTTGTTAATTTAGATGATAAAGACTTATATGAAATGACATTTGAGACTACTAATTCATAAAATCTTGAGAATTATAAGAACTTGCAAAAATTTTTATTATCAAAAAGGAGCAGAAAATGATATTTAAATTAGATAACAAAGACAAAGACACCCTAAACAAACTAGGAGCAATCTGGTTGAAATCCAATATAACCACTCATAATTTTATTGATGCCCAATATTGGCATAATAATTACGAAGATGTCCTTAATGCATTCGAAGAGGCGGAAATAGTTGTATATACGAAAAATGGAAATATTTTAGGTTTTTGTGGTTTAGTTGATAATTATATAGCAGGTATGTTTGTTGATGAGAAAGAAAGAAATCAAAAAATAGGAACAAACTTATTACAATATCTTCAAAAAGAAAAAGAATACCTATCTCTAAAAGTATATAAAGAGAACATAAAAGCAGTTAATTTTTATAAGAAAAACCACTTCACAATCGAAGAATTAAGTGAAGATGAAACAGGAAACGATGAATATACAATGTATTGGAAAAATAAAAATAAATTCGCTAAGCAAAGGTAATTTTAACAATAATAAACAAAATACAAATAAAAAGATTACCAAGTAACATAGTTGGTTATATGTCCTTAAGACCTCTTCCGCCTAAATAAATTATAGCATAAAAAATAACCCACCAATTAAGGTGGGTTTAACGTTTTAAATATATGGACTATATTTTGGAGATAGAATTATAATAAAATACAATTTTTTATACATTTTCTTTAATCAAGTATATAATCAGTATGTATTTAATATGATAGGAGTGTTTTAAATTGAAATACAATATTTCTTTTCAAAAGCCTTTAGTTAAGGATTACATTGATATTATAGAAGCATGCGATTTAATTATTAAGGATGAGAAAGCTGTAAAAGTTGGTCTGGAAAATGCATTATTTAATATCACAATTTATGATCAATCAAAACTAATTGCAATGGGAAGAGTGGTTGGAGATGGTGCTACGGTATTTCACATAGTGGATATTGCTGTTCATCCAAAATATCAAAAGCAAGGACTTGGAAAATTAGTTATGGATCATATCATGTCATATATAGAAGAAAATAGTTTCAAGGGCACCTATGTCAACTTAATTTCTGAAACACCTGCAAACTTTTTATACGAAAAATATGGTTTTAAATATGTTGAAGAAAATACACCTGCAATGTATATCGAATACTAATATATAGATAAAATATTAAAAAAAGGCGACTGTCTGTAACAGCCACCACAATATATACTTCTAACCTCTTCCGCCTAATTAAATTATAGCATAAAAAAGCCCACCAATTATTGTAGAATTTACTTATTCGTATAGATGTTTTTTCCAAATTTTCTAGTTCTTTTGAAAACTATTCTTGACTTTTTTACAGTTTGATAGCACTTAAGTAAGACTAGATAATCCAATATATAGCTTCCATTAAAAGAGGGAAAAATTCAATCATATGAATTTCTCCCTCAATTTGTAGTTAGCACTTTAGGCAAAGAGTATTACTAATTTTTATTGTATATCAATTATTTTAGATGTTTTGTTAATAGAATTTAGTTTGGGAACTGATACATGTAGTACACCATTCTCAAAATCTGCTTTAATATTGTCCTCATCTCCATTTGGTAAATGATAATACCTACTTATTTGTGATTTTGATCTTTCTGTAAACACAGTGTTCCCATTATTATCTTTTTGTTCATTTTCATTACTTTGTATAGCACTTAAGTACAGTGTATTGTCTTCATAAGTTAAATTAATATTTTCTTTATTGATACCAGGTAAATCAATATCAACAATATACTCGCTATTTGTTTCCCTTAAATCTGTTTTTGGAATAGCTGTATTAAAATATTTAAAAAGCGAATTAAAATGATCATCAAATATTCTTGATGGTGAAAAGTCAAAAATATTTTTATTAAATGGTGTTAAGTTTGACATATAACTTCACTCCTTATTTAAATTTGTTTTATCATTTTGATAAACTTTAGAAAAATCTAAAAAAGGTAGTTTGTCATTTTCGACGTTTTTAAATATATCATTAGTTTTAATTTTACCATCTTTATATTGATTTATAGTTTCAACAATATCTTTTAAAAACAAGGTCAATCACCACTTATTATCAGTAATCTAATTGACTTAACGCAGTTAACAAATCTTTATCATTTTTTAATGCTTCATTATCAATTGTTCCATCTATTTGTATATATGGTATCAGTTGGTTTACTATAGATACTTTTTCATAATCTTTATGAATATTCTCTATAGCCTTTTGATAATCTTTAGTGATTTTAAGGTTTTTAGCTTTTTGTTTTACATATGCCTTTTCTAATAAATTAAATTGGTGAGATGAAACATGATTTTCTGAATCTGTAACTCCCAACACTGTTGGTGTTATTTGATTACCTAGAGCTTGGTGTCTTGAAAACTCCGTTGGAGACATATGACAAGACTTAGCTATTTGTTTGATTTTTTCATATTCCTTAGTTGTTATTTTAAATGTAATTGCCTTTTGATCGCTTCTAGTCATATACTACTCCACTTCTTAACTTATAATATCGAACAACCACGGAATATGTTTAGAAAAATTAGTGTCATTAATTTTCACACCACCTCCTAAAGTTGTTTGAGTTATCAAATGATAATTATTTGAATTATTTTTTCTCAATATTTTTCGATATATCTATAGCTTTTTTGTATGAATCCCACGTAAGTGGCGAAGAAAATTCAATAAATTTATTATTATTGGATTCTCTAGACAATAAATCAATGCTTTTTAACTCAGTAATTCGAGGTGAATAGTTAATGTAATAAGAAGTTTTTGGTTTATCTTTTAACATAATATCTACCTCCAGTTACTTAAAATTATCATTTGATAACTTTCAATTATTTTATAACATATTTTTCATTGTAATGCAACCATTTTTTAAAACTTTTTTTAGTTATTCAAATTTTATCATCGCAATATATATAACCTTCATATTATCAATGTGCTCACGATTAAATCAGTAATCAAAAAATGCGCATTCGGTATAAATAAAAACTTGATATTTATGGCTTATTAAAAGACTACTTTAATGCAATAAAAACCCCATCACAGAATGTGACAGGGTAAGTAATGGAATGTTTATTATGAAACAGAAGCACTATAAAAGTGCTTATATATAGTAATACTACACTATTGATATTAAAGCAAATGAAACCCCCTTACATCATGGCATTGTGCAAGGGGCATTTTAGAGAATCACGTTACTATATAGAATATATCATCTTTTTGAGTTATAAACAATTAACACCCTACTTATTAGTAAGGTGCAAAGGATTTTTAAATATGAGTTTAAATCTAAAACGGAGATAATAGATTCAAACTATAGAAATTATATCATTAATATTACATAATCCAAAATAATAACCTACTCAATTACATGAGTAGGCTCGCCATTATATTGTGTTTAATATGTCTGCTTATAGACTAACATATTTAATATTTTTAAACAAAAATAGTTTAAGTCAATTTCGATTTGGTTATACATAATATAGTTCATATTAAGGAGGAAATTATTATGGGATTTATTTTAATGTTAATTGTTGGAGGATTAATTGGTTGGCTTGCAGGCGTCATCTTAGGTAAAGATATACCTGGAGGTATAGTTGGTAATATTATAGCCGGATTAATTGGTTCAGCAATTGGTGGCTCTCTATTAGGAGATATAGGTCCAGTTTGGGGCGGAGTCGCAATCTTCCCTGCACTAATTGGTTCAATTATTCTAATATTAGTTCTTTCGTTTATATTAAAAGCTATAAGAAAATAAATGAAAAATAACCCCATCTAGCGGCAACTAGGTGGGGTTTAGTAATAGAACTTTACTTTTTAATTTTTTAAATCTACTTTTTGAATTTGTCGATTACATCAGTTGCTTTTTCTTTGACATTTTCAACGACTTCTTTTGCTTTACCTGATGTTTTATCTTGTTGTCCTTCTTTTTCAAGTTGATCACTTCCAGTAACATTACCTAACGTTTCTTTAGCGTTACCTTTAGCTTGTTCAAACTTACCTTCATTACTCAAAATAATCACCTCTTTCATGCATTATTTGTACACAACAGTTACATTTATATTATATCCATTTTAAGTAAAAAGTCCAATTTTTTGTATGTATTTGTTAAACTATATTCTGTATCAAAACCATTCAACAAAATAATGTAAATTATATATATAGTATTCTAATTTAATTTTTAATTCATTTCTGATTTCTCTTTCATGTACACAATATTTGTAATATTCCCTCTGATTTAAGAAGTATTTCGTTCTATTAAAATTTTTAATTACTTTACCACTGTTTAAACCGTTTTTAATGATTTCTCCAATCCTATATGCTGTATATATTTCAAATATTTCATTTTTAGATAAATTATTGGTATAAGTCTTTAGTTCTTCACAATCATTAGAATAATATAAATAAGCTAAAAGTTTTATTTTTTCTTTAACATCCACATCAATCACCCAATAATAAATTACCCATTATACAAAAAAATACTCCAGCCTATTTTAGTATGACTGGAGCGTGTAATAAATAAAAGTTTGTTATTCGGAGATTAGCCAAATTTTACTAAGTATAGCTATAATTAGCTATATAAGATTTTTACCCGATTTTATTTACGATAAACAAAAATAACCCCACTCTGCGTAAAAGAAGTGGGGTTTGTGTGTATGAACTATCTAGCGGTTAAACTAAATAGGGTAAACATATAATACTACTTTTTACTTGTAATCTTCAAGTCAAACCATAGTTTTGTTTCTTTTTCTAACTTCTCATCTTTATGTGTAATAGGTCCTAATGCACAGTAGAAACGTCCGGCTTTAGGATTAGTTGGGTATTCAAACTCTGCCCACCAGTAGCCATCTTTTTTAGTTACTGAGAAGAAGTTGATATATTGACCTGCTAAGATATTATTTGATGATGGTAATGCTGGTTCGTTTAAACCTGGTTTCTTCTTAGTTGCGATTGGGTCTACACCTTTCTTAGCTGTTGCTTTACCAGACCATTTCCACGTTGTTTTTTTACCACCATTGTAATAATGTTTAAACGGTTGCCATATGCCTTCATATGGTGGAATTTCAGTATAAGGTTCATTAGGATAATCCCAATCACTTATAACTGTTCTAGGTGTGCCATCATACAAATATACGGTTTTTGCCATGGTTAATTCCCTCCTACTTCGTCTATTATCCAACTGAATTCGCCAACAATATAATGACCTAGTAGCCATTTAGCTTTATCTGTTTCATTAACATAAAACATCAAATCACCTGTCACATCTACTAATACGACTGCTGGATTCATTGTGACAGGTATTCTAGCATAAAAACGTTCTATTCTTGGTACCATATGTGAAGGAATTGAACCAAAAGCAGTTTGAGTTACAAGATTGTTGACGTTCACTCTTAAATGCGCAATCTTTATGCCATTAACCATTCTAATTCGATATTGACATTGTAGAGCGTTAGGGTCATCTGTTTGACGTTTAGTCGCATCATTTTTAATTTCCCAATCTACCCAACCTGTATCATTATTTAACGCTTCAAATTCTTCGGCATTCTGTACACGTTTCCAGCCACTAAATACATTATTAGTATGAATGGTCGCTCTGTATTCGTTATTTCTATAGTTTGCTATTAACTTTAATTGTTTACGTCCATTTTCAGACTCAGTTACATCTATTTCCGCAATATAAGAACCATCATTAGGGTCTTGAGGCGCATTAACACTAAAAGCATCAGAAGGGATGGTACATTCATATTTACCACCCGGTAATTTAAGAACATCACTATAAGTATTGCCTTCTTGTCCGATAGTACCAAGCCATTTTCGTTTGTTAGTATCAGCTGTTTGCTTAGCAGTACTCGCAATATCATCTATTCGACCAAAGTCTTCATTAAGTCTATCTTGTGCAAGTTCATGTAACTGCCCTTGTGTATCAACACGCATATCTTTCACTTCAGCAGTTGCGTTATCATTCGAACCGATAATTTGGTTTTTTACTCTATTATTTAATTTCTTAATTTCTGTTTCTACCGTAGATTTTCCATGCTTGATATCACGAGATTGGTTTGATTGTCTGTATTCTTTAACCATGTTATATAATACTTCTCTATCTCTTTGAGACATTCTCGCATTTTCAACCACATTCCCACGGAATTGATCATTGATTTGTCTAGGAAAATTATCCTTATAACGTTCCATTTAAACCCTCCTTTATTCTGTCCATTCAAAGCACCATTCCCTCGAATTTCAACCATAATGGGTTGTCTACCACTACCCGACCTAGAATAAAAAACTTACGTATATTTCATAAAGCCATTAGGTAACTGTACGATTTGTTCACCGTTTGAAGAATTACGTATATTAACACGAATCATTTTTCTTGTGATAGTTTTCTCACCACGCTCACCATATTGATGAACGATTTCACGAATACCACAACTAAAACCGTCTGTAGCATATAATCCATTTTTGGGTGGACCCACTTGATACTCTATTCAACCTGAATCTCTAATAGATGTCGCTAAATCGTAAATACTATTTTGAAGGTCTAATTGCCATTGATAGTATTCTTCAAAACCATCAATATGTGCTCTTGTATAGAATTGTTCACCACTGTCATCACGCCCATTTTGATTTCTACATCTCTACTCATCTACTGTCACCACCCCAGTTGACACCCAACTAGTGCCATTAACTACATTGTTAGCAGTACCACTACCATACTTGAGTGCACTTTTGAAATTACGCACATTACGATTAATAAGTTGTTGTATCTGTACAATATCTTTACGTAAATTACTGAATTCTATTTCAACAGGTACATTCATAATTGGATGTGACTCTGTTAACTTCACGACTTTTAAGTCCGTGTCATATTATAGAGGTTTTTGTTTAAGGTGTACTTTATGATTCTCTTGAATTTGTTCAATGCCAGAAAGGTTAATTGTTACAAATGAGTTATGGACCGCTGAACTGATAGTACATTATTTTAAAGTAACATATTTAGAAGCATATAAAAGACTAGAAATGTTAATAAACAGAAGTAAATCGCATCGATTAGTTGGTATTAAATCGATTTGATGTTTTAAGGAGGTATAGAAAATGTGGTATGAGGAAAGGATTTTAAAAAACGGTAAAACAACTTATAAATTTTACGAAAGATATAAAGATCCGCTAACTAATAAAAGTAAAAAAGTAAGTATTAGTATGAATACATGTACAAAAAAGGCTAAAAATGAAGCTGTGTTATTACTAGATAAAAAAATAAATTCTATTATTTCAAATAGTAATACGCAACAATTAAGTACTTTAACTCTTTTTGAGGTCTGTGATGAGTATTTTAAACACTACAAAGCGACTTCAGGTAATAAATACAATACATTTTTGAGTAAAGAAAGTGAACTCAAAGTATTAAAAAAATTATTTAATAGTGATGTGCTAGTTCAAAAGTTAAATTTATCATATACACAAAAACAATTTGATAAAATTCTAGAACTAAATATTACCCATGAATATAGTTACAAAATATTATCCTTATTTAAAAACATTATGCGATACGTTAATAAATTTTATAATCTTGAAAATATATCTTTCATTGATAACATTACTCTACCAAGAAAAAGTTTATCTATAGAACAAATTAGAAACAAACAATCATTTTTCTTGGAAAATTCAGAAGTTAAATTAATAATTAATAAAATACTAGAAGATTACCAGGCACTTGTTAGATTAGATAGTAAAAGAATTCGTTTTGTAACTGCTTATATTATTGAATTTATGTATTTAAATGGCATGAGGGTTGGAGAACTATTAGCTATTAAAAAGGAAAATATAGACTTTGATAAAAAGGAATTAATGATAGAAGGAACTATTAACTGGAAAAAGTCTAATGGTGGTTATGGTGTAAAAGATACAACTAAAAATGAATATAGTACACGCAAAATTAATATAAATAATAGAAGTTGCCAAATATTAAAAACACTTATACATGAAAATAAAAAGCTACAACTTTATAATAAGTCGTATATTAATCGAGGTTTTATTTTCACTACAAGTAAAGGTAACCCTATTTTTATTTCCCAAATAAATAAAATATTAGAAGAGGCTGTAGATAAAATTGATTCAATCAATAAAAAAGTGACTACTCATATATTCAGACACTCACATATAACCCTTTTAGCTGAAATGGGTATTCCTTTAAAAGTTACTATGGATAGAGTTGGTCATAATGATCATGATACTACTTTAAAAATATACTCACACGTATCCGAAAAAATGTCTAAAGAGTTAGTAAATAAGTTAGAAAATATTAAAATCGTATAGATTTTGCCCCCTTTTTGCCCCCTTTCAATAAAAAACCATAATAAAAAGCCCGCAACCATTGGTATACGGGCTTTTGTAATATGAATTATTTTTCTAATGATTCAATATATTTTACAGCGTCACCAACTGTGTTGATTTTTTCTGCTTCCTCATCAGGGATTTCCATATCAAATTCATCTTCTAATTCCATTACTAATTCAGCGATATCTAAAGAATCAGCACCTAAATCATCTTTAAATGAAGCTTCAGGCGTTACTTTTTCAGCGTCTACACCTAGACGATCTACAATAATGTCTTTAACTTTGTCGAAACTTGCCATTCCATTCACCTCCTTTAAATGATTTAAATCTTATATAATAAGAAATTCAATTTCTCTTACTATCCTATTCTACTATAAAAGTAGCTTTTATTGCATATACATTCCGCCATTAACGTGAATTGTTTGGCCAGTAATATAGCTTGCTTTATCACTTGCAAGAAATGCTACTGTATGTGCAATATCACTATCTTCTCCAAATCGTGCAAGTGGAATTTGTGACTTCATTTGTTCTTTTAATTCATCAGATAATTGATCTGTCATATCTGATACGATAAATCCTGGTGCAACTGCATTACAAGTAATGCCTCTAGATGCTAATTCTCTAGCAAATGTTCTTGTCATACCTTCAACACCTGATTTAGTTGCTACATAGTTCACTTGTCCTGCATTTCCTAGTGAACCTACAACACTTGATAAGTTAATGATGCGACCAGATTTTTGTTTTAACATTGGTCTAGTTACTGCTTGAACACAGTTAAATACACCTTTTAAGTTTGTATTGATCACGTCATCCCATTCGTCTTGTTTCATACGCATCAATAAATTATCTCTTGTAATACCTGCATTATTGACTAATACATCAATAGTACCAAATTGTGATGTTGTTTCTTTAATCATAGCTTTTACTTCATCTTGCTCACTTACGTTTGCTTGAAATGCAAATGATTCTACACCAAATGATTTAATTTCAGAAACGACTTCTTCTGCTTTTTCTTTATTTCCTGCATAGTTCACAACTACATTGTAACCTTCTTTACCAAGTTCTAATGCAATTTTACGACCAATACCTCTAGAAGCACCTGTAACGATAGCTGTTTTTGTCATTATTCATTCCATCCTTTAATATCATCAATTGTTTGAATTGATGTTATTTTAACATCACGACTAATTTTCTTAACTAATCCAGATAATACTTTGTTAGGACCCACTTCGATAAAGTGATCTACACCTTGATCAATTAAATACTCAACAGATTGACTGAATTCAACTGGTGAGAATAATTGTTTAACCATGTTCGCTTTAATAACTTCATGATCTGTTTCAGGTTTAGCA
>Ga0256408_1002002_pt1 | contig 10553 bp, 7 predicted proteins | sample PhyAR1_FD_185998 | JGI IMG/M metagenome (GOLD analysis project Ga0256408, IMG submission 185998) | Leaf surface microbial communities from alfalfa plants in UC Gill Tract Community Farm, Albany, California, United States - DLSL A.R1 | ecosystem: Host-associated > Plants > Phyllosphere >...
GACATGATCCACAACTCGCTCAGCGGCAAGTAACAGGAGCCTCTAAATGGAACAAAATAAAGGTTTTTGGTATGCCGACTGGTCGTTCCCGATCTTCGTTGGCCTGCTCTCCTCCGGCGTCTTCGCCGGGACACACATGTACTACCTCTACGGCATTGGCGCGTTTAACGAAGTGGCCTTTGTGGCGATGCTGAAAGCGGGCATCGATACCGGCGCCTACGGCGCAGTGGCGGCGTTCGGCGCCAGCTTCCTGTTCGCCCGTATTATCGAAGGCTCCCTGGTGGGGATCCTCGATATCGGCGGGGCGATCCAGACCGGCGTAGGCCTCGGTGTGCCGGCGCTGCTGCTGGGGGCGGGCATCATGTTCCCGGTGACCAACTTTGTCGCCTCACTGGCGACCGGCCTGGTCATTGGTCTGGCGATTGGTTACGTCATCATCCTGGCGCGTAAGTTCACCATCAATCAGAGCAACTCCACCTACGGGGCTGACGTGATGATGGGGGCAGGTAACGCCTCCGGCCGCTTCCTTGGGCCATTGATTATCCTTAGCGCGATGACCGCGTCGATCCCCATCGGCATCGGTTCACTGTTGGGCGCTCTGCTGTTCTATATCTGGCAGAAGCCGATTACCGGTGGCGCCATCCTCGGTGCAATGCTTTTAGGCTGGCTGTTCCCGGTCGCCCTTTAATACCCGCGGGCGCTCAGGCGCCCGCCTTATCAGGAGAACCCCATGTTTGATTTACTCCTGCGCCGTGCGCGCCTCACCGACGATACCCTGACCGATATCGCCATTCAGGACGGGAAGATCGCGGCGGTTGGCGACATCACCGATCCCGCACACCGCACCGTTGAGTTGAACGGTGACACTTACGTCAGCGCGGGCTGGATTGACTCCCACGTCCACTGCTACCCGAACTCCCCGATTTACCATGACGAGCCGGACAGCGTGGGCATCGCCACCGGTGTCACCTCTGTAGTGGACGCGGGCAGCACCGGGGCAGATGACGTGGACGACTTTTACAACATTACCCGCAAAGCCTCCACCGAGGTGTTTGCCCTGCTGAACATCTCCCGCGTCGGGCTGATTGCCCAGAACGAACTGGCCAATATGGCCAACATCGACGCCGATGCGGTGAAACAGGCGGTACAACGCCATCCGAATTTTATCGTCGGCCTGAAAGCACGCATGAGCAGCAGCGTGGTGGGGGAAAACGGCATTACCCCGCTGGAACGCGCCAAAACCATTCAGAAAGAGAACGGCGATCTGCCGCTGATGGTGCACATTGGCAACAACCCGCCGAACCTCGACGAAATCGCCGAGCTGCTGAGCTCCGGCGACATCATCACCCACTGCTACAACGGCAAGCCGAACCGCATTCTGACCCCGTCCGGCGAGCTGCGCGCCTCCATCACGTCTGCCCTGAAGCGCGGCGTGCGGCTGGACGTCGGCCACGGTACGGCGAGTTTCAGCTTTGAGGTGGCGAAACGCGCCATTGCGATGGGCATCCTGCCGCACACCATCAGCTCGGATATCTACTGCCGCAACCGCCTCAACGGCCCGGTTGGCTCGCTGGCGAGCGTGATGTCGAAATTCCTCGCCATCGGCATGTCGCTGCCGCAGGTGATTGAGTGTGTCACCGCCAACGCCGCCGACGGCCTGCGCCTGGCCCATAAAGGCCGCATTCAGCCTGGCCTCGACGCCGACCTGACGCTGTTCACCCTGAAACGCCAGCCCACGCTGCTGGTGGATGCTGAAAACGACAGCCTGCAGGCCGAACACATTCTGGTGCCGCTTGCCGCGATCCGCGCGGGCAAGGGCTACATGACCGAACAAGGGAGCACGGAACATGCCTTCAATTTTTGAGAAGTACAATTTAAAACAGGTGATTAACACCTCCGGGCGTATGACTGCGCTCGGCGTCTCCACCCCGCGCCCGGAAGTGGTGCAGGCGGCCATGGACGGTATGAATCAGTATTTCGAGATGAAAGATCTGGTCAACAAAACCGGGGAGTACATCGCGAAGCTGCTGGACGTGGAAGGCGCGACCGTCGTCTCCTGCGCCTCGGCGGGCATCGCCCAGTCGGTGGCGGCGGTGCTGGTCAAAGACAGCGACTGGCTGCTGGAAAACCTGCACGTGACCCCGATTGAAAACAACGAGATCGTCCTGCCGAAAGGCCATAACGTCAACTTTGGCGCGCCGGTCGGCACCATGGTGGCGCTGGGCGGTGGCAAGCTGGTGGAAGCCGGTTACGCCAACGAATGCTCCGCCGATCAGCTGGCGGCGGCGATCACCCCGCGCACCGCGGCGATCCTTTACATCAAATCCCACCACTGCGTGCAGAAAAGCATGCTCAGCGTCGAGCAGGCGGCGGTTGTGGCGCGTAAGCACGAGCTGCCGCTGATCGTCGATGCGGCGGCAGAAGAAGATCTCCAGACTTATTACCGTTCCGGTGCAGATCTGGTGATTTACAGCGGCGCGAAGGCTATCGAAGGGCCAACCAGCGGCCTGGTGATCGGCAGAACCCAGTACGTGGAGTGGGTGAAACGCCAGACGGCGGGTATTGGCCGCGCCATGAAGGTGGGCAAAGAGGGCATTCTCGGCCTGACCTGCGCCATCGAACACTACCTGACGGCGACCAAAGAGAGCGGCGACGAGATGGTGGCTAAGATGACGCCCTTTATCGATGCCCTGAATACTCTCAACGGCGTCACGGCTCGCGTGGTCTGGGACAGCGCCGGTCGCGACATCGCCCGCACCGAGATTAAGTTCGACGAAGCGACTACCGGGGTCGGCACTGGCGACCTGGTAAGCGCCCTGAAGCAGGGCGAGTACGCGATTTACTTCCGCGGCTACAAGGCCAACGAAGGGATCATCGAAGCCGACGTGCGTAGCGTCAGCGCAGACCAACTGAATATCGTCTATCGCCGCATCAGCGAAGTATTAGGCCAGGAGAAGAAGGCATGAAACTGACCCCCAATTTTTATCGCGACCGCGTCTGCCTGAACGTGCTGGCCGGATCCAAAGCCAATGCCAGCGCCATCTATGAAGCGGCAGAAGGTCATGTGCTGGTGGGTGTGCTCTCTAAAAATTACCCGGATGTGGACAGCGCCGTAGCGGATATGCGCGAATACGCGGCACTGATTGATAATGCGCTCTCCGTGGGCCTCGGCGCGGGGGATCCGAACCAGTCGGCGATGGTGAGCGAAATCTCCCGCCAGGTGCAGCCGCAGCACGTCAACCAGGTCTTCACCGGTGTCGCCACCAGCCGTGCGCTGCTGGGGCAAGATGATTCCGTGGTGAACGGCCTGGTCTCTCCGACCGGCACCGTCGGCATGGTCAAGATCTCCACCGGCCCGCTGAGCAGCAAGGCGCCGGACGGCATCGTCCCGGTGGAAACCGCCATTGCCCTGCTGAAGGATTTCGGCGGCAGCTCGATCAAATACTTCCCGATGGGTGGCCTGAAGTGCCGTGACGAATACAAAGCGGTGGCGGAAGCCTGCGCCCGTCACGACTTCTGGCTGGAGCCGACCGGCGGTATCGATCTGGAAAACTACGAGGAGATCCTGCAGATCGCCCTGGACGCAGGTGTCAGCAAGATCATCCCGCATATCTACAGCTCAATTATCGACAAAGCCAGCGGCGATACGCGCCCGGAAGATGTGCGCACGTTGCTGGAGATGACGAAGAAGCTGGTGAAGTAATAAAAACCTTACCCCTCACCCTGACCCTCTCCCCTTTGAGGAGAGGGAACGATTACTCTCTCGCCTCAAAGGGGAGAGGGCACGATTAATCCGTCGCCCCAAAGGGCAGAGGGCACGATTAATCCGTCGCCTCAAAGAGGAGAGGGAACGATTATTCCGTCGCCTCAAAGAGGAGAGGGAACGATTATTCCGTCGCCTCAAAGGGGAGAGGGAACGATGACTCCCTCGCCTCAAAGGGGAGAGGGAACGATTATTCCGTCGCCCCAAAGGGGAGAGGGAACGATTATTCCGTCTCCCCAAAGTGCAGAGGGCACGATTACCCCCTCGCCCCTATGGGGAGAGGGCTGGGGTGAGGGGAAACAAACCGCACACACCTAAAGGAGCCACCATGCATACACGTAACCTGCTTGTCGCTTCACTCTCTTTACTTGCCACCGCTGCCGTTGCCCAGACGCAGTACGCCTGGGTGGGCACCTACAACCCCAACGGCGAAGGGCTGTATCGCTTTACCGTCGATCCGCAATCCGGCGCGCTCGCCAACAAAACCCTGGTGAGCAAACTGCCGAACGCCGCGCAGTTGACCACCTCAAAGGATGGCAAAACGCTCTATCTGGCAAGCGAAGTTGAGCAGGGCGTGGTGCAGGCGCTGCGCGTGGGCGATAACGGCGAGGTGAGTGAGCTTAACCAAGTGGCTTCCGGTGGTGCAGGGCCGGTCTATCTCTCGCTAACGCCGAACGGCAAACATCTGCTGGTGGCGAACTACGTCAGCGGTTCGATTGCGGTTCTGCCGATCAACGCTGACGGCAGCCTGGGAGACGCCACGGACAAACATCAGGATCAGGGTGATCCGGGCGCCGCCAAACCCGAGGCGACCGCTGAAGGAAGTTTTGCCATCAGCGATCATAATGGCCCACATGCACACATGATCGCCGCCGATCCGAGCGGGAAATACGTATTCTCCACCGATCTGGGCCTGGATCGTATTTATCAGTACCGTTTTGACGATCAAGCCGGGAAGCTGATCCCGAACGATCCGCCGTTTATCAGCGCCTCCTCGAAAGGGGCCGGGCCGCGCCATTTCGTCTTTACGCCCAAAGGCGATGCCCTCTGGCTGATTAACGAAGAGGCTTCTACGCTGACCCATTACGTACTGGATAACAACGGCAGGCTGAAAGAGGGCAAAACGATATCTTCCCTGCCAGCAGGTTATAAAGGCACCAGTTTTGCCGCCGGGCTGGCATTAAGTGCCGATGGTAAACAGCTGTATGTGGCTAACCGTTTGCATAACAGCATCGGGCACTTTACCGTAACAGCGGAGGGCACGCTGACGCATCAGGACGATGTCTGGACGCGTGGCGATTACCCGCGCACCCTGACGCTGGATAAACAGGGGCGCTGGCTGTACGTCATGAACCAGCGCAGCGACAACATTACCCGTTTCCGCGTGGCGCAGGACGGCAAGCTGAACGCCGAGCCAGACTATACGCCGGTCGGCAGCCCATCCCAGATGGTCATTTCACCCTAAGCTGTAAGAGGAAAACCCCGTGCGATTTCCCAACCAACGTTTGGCGCAACTTTTCGACCTGTTGCAAAACGAAACGCTGCCTCAGGACGAACTGGCGCAACGGTTGTCGGTATCCACGCGTACCGTCCGGGCTGACATTACCGCACTCAATGCGCTGCTGGCAGGAAACGGGGCGCAATTTATTCTCAGCCGCGGGAACGGCTATCAGCTGAAAATCGACGATCCGGCCCGCTATCAGCAGCTACAGGACTCCCACCCGCGGATGCTGCGTATTCCGCGTACCGGCCCGGAGCGGGTTCACTACCTGGTGGTGCGCTTTCTGACCTCCGCTTTCTCTCTCAAGCTGGAAGATCTGGCCGATGAGTGGTTTGTCAGCCGCGCCACGCTGCAAAGCGACATGGCGGAGGTGCGCGAGTGGTTCCATCGTTATCGCCTGACGCTGGAGACCCGCCCGCGCCACGGCATGAAGCTGTTTGGCAGTGAGATGGCGATCCGCGCCTGCCTGACCGACCTGCTGTGGCAGCTGGCGCAGCAGGACAGCCTTAATCCGCTGGTAACGGAAGTGGCGCTCAACGCCGGCGTGCCGGAACAGCTCGCTGCCGTCCTGCATGAGACCTTTACCCGACACCATATTCGCCTCACCGATGAAGGTGAGTTGTTTTTACGCCTCTACGGCGCGGTGACGGTGCGGCGTATCAGCGAAGGTTATCCGTTGCCGGAATTTAACGCCGAAGAGGTGGCGGAAAACGTGCGCGATGCCGCCCGGGATATTGCCAGCGCCATCGCCCGGCTGGCCGATAAGACGCTTTCGCCTGCGGAAGAGACCTGGCTGGGGGTACATATCGCCGCGCGCCAGGTGCAGGAGATCTCCCCAAGCGCCATCAACGCCGATGATGAAGAGGCGCTGGTGAACTATATCCTGCGCTACATCAACACCCACTTTAACTACAACCTGCTCGACGACAGCCAGCTACACGCGGATCTGCTGACCCACATAAAAACCATGATCACCCGCGTGCGCTACCAGATCATGATCCCCAATCCGCTGCTGGATAACATCAAGCAGCACTACCCGATGGCGTGGGATATGACCCTCGCCGCGGTCTCCAATTGGGGGAAATACACCCCCTATGTGATCAGCGAAAACGAGATCGGTTTTCTGGTGCTGCATATCGGCGTGGGGCTGGAGCGGCACTACAACATTGGCTATCAGCGCCAGCCGCGGGTGATGCTGGTCTGCGATGCGGGCAACGCGATGGTACGGATGATCGAGGCGGTGTTGCAGCGTAAGTACCCGCAAATCGAGGTGACGCGCACCCTGACGCTGCGGGAGTACGAGCAGTGCGAGAACATCAGTGAAGATTTTGTCATTTCCACCGCGCGGATCGCAGAGAAAGCCAAGCCGGTGGTGTTGATCGCTCCGTTCCCGACTGATTACCAGCTCGAGCAGATCGGCAAGCTGGTGCTGGTGGACCGAACGCGTCCGTGGATGCTGGAGAAGTTCTTCGACGCCAGCCATTTCTGCGTCATCGATCGCCCCATCGACCAGCAAACGCTGTTCCGGGAGCTGTGCGGCCAGCTGCAGGAGGAGGGGTTTGTTGACGCGGAGTTTCTCGACTCGGTGGTGGAACGTGAAGCCATCGTCAGCACCCTGCTCGGCGACGGCATCGCGCTGCCGCACTCCCTGGGGTTGCTGGCGCAAAAAACCGTGGTCTATACCGTGCTCGCCCCGCACGGCATTCAGTGGGGCGACGACACCGCGCACGTGATCTTCCTGCTCGCCATCAGCAAAAGCGAGTATGAAGAGGCGATGGCCATCTACGATATTTTCGTCACCTTCCTGCGGGAGCGGGCAATGACCCGGCTGTGCGGTTGCAGCGACTTTGCCGGGTTTAAAACCGTGGCGATGGAGTGTTTGAGCCGATTTTAAATTAACGTAACTGATGCACCACCTGATTACTGCTGCCGCGCCAGATAAGCATCGGATCTTTCAGATCCTGCACAAATTTGCCGTCGATCAGCACGTTGATCAGGTCCACCACCTGCATCTGGGCGTCGTTTAATTCATCCAGTTTGTAGCCGGTCCACACCCAGATATCCTTTCCCACACACTCGGCGCGAATGCGCTGCACCAGCTTCAGAATATCCGGGACGTTTTGCGGATGCAGGGGATCGCCGCCGGAGAGGGAGATCCCCTGGCGTTTAATGCGTGTGTCGTTTAGATCGTCGATGATCCGCTGCTCCATTTCTGCGGTAAACGGCATCCCGGAGTTCAGCCGCCAGGTGCTCTTATTGTAGCAGCCGGGGCATTCGTGAATGCAGCCGGAGACAAACAGAGTGCAACGGGTGCCAGGGCCGTTGACGATGTCGACGGGATAGTACTGATGATAATTCATTTTCGCTTCTCAATTGGCGCCATGACTACGTTGGCTGCCCTCGTTCACCCGGGTCACTTACTGATGTAAGCTCCCCGGGATTCGCTCGCTTGCCGCCTTGTCCTGACGTCAATTGCTTTGCGAAAAGCATTGCTTCTCAATTGATGCCATGACTACGTTGGCTGCCCTCGTTCACCCGGGTCACTTACTGATGTAAGCTCCCCGGGATTCGCTCGCTTGCCGTCTTGTCCTGACGTCAATTGCTTTGCGAAAAGCATTGCGAAAAGCATTGCTTCTCACTTGACGCCATGGCGGCATTGGCTGCCCTCGTTCACCCGGGTCACTTACTGATGTAAGCTCCCGGGATTCGCTCGCTTGCCGCCTTGCCCTGACGTCAGGTGCTTTGCGAAAACCAGGTCCAGGCTTAACAATGTGCTCGATCGATCCCCTCTCCCCTGAGGGGAGAGGGTTAGGGTGAGGGGAAAAACCCTGCGCAGAACTTACCCGATCTGCCCATTTCCCAGATGCTTCACGCGGCGCTTCACCTCTTCCTGCTTACCGGCGTTGAACGGGCGCGCGTCCGGGCTGCCGAGATAACCGCACACGCGGCGGGTCACGGAGACGCGGGCGGCGTCGTGGTTACCGCATTTCGGGCAGGTGAAGCCTTTGCTGGTGCATTCGAACTCACCGGTAAAGCCGCACTCGTAGCACTCGTCGATCGGCGTGTTAGTCCCGTAATAAGGCACGTGCTGATAGCTGTAATCCCACACGTCCTCCAGCGCCTTCAGGTTGTGCTGAATGTTCGGGTATTCGCCGTAACAGATAAAGCCGCCGCTCGCGACCGGTGGGTAGGCCGCTTCAAAATCGATCTTATCGTACGGGTTCACCTTCTTCTCCACGTCGAGGTGGAAGCTGTTGGTGTAGTAACCCTTATCGGTCACACCCTCTACCACGCCAAACTCGGCGGTATCCAGACGGCAGAAGCGATCGCACAGGTTTTCGCTCGGAGTGCTGTAGAGGCTGAACCCGTAGCCGGTTTCGTCTTTCCAGCGATCCACCGCGTCGCGCAGACGCTGGACGATAGCGATGCCTTTCGCACGCAGGGCCTCGCTGTCGTAGACATGCTGGTCGCCAAACAGGGCGTTAATGGTTTCGTGGATGCCGATATAGCCTAGCGAGATAGAGGCGCGGCCGTTTTTGAAGATCTCTGACACATCATCGTCAGCTTTCAGACGCACGCCGCAGGCCCCTTCCATATATAAAATCGGGGCGACACGGGCTTTGACCCCTTCCAGCCGGGCGATACGGGTCATCAGCGCCTTACGCGCCAGCAGCAGGCGCTCGTCCAGCAACGTCCAGAAGGCGGCCTCGTCGCCTTTGGCTTCCAGCGCGATGCGCGGCAGGTTCAGGCTGATCACGCCCAGGTTGTTACGCCCGTCGTGGATCTGCTCACCGTTTTCATCTTCGTACACGCCAAGGAAGCTGCGGCAGCCCATCGGGGTTTTGAACGAACCGGTGACTTTCACCACCTGGTCATAGTTCAGAATGTCCGGGTACATGCGCTTGCTCGCGCACTCTAATGCCAGCTGTTTGATGTCGTAGTTGGCATCGCCGGGCTTATGATTCAGGCCGTCGCGGATGGCGAACACCAGTTTCGGGAACACCGCGGTTTTGCGATTTTTACCGAGACCCGAGATGCGGTTACGCAGAATGGACTGCTGGATCAGACGTGATTCCCAGCTGGTGCCCAGACCGAAGCCAAAGGTGACAAACGGCGTCTGGCCGTTGGCGGTGTGCAGGGTGTTCACCTCATACTCCAGTGACTGGAAAGCGTCGTAACACTCTTTCTCGGTGCGGGTGCGGGCATAGCCGTCTGCATCCGGGATCTGCCACTCTTCCGCCACCTGGCGATGCTTGGCAAAGCTGGCGGCAACAAACGGAGCCAGCACTTCGTCGATACGGTTGATGGTGGTGCCGCCATAGATATGGCTGGCGACCTGGGCGATGATCTGCGCCGTGACCGCGGTGGCAGTAGAAATGGATTTTGGCGGCTCAATCTCGGCGTTGCCCATCTTGAAGCCGTGGGTCAGCATGCCTTTCAGGTCGATCAGCATGCAGTTGAACATCGGGAAGAACGGTGAATAGTCGAGATCGTGATAGTGAATATCTCCGCGCTCGTGCGCCTGCACCACGTCGCGCGGTAGCAGGTGCTGACGGGCATAGTGCTTGGCGACGATACCGGCCAGCAGATCGCGCTGGGTGGGGATCACTTTGCTGTCTTTATTGGCGTTTTCGTTGAGCAGCGCAGAGTTGGTCTGTTCGACCAGGCCGCGGATCTCCTGATTCAGGCGACCGCGTTTTTCACGCTCGATATCCCGGTCGTGACGGTATTCAATGTAGGCGCGAGCCAGTTGTTTATACGGACCCGACATCAGCTGGTTTTCCACCGCGGTCTGGATCTCGTTGATATCCACCTTGCTGCGGTTTTTCATCTGATTACTGACGACGTCTGCGACGGTGGCGCAGTAATCTGCGTCATCGACTCCCGCTGCTTTAGCTGCACGCAGAATCGCTTCCTGAATGCGCTCTGATTTGAAAGGCACGTTACAGCCATCTCGTTTCATCACATGCGGTGTCATGATCACTCCATTCATCTATTTATAACTACAGGTTATCCACAGAGTCAGGGAAAAGGGTCGGGGCCGTAACTGCCGACACGCGCGCGATTTCTCCTGATATCGACCCTTTTTATCCACAATTTTAAGCAGCGTGGTTTGCATCGTCTTGTGGCAATAATAGACGATGAATACAACATCTTGGGTCGGCGAGCATTCTAAGTTCTATATATAGTGATTTGCATCAAACAAGTTTGCGATTTATTTGATTCAGGACAAGGTAAAAAACAGAGTGTACAGATGACGGGCGATCCGGGGTTTGTAAATTATTCAAG
>Ga0256408_1002004_pt1 | contig 10545 bp, 7 predicted proteins | sample PhyAR1_FD_185998 | JGI IMG/M metagenome (GOLD analysis project Ga0256408, IMG submission 185998) | Leaf surface microbial communities from alfalfa plants in UC Gill Tract Community Farm, Albany, California, United States - DLSL A.R1 | ecosystem: Host-associated > Plants > Phyllosphere >...
GCCGCGCGCCGCCGCCTGCACGGCGCGAGCCTGGTGGACGAGCAGGCGCACCGGCAGCGGGTCCGTGTCGCGCAGCCGGATGGGGGCCGGATCGATCTCGCCGCGCCGGGCGCGCGAGATCCGGTGTGTGAGGCGCAGCTGCTGGGCCTCCGACGGGAAGCCGACGCGCTCCAGCTCGACCGCCGCGCTCTCGACCTGCTCGGCGCTGGGCCGGCGCCGCCCGGCATCCCGCATCTCCAGCAGCGCCCGCTGGCGCAGCCCCTCGGCGCGGGCGGTCCACGCCCTGCTCCCGAGGCCCCGGAAGCGGCGCGCCGCCGATCCGGCGACCTCCGCGGCCCGAGCGAGATCGTGGGTCACAAGCGACCGCGCGAGGTGGAACTCCGCCTCCCCCCGCGACTGCGGCATGTGCGCGGCGCCGAAGGATCGAGCGACGTCCTCGAGGGCCCTCTCGGCGTCGCTGTACTGTCCCGCCTCGCGCAGCACCTCGGCCCTGTCCAGATCGCAGACCGCGGCGTTGACCGGCGACGACGCCGCCAGCGGCCGCGCCTGCGACATCAGCTCGAGCGCCGAGACGAGGTCTCCCGCGAGGAGCGCGACGTAGCCGGCGTTGTGGATGCTCAGTGCGCGGCTGTGCTCCTCCCCCGCGGCCGCGTACCGCTCCGCCGCCGCGTCCAGATCGGCCCTGGCGTCGGCCAGCCGCTGCAGGCGCATGTGCGCGACGCTGCGGTTGATGAACATGTTCCCGGATCGGTGCAGGTCGCGCTCGGCGCTGATCGCGAGCCCCAGCAGGGGAAGCGCTCCGTCGAAGTCCCCGCGTTCCACGGCGAGCACGCCGAGCTGGCCGTGCAGCACGGCCGCCGATTCGGCCGACAGCTCGGCGCCCGCCCCGAGCGCCTCCCGGCAGAGGCGCTCGGCCTCGTCAGGGTGCCCGGTGCGCGCGAGCACGTACGCCAGGGTGCCGGCGATGCGGGCCCTCTCCTCCGCCGAGGTGGCGCGGGCGGCGGCCTCGCGGAGCGCACGGCGGGCGGCGGTGAGACGGCCTCGATTGGTGAGCTCGACGCCGCGCGCGTGGAGGTGATCGGCGGTCAGGCGCATCGCGCCTCACCCTGTGGGTGATTCTTTCGGGTGCCTCTTCGCACGCGGCCCGCAGAGGCGCAGTATTGCCCCTGACGAACCGGCCTCCCGACCGATTCGCCGACCCGGCAAACCCCTACCCTAAGGCTCCCCCCATGCCCTTCACCCGCACTAACGCTGTGTCCGCACACTGCCCGGCCGCGCATCTCACACCCGCGAGCCGTCGTCGGTTGTCACGACTTTCAACGCCGCTTCCGTCGCTGCACGAGATCGCTCGATCGGACCGCCGGATGCTGTCGCCTTGCCCGCTCCCGTGACCGGGAGCGGGCCCAGCTCCGCGGCGATCAGACCCGCGACGAAGGGGGCGGCGAACGACGTGCCGCTCCACGTGGCGAACCCGCCCCGGTAGTCCTCGGGCGCGATGGTCTGGCGGCGGCGCTCGTAGCGATCCTCGCGCGTCGCCGCCTGCCGCCCGCCCTCGAACGCCGGCATGCAGCTGACCACCGAGGCGCCCGGGGCGTACACCCGCACCCAGGGCCCCACATTGGAGAACAGCGCGACCGAGGTGGCGCCCGGATTGAGGGCGCCGACCGACACGTGCTCCGCGAGGTCGTCTGGCGCGATGCCGTTGTCGGCGTCGGGCCAGGCCCACAGCGAGGCGGGGAAGCTCGGCCGGTCGATCGCATCGTTCCCCGCAGAGCACACGACCGCGACGCCGAGACCGCGCGCAGCCTTGAGCAGGTCGTACAGGGTGCGCGAGTAGAGCCCGTCCTCCGGGGTCTCGTGGTAGTAGCTCAGCGACATGCTGATCACGTCGATGGCCGCTCCGCCCTTCTCCCCCGCGCGGTGCCGACGGGCGAGTTCGAGGATCTGCCGCAGCGAGAGGATCAGCAGGTGCTCCTCGACGACGCCGAGCGCGTCGGCGAGACGCACGGTGACCAGGTCCGCCTCGGGCGCGACCTGCCGCACGATGCCCGCGATGAACGTGCCGTGCCCGGCGACGGGGTCGATCTCGCCGTCGAGCTGGCCGTAGAGATCGCCGTACCGCTCGGGATCCGCCTCGTCCGTCAGCCCGATCGGCTCCCCGTCGAGATCCAGCCGGCGGGTGACGACGTCGTCCGGCAGCCAGGGGTGCACACCGCACCCGGTGTCGAGGATCGCGACCACCGGCCGCCGCTGCCCGCGCCGCGGCGCGGCGCCCCGCACGGGCCCCGATCCGAGGTGCGCGACGGGCTGTCGTCCGCCGCATCCCGGCTGCGCGTACTCGGCCGCCCCGAACGGGTTCGTCTGGGTGAAGGGATTGGTCTGGGTGAAGGGGTTCGTCTGCGTGAACGGGTTCGTCTGCGTGAACGGGTTCACCCGCACCGGGTCGATCGCGAGCACGTGGTTGAGACCGACGCCCGCCAGTCGTGAGCGTGTGCGCGCACGCGTGCGCTGCAGCAGCCGCCACGCGTCCGGTGCGAAGGGCATCGCGCCCTGACGGTCCGGATCGGCCGCCACGACGCGCACGCGCGTCACGCCGGGCACCCCCGCGAGCAGCTCGTCGGGCTCCTGCTCCGCATCGCGCAGCGGCTCACCGCGCAGGTCCGCCAGCTCGATGGTCCAGCCGAGCTCGCCGGCCACCCGCTCGAGATCCTGGATGTGCCCGCTGCGCGTCGCGCGGCTGCCGGAGACCAGCAGCTCCTCGGGCACGTACACCGTCGGGTAGGCCCGAATGCCGGGTACCTCGTCGACCGTCGGGTCGAGGGTGCGCCCGCGCGGCACGCTGCCGGCGGCGCGATCCCGCCAGGTCCAGTTCTCGGGCTGCGAGCCGTCGTCGGATGCCATGGGTCACCTCTCTCCGCGGCGGGGGCCGCACTCCACCTCTCGGCGCCCCGGGGTGGGCCGCCGTCAGCAGAGGGAGAGGATCACACCTCGAACTGCGGCGTGATGAACTCCCTCAGCTCTCCGTCCAGGCGAACGATCAGTCGCACGGACGACAGCCCCGGGGCCACGTCCGTGAAGGCGAAACGGCCCTGTTCGTTCAGCTCGGCCGCCCACTCTCGTGCATCCTGCGACAGACGAGCGGCCAGCACGGCGGGCTCCGACCAGCCGTCCACGCGCCGCAGACCGTTCTCGGTCGCTGACACGTGCAGCAGCACGCTCGTCGTCTCGTCGCTGAACTGCAGGGTGAGGCGCTCCTGCTCGGTGCGCACCGCGGCGCGGTCGGCCGAGACCTCGGTCAGCAGCGCGTACTCGCGCGACAGATCATCGACCGCGACCGCCGCGATCATCCGCTCGGCCAGGTCGACGGGCGGGGCGTCCTTGCGCTCCCACATCCGCGCGAGCGCATCGAGCATGCGGCCGTCTTCTTCTTCGCTTTCCACGTTCACGATCATCCCCGTCTCATCCCCTCAGGGCCGTCCAGCCGCGCACGCAGCTTTCCCAGGCACCGTTGCCGGGTGGGTCCGATGCTACCGATCGGCATGTGGAGATCGTTGGCGATCCGCCGATAGTCCGGACGGTCGTCGAATGCGACGATGCGCAGCAGCCGGCGGCAGCGCTCGTCGAGGCCGCCCACGGCGTCCCACAGACGCTGGGCCTCGAGCTCTCCCATCGCCTGGTCCTCCGCCGTGGCGCTGGTGGGCATCCGGCGCTCGAGGGCTTCGTCCTCCGTAGGGTCCGCGCGTCCGTCGATCTTCGCCGTGCGCCACGCCTCGCGCCGCGCGGTCATGGTGAGCCACGCCGACACCGCGAGCGGGTCGACGATGGTGTCGTGCTTGCGCACGAAGGTGAGCCACGTGGCCTGCACCACGTCCTCGGCGGTCTCGCGGCGGAGGCCGTAGGCGCGCACCACGTGCCAGAGCACGGGGCTGAGCAGCCTCACCAGCTCGTCCAGCGCGCGGGCGTCGCCCTGGTCGCGCCACCGCAGGAACAGCCGGGCGGCCTCCTGCCAGCGCGCGCGCCGGTCTCCCGCATCGTCGCCGGGTGCCTCGGGCACCTGATCCGTCACACGGGGGGACGTGACGGGGACGGCTCCTGGTTCGGGGAGTTCCGGGAGACGCGGCAGAGGATCTTCCTCCACGCCGGTCATCCTGGCGTCAGCAGCGATGTCGACACAAGAGCCCCGAACGGGAATGTCTGCGAATTTCACCTGCACACCCCCTCGAGGACATGAATCGGCGGATCTCCGACCAGCGGAGTGTGGACGAGATCCGGATTCTCGGGGCCCGGGTCTGCGACGAAGCGGAAGGCGACGGTAGCCGTGCCGCCCGGCGGAAGCACCACGCGCGTGGCGGCGCCCGGCCGCCCGACGACAGTCGCAGCCGTCCATGGCACGGGCTCCCCGTCGATGGTGACGGCCTCCACCACCGCGCCCGGCAGCGCCAGAGCGGTCAGACGCAGCCCGATGTCCTCGCGGTCGAAGCCGCCGAAGGCCGGGAAAGACGTCCACGGCAGGGTCATGCCCGTCTGCACGGCGCTGGAGAGCTCGGCGCTGACGACGGTGGTCTCGCGCCCGTCCGGCCGGCAGCTGGTCGTCTCGAGCGTCATCGAGGCCGCGAGGTAGGCGTCGAGCTTGCCGCCCGTCAGGTCGTCGAACAGCAGGGCGTGCGCCCGTCGCTGCTCCATACGCGCGGCGAGGCCCGCCGCGGCGGTGTCGGCGAGTACGGCCTGCTCGGCGGGATGCGCGCTCCACACCGCGAGCCGGCCCGCATCCAGCAGCGGGGCGAGGTGGAAGGCCATCCCCGGCGCCTCGGCGGGGGTGGCGAGTGCTGCCGTGAACACGGTCTCGGTGACGACGCGGAAGAACGCGGTCTGCGCGTCCTGCTCCCGCTCGAGGTAGGGCCGGCGCAGCAGCGTGTCGACGACCTGCTCCGCCCAGATCTGCTCGCCGTCCACGGTCACGGGGCCGGTCAGCGCCAGCAGCGGCTTCAGCACCAGCGGATCGAGCGCGACGACGGCGTCGGCGTCTTCTCCCGTGTGTCCGCGCCACCAGGCGGCGGCGATCTCAGCCGAGAGTGGGAAGTCGGGCGTCGCGGCGATGTTCTGCACGAACCGCCCGACGCCGTCGTCCGTGCGCGTGGAGGCGTCGGCCGGGATGGTGATGTCGGGGGCCTCCGTCGGCGGGAACACCGAGCTGTCGGCCTGGCCGGCGAGGGTCATCACCCCGTCCTCGGCGCGGATCGCGACGAACGTGCCGGTGATGCCGCCGGCGGCGCGCAGCTCGGCCGGATTCTGCAGCATCAGCAGGATCAGACGGGGCTCGTCGGCGCCGAGCAGCGGGGGCACCACACGCGCGGTCGCGCGCATCGCCTCGAGTGCGGGGCCGGTGCGGTCGATCATCGCGTCGAGGGTGTCGATCCCCTTCGCGACGGGCGACAGCAGCTCGCCGCGGTCGATGCGGTCGAGGGTCGTGCGCGCCTCACCCAGCGCCGCGACGAGGTCGTCGAGCGGCGGGGTGAGCGCCCGGATCGCGTCGACGTCGAGGCCGTCGGAGCGCGACGGCCGAAGCACGGCGCTCGAGGCGACCAGCACCTCGTGCCCGGCCGTGGTGAGGCGGGCGAGCTCCGCGGCACCGAGACGGGCGGCGCGCAACTGGGCACCCGCGAACGGCAGGACCTCCGCGGCGCGCCAGACCGGATCCGACGTCAGCGAGGCCAGTGTCAGCGCATGCCCGGCGAGCGCCCCCGCGTCGCCGGACATGCGGTCCAGGAAGGACGCGGCCGAGGCCGCATCCGCATCGGCGACGTCGAGCGTCGCCTCGAACTCCTCGGCAGCGGCCTTCAGCGCGACGGTCTCGCCGACGGCGAGCGCCCCGCGCACGACCAGCCATGCCCCCGCGGCGGCCACGAGCACGGCGGCGCCGATCAGCGACCGCCTCACCGCTCGTCGGACGTCCACGGCGGCCGTCACTCGCGAGGCCGGCGCCGGGCGTTCGCGAAGGCGAGTCCTCCGGCCACCAGGCCGCCTCCGAGCATCAGGGGCGCCAGCAGCTCGGGGCCCGTCGCGGCCAGCGCACCCTGCGGCGGTGCGCCCTGCGCGGGCGCGGCGACGACCGCCGGCACGCCGCGCGGGTGCAGCACGCAGCCGGGCGTCGACGGCGGGTACGTGGCCGCGACGGCGACCTCGGGGTTCACCTCGATCGAGATCGTCGCGCCCTCGCGCGTCCAGCCGAGATCGCCCTCGCCGACATCGGACCACTGACCGTCGGCCAGCACCCAGCCCGGCCAGTCCGATCCGGTCCCGGACGCGTCGACCGCGGAGCCGGGCCACAGCACCGTGCCCGCGAGGCGGTTGTCGGGGCCGAAGGTGCCCAGCGCCAGCTCGAGATGCTCGTCGCCCTTGTCGAAGACGAGGAACGCGTCACGCGAGGTCGAGAGGCCATCCGGATCGACGAGCGTGATGTCGTACGTGACCCACGGGGCGTCCGAGACGCACTCCGCCGATGCGGTGGCGTTCAGCGACGGCCCAACGGGCTGCTCCGGCGGGTACGTGTCGTCGACCGACGCCGGCGCGCCGAGAGCGAGCGCCAGCGCCGCCCCCGCGATGATCCCGAGCATGACCTTCTCCATCCCGGCCGCGCGAGCCGCGGGCCATACCTCTCACGAGGCGGAGCCGCGGATCCTGATACACGGATCCGGGGAGAAGGAGGTCAGGCGGTGTCGCCCAGGGCGGCGAGCCGCTCGGCCTCGTCGGCCTCGATGCAGGACTGCACAAGCGGCTCGATGGCGCCGTCCATGACCTGGTCGAGGTTGTAGGCCTTGTAGCCGGTGCGGTGATCCGCGATGCGGTTCTCCGGGAAGTTGTACGTGCGGATGCGCTCGGAGCGGTCCATGCCGCGGATCTGCGACTTGCGCGCGTCCGAGGCGATCGCGTCGAGCTGCTCCTGCTGGCGCGCCAGCAGTCGCGCGCGCAGCACGCGCAGGGCCGCCTCGCGGTTCTGCAGCTGCGACTTCTCGTTCTGCATCGAGACGACGATGCCGGTGGGCACGTGCGTGATGCGCACGGCCGAGTCGGTCGTGTTGACCGACTGCCCGCCGGGGCCCGACGAGCGGAACACGTCGATCTTCAGGTCGTTCTGATCGATGTGGATCTCCTCGGGCTCGTCCACCTCGGGGAACACCAGCACGCCGGTGGTCGATGTGTGGATGCGCCCCTGGGACTCGGTCGCCGGAACCCGCTGGACGCGGTGCACACCGCCCTCGTACTTGAGGTGCGCCCAGACGCCCTGCGCGGGATCCGAGGACGAGCCCTTGATCGCGATCTGGACGTCCTTGTAGCCGCCGAGATCCGACTCGTTGTAGTCGAGGAGCTCGGTCTTCCAGCCCTTCGAGGCCGCGTACTGCATGTACATCCGCAGCAGGTCGGCGGCGAACAGCGCGCTCTCGGCGCCGCCCTCGCCGCCCTTGATCTCCATGATCACGTCGCGCGCGTCGTCCGGGTCGCGCGGGATCAGCAGGCGGCGCAGCTTCTCCTGCGCGACGGCCAGCTTCTCCTCGAGGACGGGGACCTCTTCGGCGAACATCTCGTCCTCGCGGGCGAGCTCGCGGGCGGCCTCGAGGTCGTCGCCCGCGGCCTTCCACGCCTCATGCGCCTGGACGATCCGGTTGAGCTCGGCGTAGCGCCGGTTCACCCGCTTCGCGCGCGCGGCGTCGGCGTGCACCGCCGGGTCGGAGAGCTCCTCCTGCACCCGGCGGTGCTCGTCGATCAGCGCGTCGACGGATTCGAACATCGACGGATCCGGATCAGCGGATGTCGTTCTCGTGGCCGGACGAGCGTCCGCCGGCCGCCGGGATCGACTTCTGCATCTGGACAAGGAACTCGACGTTCGAGGAGGTCTCCTTGAACTTGTCGAGCACGGTGCCCAGCGCCTGCTCGGGCGTGAGGCCCGCGAGCGCGCGGCGGAGCTTCCAGGTGATCTTGACCTCGTCCGACGAGAGGAGCATCTCCTCGCGACGCGTCGAGGACGCGTTGATGTCGACGGCCGGGAAGATGCGCTTGTCGGCGAGCTGACGCGAGAGGCGCAGCTCCATGTTGCCGGTGCCCTTGAACTCCTCGAAGATGACCTCGTCCATCTTCGATCCGGTCTCCACGAGCGCGGTCGCGAGGATCGTGAGCGATCCGCCGTTCTCGATGTTGCGCGCGGCGCCGAAGAAGCGCTTGGGCGGGTAGAGCGCCGAGGCGTCGACGCCGCCGGAGAGCACACGGCCCGACGTGGGCGCCGAGACGTTGTACGCGCGACCGAGGCGGGTGATCGAGTCGAGCAGCACAACGACGTCGCGACCCAGCTCGACGAGGCGCTTGGCGCGCTCGATGGCGAGCTCGGCGACCGTGGTGTGGTCCTCGGCGGGGCGGTCGAACGTCGAGGCGATGACCTCGCCGTTCACCGTGCGCTGCATGTCGGTGACCTCTTCGGGGCGCTCGTCGACGAGCACGACCATGAGGTGGGCCTCGGGGTTGTTGTGCGCGATGGCGTTGGCGATCTGCTGCAGCACGATCGTCTTGCCCGCCTTGGGGGGCGCGACGATGAGGCCGCGCTGGCCCTTGCCGATCGGGGCGACGAGGTCGATGATGCGCTGGGTCAGCTTCTCGGGGGCCGTCTCGAGGCGCAGGCGCTCCTGCGGGTAGAGCGGCGTGAGCTTCGAGAACTCGACGCGGTTCGCGGCGTCCTCGACCGACAGGCCGTTGACCGAGTCGACCTTGACGAGGGCGTTGTACTTCTGGCGGCCCTGCTGCTCGTTCTCGCGGGGCTGCTTGATCGCGCCGACCACGGCGTCGCCCTTGCGCAGGTTGTACTTCTTGACCTGGCCGAGCGAGACGTAGACGTCCTGCTGGCCGGGCAGGTAGCCCGTGGTGCGCACGAAGGCGTAGTTGTCGAGCACGTCGAGGACGCCCGCGATCGGGATCAGGACGTCGTCCTCGGTGATCTCGGTCTCGAACTCGTCGGCGGTCTCGTTGCCGCGACGCTTGTTGCGCGCGTTGCGACCGTTGCGACCGCCCTGCTCGGCGTCGTCCTGCACCGGGGCGCCCTGGTTCTGACCGCGCTGGTTGCGGGGGTTCTGCGCCGCCTGGCCACGCTGGTTCTGGGGGGCCTGCTGCGCCGCCTCGGCCGGCTGCTGCTGGCCCTCGGCCTGCTCGCTCTCGCCGCCGTCCTTCTTGCGGTTGCGGCTGCGCGAACGGCTGCGGCTGCGACGGCTCGGGCCCGAGCCGGACTCGGCGGCGTCGCCCTCGGTCTGCTCGCCCTCGGCGTCGGCGGAGGCCTCGGCCTGCTCGCCCTCTGCCTGCTCGCCCTCGGTGCGCGCCTCGGCGTCCGTCTCGGCGGCGTCGGCGTCGGCCGTCATCTCGGCGGGCTCCTCGGCGGGGGTCTCCTCGGCGGCGGGCTCCTCGGCGGGGGCCTCCTCGGCGGGAACCTCGATCGGCAGCTCCTCGGCCGGCGCGGCCTTCGGGGTGCGCTTGCGCGGGGCGCGCTTCGGCTTCTCGGGCGCGGCCTCGACGGGCGCGGCCTCGACAGGTGCGGCATCGGCGGGCGCGGACTCGGCCGCCGGCGCCTCTGCCGGGGTCTCGGTCGCGGCCGGGGTCTCGGGGGTGTCTGTCGACTTCGCGCGACGGGGGGCGCGCTTGCGCGGCGCCGCCTTCTTCACGGGGGCGTCGGACGCCGTGGTGGTCTCGGGCTGCTCGCTGACAGCGGCGGCCTCGTTCTGGGTCTCGGAGATGGTCTCCACGAGTTGCTCCTCTAGCTGGAACGTCATGTGTTCGCCCGATGCACGTCGGGCGCGCGTCTGAGACGCGCGGTGGTCGCCCAGGCGCTCGAAGGTCAGCTGCTCAGGTGAGCAGCTGCGCAGTGAGCTGGTCGGAGGACCTGTGCGGGGCTTCGCAGATTGCGAAAGTGGTGGTCAAGAATCGTGCCGAGCGGCACCCACCGGGGTTTCCCTCACTGTACCACCCTTGAAATCGACGGCGAGCATGAGGGTCTCCCACGGAGTGTCCGACACCTGCGCGACCAGCTCGGCCGCCTCGGCGCGGCGGCCCGGGCCGTCGGCGAGCACGAGCACGCTGGGGCCCGCGCCCGACACGACGGCCGCGAAGCCGGCCGCGCGCAGCGCGCGCACGAGCTTGTCGGTCTCGGGCATCGAGGCCGCGCGATAGTTCTGGTGCAGCTTGTCCTCGGTCGCCGCGAGCAGCAGATCCGGGCTCTGGGTCAGCGCGGCGATCAGCAGGGCCGAGCGCGAGACGTTGAACACGGCGTCCTCGCGCGGCACCTCGGGGCCGAGCACGCTGCGCGCCGTCTTGGTCGACATCGTCGTCTCGGGGACGAACACCACGGGGGCCACGCCCCGGTGCACCAGCAGCTTCTTGTGGTGCGGCGCGCCGTTCTCGTCCAGCCACGCGATGGTCAGCCCGCCGAACAGCGCCGGCGCGACGTTGTCGGGGTGACCCTCGACCTCGTTCGCCATGCGCAGCAGATCCTCATCGGTCAGGTCGACGTCGCCG